>Ga0206947_1187_pt1 | contig 14031 bp, 13 predicted proteins | sample Alteio_BWOrgHeat_3_FD_153239 | JGI IMG/M metagenome (GOLD analysis project Ga0206947, IMG submission 153239) | Enriched cells from forest soil in Barre Woods Harvard Forest LTER site, Petersham, Massachusetts, United States -... | ecosystem: Environmental > Terrestrial > Soil > Temperate forest > O...
AGTTATCGGCAATAGGGCGGCCGGGTGTCACCTGATCAACGTTAATTGTTGCTTTACCAGCATTTTGGTCGAGCGTTGTGGTATCGCCCAAATTAATAACGACGGTGTTTTTTGGGTCTTTTCTGCAGGAAAAAAGACACGCGATGAGCGGAATAATCAGTAGTTTTTTCATCAATATGGAGGGGGTTACTAAGCTATAATATTTTTTTGTATTGTAGCCAAAACGTTACAGTAATTTTTTACAGCTGTTTATATAACTCTTCGGAGGATATTGCCGGAATGTTGGGTGGGATAAACAAAAAAAGACGCGGGTGTTGCGTCTTTATCAAAACAAAAAAACAATTAGAAAGCAATTGGTGTTATGTAAAAGAGATAAATTATTGAAAAATGAAAAAAAATATTGTTTACATTATTATAGGGGCGCTATTTGCCATTTGGCTATATGGCGAATACGTTGTACATACCCGCAGCCATGCCATTAATATTTTGATGGTAATAGCCGTTATCCTGTTATCGTATAAAATGATAAGTGGCGAACCCCGCAGGTATCAACGCCGCAGAGGGTTGCGATAAGGCATTATCGCCGGGTAATTTCATAAATCATTACCGAGTTACCATTCTTGTTATCGCGTCCCTGGGCCGTAACAACCAAATATTTATTGCTTTTATCCAGCGCCATACCTACCGGGAATGGATCGGCTTGTATGGAACCAATGGTTTTCATATCCGCAGTGCGTACAATACTTATTTTCGATTCTTTATTGGCATTGGCGAACAGGTACGCGCCATCGGTGGTAACGGTGATGGTTCGGGCGCCCAATCCCGTAAAGGTGGCCTTCCATTTTTTATAGGGGAGGTGCTTTTTACCGGGCTGTGCCCAAAAAAAGCTAAGGATATTTTTCCATTTTGTTTTTTCCACCATGCCGTCCTGGTTAGAGCTTAAAAACAAATAATCGCCGTTTATTACCAGGTGGCGCACATTGGTTTTGGTGCCGAAAACGGTGCCGAGGTATTTATCGCCTTTTATATCGAATATGGCAATGCCGCCGCCGTGCATGCGGCCTACAAAAAGGTAATTGCTGTCGGGGGTAAAAACGGTACCGCGCAGGCACAAACCGCAGTCCTCATCGCGGTCCACCTTTGTTTTAAAATTAAGGTTCATGCGTTTATCCACCACAAAATGGGCCACGTACTGAAACTTAGCCGGGTCGCCCGAACTGATGTCAATTAAATGAACGGTATTATCGCCCCAGTTGGTAACGGCAATATATTTATCATCAGGCGAGCAGGCAATCATTTTGGGCAACGGCGCCGATGGGAAAACCCGGATAATTTTATTACTGTCGGCATCGATCAAGGCAATGGCCGACGGTTCGGTTGCCTCTAAAATCGTAATCGCGGCGGTAGTAGGGCACCCATAAATATTTACCGTTGTTGGAGGTACACATTTCAACCGGTTTGCCGGTAAAAATGTTAGGTGCGTCTTTTTTGATCTTAAATTGATATCCCGGAAAATTGGTTTCTTTAAAAAGTCCCGAGTCGGCTGCGGAAAAAGTATGGTTAATTTCGGCAATTTTAACCAGGGTGTCGTTCATATCGTAAACAGAGGTAACACCGCCTTCCAGATTATTGATATAGAGTTTTTTGAAGACTTTACCGCTATCTGTTTTTTCGATAATTAATGCTGATTTTGGCGAATTGATGGTTGGATCGAAAATATCATGTGCGTTGGCCGGATGGGCATTAAAACTTTGAATGCGCGCCACCAGTTTTAATTTAACCTCGGGACTACCGGCAGATTGTACGCCAATTTTAGCTTTCGGAATTTCCTGAGCATAAGCCGCCATACAAAAGGCCGGCAACAGCGCCAAAAGCGCCAAAAGTTTGTTCATATTGCTTGTAAAGGGTCTATTTTGGAAGGCTAAATATAACAAGAAAGTTTATTGCGAACCGGACTGCTTAAAACAACTCCACCAGCCGCTCCAAAGCCATCCCTCTCGATCCTTTTATCAATATGGTTGAATTTTTGATGGGATGCGCTTTTAACTCCTCAATAGCATCTTCGGCGGAGGCGTAAAATACGGGCTTCTCGTCCATGGACCATGGACCATGGACCATGGACGCTTGCAGAAATTCTTTTCCAATAAAAATCCGGTTGGCCACCTCCGTTTCCATTGCTTTTTTGATGATGGCCTGGTGCTCTGCGGCGGCTTCGTCACCCAGCTCAAACATATCGCCCAGTATCAGCACTTTCCGGTCAGCATCAATTTTACCGATGTTTTCAATGGCTACCGCCATGCTGCTGGGGTTGGCGTTGTAATAATCGCAAATAAGGGTGTTGGTTGCCGTTTGTACAATTTGCGAACGGTTGTTTTTGGGGTTATAGCCCTCTATTCCGCTATTGATCTCCTCATCTGTCTCTCTAAAATAAACGCCGATGCAAATGGCAGCGAGTATATTGTCCAGGTTATATGCGCCGGTTAGCTGCGTGGCAATATGATTGCTTTCCGATCCGTTATGACGATCCCACGCCAATGATAAATAAGGGGCATTTTTGGTAATACTGCCACTCACAAAATTAATACTTTTAAAGGCGCCATACTCGTACACATCGGCTATATTTCTTTGGGCTTTCATGGTGACCAAATCCAAATTGCCCGAGTTGATGAATAGCGTTCCTTTAGTTGCTTCCAGGTAATCGTACAATTCCCCCTTGCCTTTTTTCACGCCTTCAAATCCACCAAAACCTTCCAGGTGGGCCTTTCCTACGTTGGTTATTAAACCGTGGGTTGGCTGTGCAATACTACAAAGCAATGCAATTTCTTTTTGATGATTAGCGCCCATTTCAATAACGGCCATCTCGTGTGTGTTGTCAATAGTTAAAATGGTTAATGGTACGCCAATGTGATTATTTAAATTACCGGCTGTAGCAAGCGTTTTATAATGTTGGGATAATACGGCGTTAATCAGCTCCTTGGTGGTAGTTTTGCCATTAGTACCGGTAAGGCCAATAATGGGGATGTGCAATTGCTTGCGATGATATCGTGCCAAGTCTTGCAGGGCCGTTAAAACATCGGCTACCAAAATATATTGATCATTGAGCTGATAAGCAGGGTTATCAATAACAGCATAAGCGGCACCAGCTTCAATTGCTTTTGCAGCGAATGCATTTGCATCAAACTTATCGCCTTTTAAGGCAAAAAATAAACTGCCGGGTGTAATTTTCCTGGTATCGGTGCTGATGTGGGGGTATTGTGCAAAAAGTTCGTAAATGCTTTCGGTAGTTGTCATCGGGGCCAAAATTAAATTTTGTTGCGGTGTACTTACCCAAAGTTATCGAAAAATTCACAAATAAATTCCACAACCGCTTAGCCGTTCTCCGTTTAGGCATTCTAAAGGCACCGTATCATTGCGAAATCCAGTTTTTCCTGACTCTTGTTTCTTGATCTCTTGCTTCTACTTTAGCACCTCGCGCGATATTACGATTCGCTGAATTTCGGAAGTGCCTTCGTATATCTGGGTTATTTTGGCATCGCGCATCAGGCACTCTACATGATATTCTTTTACAAAGCCATAGCCGCCATGTATTTGCACCGCCTCTATAGTGGTACGCATGGCCACTTCCGATGCATAAAGTTTAGCCATGGCGCTGGCCTGCGCGTAGGGCAGGTGGTTATCCTTAAGCCAGGCTGCTTTAAAGCATAACAAACGGGCTGCTTCAATTTCGGTAGCCATATCGGCCAGTTTAAACTGGGTAGCTTGTAAATCGGCAATAGTTTTACCAAAAGCTTTACGTTCTTTGGCGTAGTTGAGTGCAAGTTCGTAAGCGCCCGATGCTATTCCCAGCGCCTGCGAGGCTATACCGATGCGCCCGCCATCCAGCGTTTCCATCGCAAACTTAAAGCCGAAGCCGTCTTCGCCTATTCGGTTTTCTTTGGGCACTTTTACATCACTAAACATGAGTGAATGCGTATCAGACCCGCGTATGCCTAATTTGTTTTCCTTTGCACCAACCGTAAAACCTTCCATACCTTTTTCAACAATCAGCACATTAATGCCATGGTGTTTTTTGGCCACATCAGTTTGCGCCATCACTAAATAAGTCGATGCCGAGTTACCGTTGGTTATCCAGTTTTTTACGCCATTAAGCAGGTAGTAATCGCCCATATCAACCGCAGTGGTACGTTGTGAGGTAGCATCTGAACCGGCTTCGGGTTCCGACAGGCAAAACGCTCCTATCTTTTCGCCTTTGGCCAGCGGTACCAGGTATTTTTGTTTTTGTTCTTCGGTGCCATATTTTTCGAGGCCATAGCAAACCAATGAATTATTTACAGAAACCACTACCGAGGTAGAGGCGTCTATTTTTGATAATTCTTCCATCACCAGCACGTACGAAACCGCATCCATGCCGCTACCACCATATTGGGGCGATACCATCATTCCCAAAAAGCCAAGTTCACCCAGCATTTTTACCTGTTCGGCCGGAAATTTTTGGTGTTCATCACGTTCAATTACGCCGGGCTTAAGTTCGTGGTGGGCAAAGTCGCGCGCTGCCTGGCGGATCATCTGTTGTTCTTCGGTTAGTTCAAATTGCATAGGTGCTGGTGTATTTGTTTCAAAAATAATATTATGCATGCATAGTAAAAAGTATATGCAAAAAAAAAGAGAGCCTTTTTACAGCTCCCTTTCCCCTAATTAATTTAAACTATTGATTAAACCCAAAACAAAGAACAAAAAACCTCAGCCTGGGTGTCTGAGAATTCAAAAACAAAAATTTTTCATCGGTAGATGTTTTTATGTTGTTTCACAGATAATATGCAGGGCTGTCCATTCATATACAAATGTTAAGCCACAAACATATCGATGCTGCATTTATTCGTGATATTTGTTAAAAAATGAGCCTTCCATGTGTAATTAAATAATTATTTATAGCTTGCATCTTCCAAAAAGACGATATTCAGTGACTTTTGTATGTCTAAAAACAGGCCACTGTCCTGTTTTTAAGAAAAACACCGTCTGTTATTTTATACACGCTTTGTATTTTATTTCCTACACTAATACTTATATCGATGAATAAAAAGATTATTAATGGCGTTTTAATGATGACTACCCTCGGTACCCTGTTCATTAGCGCCTGCAAAAACCAACAAAAAAATTATGCCGAAAATGATGTGGTATTTAAAGACCTCGATACATCGGTAAAACCAGGCGACGACTTTTTTAAGTATGCCAACGGCGGCTGGCTTAAAAAGAATCCCATACCGGCTGCCTATGCTTCGTGGGGCATCGGCAACGTAGTTAACGAGGAACTGCGCGATCGTCTTAAAAAAATAAATCTGGAGGCACTTACAGCCAATGCCGAAAAGGGGACCAATACGCAAAAAATAGGCGATTTCTATTTCAGCGGGATGGATACTGTTGACATTGAAAAACAAGGCCTAGCACCGCTTAAACCCGAACTGGATAAAATTGACCAGATAAAAACCGTTAAGGAACTGGTTGATGAGTTTGCCTACCTGCAAACCATAGGTGTGGGCACGCCAATAGCAGCCGGTGTGGGCCAGGATGCGAAAAATAGCAGTAAGAATATGCTGCAACTATTTCAGGGCGGTATTGGTTTGCCTAACCGCGATTATTATTTTAATACCGACCCGCACAGTGTTGAGATACGCACCGATTACCAGGAAAAACATTTGCCCATTATTTATAAACTATCGGGGTTGAGTGGTGATATGATTACAGCTGCCAGTAAAAAAACTTATACCCTCGAAAAGTTTTTGGCCGACAGCTGTCGGAAATTACAAGACCTGCGCGACCCTTACCACAATTATAATAAGATGACTGTAAGCGGCCTGGCAAAACTGGCGCCGGATATCGACTGGCCTGCCAGCTTCGAAAAAATGGGCTATAAAAATGTGGATACCGTTATTGTAGGGCAACCCGAATATTACAGAGCACTCAACAAAGCGCTGAAGGTTTTTAGTTTGGAGGATTGGAAAAACTATTTGCGCAAAAACCTGGTGGTTGAATTCAGCTCGGAGTTAAGCAAGCCATTTGACAGCGAAATATTCAGGTTTTATGGTTCCGTATTGTCGGGCAGTAAAGAGCAATTACCACGTTGGAAACGGGTGCTCGACAATGAGAACGACTTAATGGGTGAGGTATTGGGGCAGATATTTGTAAAAGAATATTTTCCCGAAAAAACCAAACAGCGCTATGTAAACCTGGTAGAGGCCATGCGCACCAGCTTTAAAGAACATATTGAAAAGCTGGATTGGATGAGTGATAAAACCAAAGAGAAGGCTTACGACAAACTGGCCAAAGTGATGCCCAAAGTAGGCTACCCCGATCATTGGAAAGATTTTTCGTCGTTAACGATAGATCGCGGGCCTTACGCATTAAATGTATTGCGCGCCAACAATTTTTGGTACCGCTTTAATGCCAGCAAATTGGGCAAACCTGTTGACCGCACCGAATGGGATATTACCCCGCAAACCTATAATGCGTACTACAATCCGTCGAACAATGAAATAGTATTACCTGCTGCCCAGTTTGTAATACCAGGTTTAAAGGATGATGATATTGACGATGCTGTTGTATATGGTTATTCGGCTGCATCAACCATCGGCCACGAAATGACCCATGGGTTTGACGATGAAGGCCGCCAGTTTGATGCAAAAGGCAACCTGAAAGGCTGGTGGCAGCCCCAGGATTCGGTTAAATTTACCCAACGTGCGCAAATGCTGATAGACCAATTTAACGGCTATAGTATTTATGGCCTGCACGTAAACGGCAAGGCTACCCAGGGCGAAAACATTGCCGATTTGGGCGGGATAGTTATCGGCCTGGATGCTTTCAAAAAGACCGATCAGTATAAAGATGGAAAATCCATCAACGGCTTAACACCAACCCAGCGGTTCTTTTTAGGCTATGCATTAGGCTGGCTGGGGCAACAACGAAAAGAGTTATTGTCAAGCCAAATACTCACCAACGAACATGCGCCCGGTTTTATGCGGGTTAACGGACCGTTTACAGATGTGCCCGAGTTTTATGAAGCTTTTGGTATTAAAAAAGGGGATAAGATGTGGCTGGAGCCGGATAAACGGGTGAAGATTTGGTAGAGATGAAGGCACTCTCTTTTTGTCATCCTGAGCGCAGCGAAGGATCTTCTGCGACATATTTCAGCAACTATGTGGGCTATGCATGTTAGAGAAGATCCTTCGCTGCGCTATGGATGACAGATTGTTATATTTTAACCACCACATTAATTTTACAAACCACATAAAGCCCGCCGCCACATTTTTAATTAAGTTTGCTTAAACAGATTGATTATGCAAAAACTTTACAAAAAACCCATTATTTATACCGCAGTGTTAGCGGCCGTTGCGCTTTGTGCCTGGCAAACTAAAAAGTTCAGTGATATGCCAAACGATCCTATTTATTTAAATATAGATAATTCGGTTAGCCCGGGTGCTGATTTTTTTAAATATGCCAATGGTACCTGGTTAAAGAAAAACCCTATTCCGCCGGCTTATTCAAGCTGGGGTATTGGTAATGAAGTTACCGAGGAAATACGCGAAAGGCTGAAAAAAATAAACGAGAATGCCTTGACTGCAAATGCGCCAAAAGGATCGACCACCCAAAAAATTGGAGATTTTTATTACAGCGGTCTGGATAGCGCAGGTATTGAGAAAGCTGGTATCTCACCCTTAACAGATCAATTGAACCTGATTGACCAGGCAAAAAACGCACAGGATATTTTAAATGCTGCAGCCATATTAACTACTACCGGTACCCGTAATATTATAGGTATGCGTGTTGGGCAGGATGATAAAAACAGCGAAAAAATGATGGTGCAGCTGGGCCAAACCGGTCTGGGGCTCCCTAACCGCGATTATTACTTTAAAACCGACGGCCGCACTACCCGCGTACGAACTGATTATACCGATAAATATTTGCCAACCATGCTGGCATTGTCGGGCTGGGACGAGGCAAAATCGGCAGCAGGAGCAAAAGGAGCCTATAATATTGAAAAGTTTTTGGCCGATAGCAGCCGCAAACTCGAAAACCTGCGCGATCCATATAAGAATTATAACAAGATGACCGTTGCCGGACTAAATAAGTTAACTCCAGACATTAACTGGACCGGCCTGTTTAAAACCTTACAATTTACCGCTGTTGATACAGTAATAGTTGGTCAGCCTGAGTTTTACCGGGCGGTTAACACGGCTTTAAAAACTTTTTCGGTTGATGACTGGAAAGCTTACCTGCGCCTTAAACTGATTGGTTCGTATGCGCCGTATTTAAACAATGCCGTAGCCGAAGAAAGTTTCCGCTTTGGCGGCAAAGTATTACGCGGTCAAAAAGAACAACTGCCGCGCTGGAAAAGGGTGCTGGATACCGAAAATGGTATTATGGGCGAATTGCTGGGCCAATTGTTTGTGAAAGAATATTTCTCGGAAAAAAGCAAAGCCCGCTACGTAGCTGAAGTTGAAGCCATCCGCGAAGAATATCGCGAGCACATTATGAAGCTGGATTGGATGAGTGCCGAAACCAAACAAAAGGCCATCGTCAAATTAAACGCAATCCATCCAAAAGTAGGTTATCCCGATGAGTGGAAAGATTTTTCTGCGCTCGTGATCAGTCGCGCTTCGTATGCCGGTAACGTAATGAGCGCCCGCCGCTGGGGATACCTGGTAAATATCAACAAACTGGGTAAACCCGTAAACCATAAAGAGTGGGGAATGACGCCGCAAACTTATAATGCCAGCTATAGCCCATCCAACAACGAAATTACCTTACCAGCAGCACAATTGCTGATACCGGGCATAAAGGATGACGATGTGGATGATGCCATGGCTTACGGCTATGTAGCAGCTTCGGTAATAGGCCACGAAATTACCCACGGATTTGATGATGAAGGCCGCCTGTTTGACGCCAAAGGCAATTTAAAAACCTGGTGGACACCACAAGACTCCCTGAAATTTAATGACCGCGCCAAAGTACTGGCCGATCAGTTTAGCGGTTACGTTGTGTTAGACAGCCTGCACATAAACGGCAAAGCCACTCTCGGTGAAAATATTGCTGACCTTGGCGGGATTGTTTTGGGTATTGATGCCTTTAAAAAGACCAAACAATATAAAGAAGGCAAACTAATCAACGGCTTCACCCCTATGCAGCGTTTCTTTTTGGGCTATGCCCTAAGCTGGCTGGGACACGAGCGCGACGAAGCCTTAGCCAACCAGGTATTAACTGATGTACATGCCCCCGGCTTTTTGCGGGTAAATGGCCCGTTCAGCGATGTGCCCGAATTTTATGAAGCATTTCATATCAAAAAAGGCGACAAAATGTGGCTCGATCCGGATAAACGGGTGAGGATTTGGTAGGTTAACCTATTTTTTTGTCACCCTGAGCGAAGCGAAGGATCTTCTGAGACATACTTAGCGCACCATGCAAATGCACTATAGCAGAGCTTAGAAGATCCTTCGCTTCGCTCAGGATGACAATCGCTTTTATTAGCTAAACAACTATATTTACCCCATGCACCTTTTAGCTTTGTCCGTAGCACAACATATTGCCCGGGAAATAGAACAAACAAGCCTCTTGGAATGGGTAGGGGCGTTAACTTGTATAGCGTGTGTTTACCTGGCGGCCAAACAAAGCATTTGGAACTGGCCGGTGGCTATTATCAGTGTATTGGCGTACACCGTAGTGTTTTTTAAAAATCAGTTGTATGGCGATGCAGGGTTACAGGTTTATTTTTTAGGCACCAGTATTTACGGCTGGTATTTTTGGCTAAAGAAAAAAGAACGCCACGAAAAGCCGGTAACCAGCCTGAGTGTAAAAGAATATATTTTGGTAATAGCTGCAACTGCGATATTATCGCTTGCGTTGGGTTGGTTTTTAAAAACTTATACGCCCACCAATGTCCCTTATATTGATGGCGTATGCACGGCCATAAGCTTTATGGCGCAAATATTAATGACGCGCAAGGTATTGCAAAACTGGGCCTTGTGGATATTTGTAGATATATGCTACGTACCCCTTTATATCTATAAAAACTTATACGTAACAGCTATATTATACACAATTCTGTTGGTATTAGCCTGGCTGGGGCATTTGGATTGGCAGCGTGAGTATAGGAAAGGAATGAATTTGGAAGTTGGAATGCCGATTGCGGAATAAATAAAATGAAATTTTAATGTCTTTAAATAAAAAAATAACCACTTCCGCACTCGGCATTCCGAATTCCGAAATAATAAAAATAGCTATTGTTGGCCCCGAATCAACGGGCAAATCAACCATGTCGGCTCATTTGGCTAATCATTATCAAACGGCTTGGGTGCCCGAGTTTGCGCGGGGGTATTGCGAAAAATTAACCGAACCGCCTACCTGGCAGGATGAAATCAATATGTTTTACGGTCAGCTGGAGTTGGAGAAGGAAATACTGCCAACTGCCAATAAACTACTCATCTGCGATACCACTTTTATTACAGTAAAGGTTTGGAGCGACTATACCTTTGGCAAATCGCCACAGGAGGTGTTAGACGAACTGCCCAAACATCCTTATGATCTATACCTGCTTTTAAATATCGATTTGCCCTGGGAAGAGGACCCGCTGCGCGATTTTCCACACATGCGCGAACATTTTATGGACGTATGGTATGAGGAGCTTGATGAATTAAACGCACGCTACGTGCTGGTATCAGGCGCCGGGGCAGAAAGGTATTATAACGCAGTAAAGGCGATTGATGAGTTCTTAGTTGCTGATATGAAATAAGGTCATACAGCCGGGATAGCGTCTTTTAGGCTAAAGCCTTCACCTGACAATTTGAACCCGTCACATAAATGTGACGGCAATGATAAAAAAGAAGCTTTCATTGCCGTTGGTTTCAACCAACGGATACTGGTTGCAAATAAACAGGGCTTTAGCCACAACGGCGCCATGTATTTTGGCAGTCCTTACACCGTCAATTTTAACCGCCCACAAACGTCCTTAATAGAATCGCTCACCGGTTTAAAATCAACTCCAATAGCCTTTTTAATTTTGGCGTTATCATAATTACGTGTCATCGATGCTGATTGTGCCGAAATTTTATCAATTAAGGGGTCTTTACCTGTAATTGCAGCTAATAATGCGGCCCCCCGCCAAGCCAGGCCCATCATCCAGGCTGAGGCAAAGATAGAGGGTGGTTGTAAACCAAAGCCCGTGGCTATTTCGGCAGTAAGGTGTTTGAAATCCCAGTTTTCGGCATTAATGATATAACGTTCGGCGGTGATATCGCTATTCATTAAGGCAATCATACATTTGGCTACATCAGCCACATCAACCAGGCCGGTACTGCCTGCGGTATAAAATTTAAAGCCTTTGCGTATGGTTTCAAATAATTCGCCGCTGCCACCAACCCCTGCATTTGGCCCCATAATTAAGGAGGGGCTAACAATTACCGCATCCAGGCCTTCGGCAATACCGCGCCAAACTTCCATTTCGCTTTCCAGTTTTGATATAGCATAACCATCCTTTTCGGTTGCCGCATCCAGATGATGGTTTTCGGTGATCAGATCGCCGGGTTTGGCCTGACCAATAGCGGCTATAGAGCTAACGTGTACCAAACGCACACCATTTAACAGGCATAAGTTAACCAGGTTGGCCGTGCCGGTAACATTGGCGTTAATCATCCGGTTTTTATCCGCCTGTTTTAACGATACCCAGGCAGCACAATGGTAAACCTGCGTAATCCCGCCAAGGGCATTCTCCAACTCAAAAACATTCATGATATCGGCCTCTACCCATTCAATCTGCGTAGTAAAAGATTGCAGTATTGCCGGAATTACTGAACTATTGCGTTTAATACAACGGATTGAAAGATCCTGCTGCACCAATTGCAATGCCAGTTCGGAACCTAAAAAACCTGTTGCGCCGGTAACTAAAATCATATTTTGATATGCCGTTTGTTAAATGTGCAAATATGCAGCTATGCAAATGTGCGGATTTTGCGCAAGCTTATTCTAAGAAACTGCTCAAAAATGGCAAAAGCAGTTGGTTGTGAATTTTGTATATGGGCGAAATTAACCGCAAAGAACACGGAGGAGACCGCAAAGCGCACAGAGAAAAAACGAAACTAAGAAGGGTGTTAATATGATGAATTTTGCAATTAAAGGCTCCGCGTTCTCTGCGATTCCTCTGTGATCTCTGCGGTAAAAATTCAAAACCATTCTTTATTTAATACTCAGACTATTGGTTATAGAACCGATTTTTCTCTCCAAATACATGATCTAAAATCTTTTTAAAAAATATTTTCAAAACACTGTTGCCTATTTCACATAAAATCCTGATATTTGCACACTCTTTTACAAAAAGGGAGAATTAAAAAGATTTGTCATGTCAAGAATTTGTGATCTAACAGGAAAAGGGTCTTTGGTAGGTAATAACGTTTCTAACTCGAACGTAAAAACCAAACGCAGATTTCATCCAAACTTAAAACTCAAGAAGTTTTACATTCCTGAGGAAGATAAATGGATAACCTTAAAGGTGTCTACTTCAGCTGTTAAAACTATCAGCAAAATCGGTATAACTGCGTGTATCAATAAATTTGTAAAAAAAGGATACATTTAATAGAGCGGTTAGTGGTTAGAGGTTAGTTGTGAATGGTCACCGCTATAATTTAACGCCAACCATAAATATAAAAGAAAATGGCTAAGAAAGGCAACAGGGTTCAGGTAATTTTAGAATGCACCGAGCATAAAACAAGTGGCATGCCAGGTATGTCGCGTTATATTACCACCAAGAACAAAAAAAATACAACTGAAAGATTGGAGATGAAACAGTTCATAAGGAAATTAAGTAATTAGTTGATTAAGTTTATTGTTTGATTAGGTTTGATACCTGACGGCAATTTAATAAATCACTAAATAAAAATTAAAAGACATGGCAAAGAAAGTAGTTGCAACGCTGAAAGTAGCAGGTAAAGGCAAAGAATATTCAAAAGTGATCACTATGGTTAAGTCACCACGCACTGGTGCTTATTCATTCAAAGAACAAATCGTTCCTAACGACGGCGTTAAGGATGCGATTGCCGGTAAATAATCCGGATCTTTACCGATCAAAAAATATAAAGCCATCTTGTTGATAACGGGACGGCTTTTTTTATGATGTGCAGATTTGCAAATGCGCGGATGTGCAAATGAAAAAAATTACACTGATGCTTAAATTTGTAAATGATTTAAATAGTGTCATAAGTTTCAAACAGTTATGAATTCATACGTCGCCGCATCAAAAACATCTGCACATTTGCACATCCGCAAATTTGCACATTAACAACTCATGGGATTATTCGATTTTTTCAAGAAAAAGGAAAGCACTGCCCAGGAACAGGAAGCGCTGGATGCAGGTTTGGAAAAAACCAAGGATAACTTTTTTTCAAAGATCACCAAAGTAATTGCCGGCAAATCAACCGTTGATGACGATGTGTTGGATGAACTGGAGGAAGTGCTGGTAACATCCGACGTTGGCGTAAAAACCACGCTAAAGATCATTGAACGCATACAGGACCGCGTTACCCGCGATAAATACGTAGGTACCAACGAGCTTAACCGCCTGCTGAAAGACGAAATACAGCAACTGCTGGCCGAAAACAACAGCAACGATTTTACCAGTTTTGAATATGGCAGCCATAAACCGTATGTGATTATGGTAGTTGGCGTAAATGGTGTTGGTAAAACCACCACCATAGGCAAGCTGGCTCATAAACTAAAACAAGCCGGTAACCAGGTAGTTTTAGGCGCTGCCGATACTTTTCGCGCTGCGGCAGTTGCCCAAATTCAATTGTGGGGCGAACGTGTTGGCGTAAAAGTAGTAGCCCAGGCCATGGGCTCAGACCCTGCATCGGTGGCTTATGATACACTGCGATCAGCAGTAGCAGGTGGCGATGATGTGGCTATTATTGATACTGCAGGCCGTTTACATAACAAGGTTGGCCTGATGAACGAGCTTACCAAGATAAAAAATGTAATGCAAAAAGTAGTTCCCGG
>Ga0206947_1188_pt1 | contig 13862 bp, 11 predicted proteins | sample Alteio_BWOrgHeat_3_FD_153239 | JGI IMG/M metagenome (GOLD analysis project Ga0206947, IMG submission 153239) | Enriched cells from forest soil in Barre Woods Harvard Forest LTER site, Petersham, Massachusetts, United States -... | ecosystem: Environmental > Terrestrial > Soil > Temperate forest > O...
GTATTTCTTAATATACCTTATAGGTTACTATGTTAAAAACGGCAGACATTTGCTTTAGTTAAATCGATTAAAAAAGCAACAAATTTAAAATTCAAATGTCAGCTGAAACCAACAAAAAAATCATCAACCGTTTTGTGGAGTTTATCAATACTGCCAGCGAAGCATTGGCCATAGAATTGATTTCACCCGATGCTCTATTTCATGTGCCCGGACGACCTGCCCCTATGCGTGGACCGGGGGGCTATCTGGAGATCGTACACATGATGCGTTCGGGATTTCCGGATATCCAATGGACGCTGGACGACATGGTTGCCGAAGGCGAACAGATAGCCGCCCGTTTCACAATGCGCGGGACACATCAGGGTGCTTTTTTTGGCGTACCGCCTACCGGAAAATCAATTGAAGTAAAAGCAATAAACTTCTATCGCTTTTTGACTGGCCAAATCATAGAAGAATTTGGTCAGCCTGACCTTCTTGGGTTAATGCAGCAAATTGGCGCTGTATCAGCTAACTAAAACTGAAAAATAATTTGAAAAAAGCGTATGAAGGCAATAGTATTATCATGCCCCGGTGGTCCTGAAAACTTTCTTATACAGGAAAGGCCATTGCCGGTACCAGATGAGGGCGGGGTATTGGTTAAAGTAAAATCATTCGGCTTGAACCGATCTGAACTAATGACCCGTAAAGGGTTATCGCCGAACGTTTCGTTCCCAAGAGTATTGGGCATTGAATGTGTGGGCGAAGTAGAAAATGATCCCAGCGGAAAATTCAAGGCCGGACAGAAAGTGGCGGCATTTATGGGCGGCATGGGCCGCGATTTTGACGGCAGCTATGCAGAATACGCAGCACTGCCTCAATCTTTGCTTTATCCTTTTGAGAGTCAATTAAAATGGGAGCAGCTGGGAGCTATGCCAGAAATGTTTCAGACGGTGTATGGATCACTCCATTTGGCGCTAAAAATACAAAAAGGCGAAACGCTTTTAATTAGAGGCGGCACCTCATCCATAGGTATGCTCGCCACACAGCTTGCCAAAATAAGCGGACTTAGGGTTATTGCTACAACCAGGAATCCCCAAAAAGAACAAACATTGTTGCAGAATGGCGCCGATAAAGTACTTATCGACGACGGTAATTTGTCCGTTAAACTAAAACAGAATTTCCCCGATGGTGTAGATAAAGTGCTGGAACTAATCGGAATTTCTACGCTGAAAGATTCGCTTAAATGTGCCGCAAAAGGTGGAGCTGTTTGTATGACAGGGATGTTATCCGAACAATGGTCTATCGCTGATTTTGCACCGATGGAGTATATTCCGGCCACCGTTAACCTTACTATTTATGATAGTGGGCAAATTAGGGTAGCTTTACAAAGCTTTCAGCAATTTATACGGGATGTTGAAGAAGGGTTAATAAAACTTAATATCAGCAGAACGTTTACGCTGGATGAAATTGCTGCTGCTCATACCCTTATGGATAGTAATAATGCCGGTGGCAAAATAGTTGTCGTCACCTGATCTGCGAGATTTAGGCTGATTTCAGCCTTTGGAATTTATGAAAAAGTGCATGATCAAAGTTACCTATTTAAGCTGTTCAAACACCCTCGTAAACTGCAGCTCATCAATCAAAAAAGTATCCATATTTAAAATATAAATATCCGTACGCCCGAAAACTTTGGAGCGAGCAAGCAGGGCATGGCGGCTGGTGGATGGAAAAATGGTGACCTTTTCCTTGCCTTTTCTCTCGTCAGAATATTCGAAAATATAATTTTCATTGCCTGACGGGCAGCTTATTTCGAGTGTTTCATTTGATCCGTCAAATTTCCAAAGGCCGGTGAAGTCCATTGTTTAATGTTATTATTTGAATTCACTTGGGTTTCTGCGACTGTCCCAAATAGTAAGAATTTGTATTGATTCCGGTTCAATGCGATAATAAACCATATAGTGGCGAACTATTTTTACTCTTACCGTTTGGTAGTCTGTTGGTCTGCCTATTGAGGACGATTTTGCAACTGTATGAAATTTTGCCTTTAGTATATGATCCAATTTATTGCTGTAGGTATTGGATTGGTTTCTGTCTATCCAGTATTCTAATATTTCAACCCATTCAAATAGCGCTCTGGTGGACCATTTTACCTCCCTAAACATTTATCAATAATTTTGTTTGCCTCATCATTGGTGAAGTACAATCCATTGTCAATTTGCTCAATTCCATCTTTTATGGCGCTTAACTCAGCGGGGCTTAATTTGTAAACGTCTTTTGATTCGTCGTCAAAACCAAAAGCAATGGATAATTCTTCCAACAATTCCACATTATCCGTGTTCTTAATTCTTTCTATCAGCTTTTCCTTTAGTTCAACATCTTTTACCATAATCGTATCTCTTTAAATCAAATTTACAATCTTTTATAGCAAATCCGAAATATAACGTATTTAGCTTGGTAATTTTGACTCTTGATTAAGAGCATGGCCGAGCGGAGAAAGCTATTGCAGAATAAGCGGTATGTTACTAAAATGATTCGGGGTTCGAATCCCTCTGCTCCTAATCTTTTTTCCATTCGTCAAGTATTAAAACATTGTCATTTGGTGCCTCGCAATAGTTAATTTGCACAGCCTGTGAGGATGTCGCAGAAGATTCTTCACTTCGTTTAGAATGACAAACGGGATTGGAAAGACATCTAAAATCCCGTAACGCCAACAAATCCGAAATCGAACATCCGAATTCCGAAACGGCGAAGCCCTCTTGAACTCCTTTGAAAATAAAATCAAAAAGTGAAAAATCAAAACGTACCTTTGCAAAATAATTCTCAAGGGGTGCCTTGCTTTGGTCGCAAAATAATCTGCAGGTTATTTTACCAAACTGAAAGACAGGCTGAGATCAAACCCATACCCCCCAGCCCCCTAAAGGGGAGCAAATAGTCTAACAGATTATAAGCTCCCCCTTCAGGGGGTCGGGGGGTGACACCTGATCCGGGTAATGCCGGCGTAGGGAGAGGTAACAAGTTAAGTGTACTGCGTATTCGCCCTGATGCGGAGATGGTTTAACTAATTTTTATTTTAAAACATTTTGAAAAATTTATGTGCGGCGTTAATCGCCCTGCTGCTGCCTGTCCTGGCCGCGGCCCAGCTTTCTATTTCCGGTAAAATTACCGATCAGCAAACCGGCGAAGCACTGCCCGGCGCAACCATCAGCGTTGCAAACACCAATATCACCATCGTGAGTGATGCAAGCGGTAAATACCGCATTGCCAATTTGAACGGGGGTAACTATACCATAACGGTATCGTACATCGGTTACCAAACCGGCGCCAAAAGCATCACATTAAATACCGATGCGGTAAGCAATTTTGCGCTCATCAACAGCACCTTTTTTACCGAAGAAGTAACGGTGAGTGGTACACGCGCAGCAAAAAACTCGCCGACTGCTTACACTAATTTGAGTAAAAAGGATATCCAAAAAAATAACCTTGGGCAGGATTTACCCTACCTGTTGAGCCAAACGCCCTCGGTCGTTACCAACTCCGATGCCGGGGCGGGGATAGGTTATACAGGTATCCACATCCGCGGCTCGGATGCAACGCGGATTAATGTTACTATCAACGGCATCCCCTATAACGATTCAGAAGAACAGGCTTCGTTTTTTGTAGATGTGCCCGATTTTGCTTCGTCGGTTGATAACATACAGGTGCAGCGCGGCGTAGGCACATCCACCAATGGCGCGGGCGCATTTGGGGCCAGCATCAATATACAAACCACTACCCGGCAGGATACGGCTTATGCCGAGTTAAACAATACGGTTGGCTCCTACGGTACGGTTAAAAACACCATCAATGTGGGCACGGGCCTGCTTGGCGGTAAGTTTAGTTTCGATGGCCGCTTATCGCGGATAGCTTCCAATGGCTATATCGATAGGGCCTCGTCTAATTTAAAATCCTATTTCCTATCGGGCGCTTATTATGGTAAAAACACGGTGATCAGGTTTAACACTTTTTCGGGTACCGAACATACCTACCAGGCCTGGGACGGCATTCCGGAAGATAGTTTAAAAAAAGGCAACCGCACTTACAACGACCTTGGGTTGGAGCCAAATGGCACCTTCTATAAAAATCAAACCGATAATTATACGCAGGATCATTACCAGTTACTGGTAGACCAGAAAATTTCCGATAAGTTATCGTTCAGCGGTGCGTTGCATTATACCCATGGCTATGGCTATTATGAGGAATACAAACAGGCACAAAGCCTGACGGATTACGGTATAACGCCTGTAGTTGTTGGTACAGATACGGTTAATACTACCGACTTAACCCGCCGCCTATGGCTCAACAATAAGTTTTACGGGGTAACCTATAACTTAAAATATCAGCCCCAAAAAAGCCTGAATTTTAACCTGGGCGGCGCTTATAACGAGTACAAAGGCGCACATTATGACAATATTGAATGGACGCAACAAAGCACGGACATTGCGCCCGACTATCAATATGTCCGCAACGATGCCGACAAGAAAGACTTTAACATTTTTGCCAAAGCCGATTACCGGATAGGAAAAGTTACGCTTTACGCGGATATGCAATACCGCCACATATATTATTCGTTTTTAGGATATAACGATGCTTTGCAAAACGTGCAGCAACAGGTACATCTTGATTTTTTTAATCCCAAGGCCGGCATCACTTACCAGTTTAACGAGCAAAATAACGTGTACGCCTCCTTTGCAGTTGGCAATCACGAGCCCGACAGGGATGATTACACGCAATCAACACCGAACAGCAGGCCGAAATCAGAGAACCTGAAGGATTTTGAATTTGGCTACCGTACCCAGCAGGGCATATTTACCGGCGGCGTTAATGCATTTTATATGCTTTACAATAACCAGCTGGTACTTACCGGGGCATTAAATGATGTAGGCGATGCCATACGAAGCAACGTAAAAGACAGCTACCGTGAAGGATTAGAGTTTGATGGCAGATTAAAAATCAGCAAGCAGCTTACCTGGTCGGCAACGGCCGCCGTGAGCAGCAACAAGGTAAAAGGCTTTCAGCAGTATTTAACCAATTACGACGACAACAGCACAGTTGAATATACCTATGGCAAAACCGATATCGCCTTTTCACCTGACTTTGTAGGTTCAAGCGAAATCAGCTACCGGCCGCTAAAAGGCGGCGAAATTGCCTTTATCAGCAAATACGTAAGCCGGCAATACCTGGATAATACATCCAATATAAATCCGCCGGGCTATCTGGCCAGCGACCCTACATCTAACCGTTACTTGAACAGCTATTTTGTAAATGCTTTGAGACTGAATTATAACTTCAGTGCATTTTCAATCAAAAACATCGGCATTACGCTGATGATCAATAACATCTTCGGCGAAAAGTACGAGGCTAATGGCGCAACTTACCCGGATATAGAAGGTGGTAAAGTGGTGAACTATAACTACTTTTTCCCGCAGGCCCCGGCTAACTTTTTATTGGGATTGAACCTGAAGTTTTAATCAGTATGCACAACTGCATTAAACTTTTTGAAGAACAATTACAGCAAACCACCCTACTGGAGTGGCTTGCTGTAATTTTAGGCGTGGCCGAAGTACTGCTGGCCAGGGTTAATAATATTTGGCTGTACCCTACCGGAATTGCCGGCACCTTAATCGGGATATACTTATTGTTGATTGCAGGCTTATATGCCGAATCGGCCCTGAATGTGTATTACCTGGTAATGAGTATTTACGGCTGGATATTCTGGCTAAGTAAAAATGGAAAGCAGGAAGTTAAAATATCCTGGAGCAACAAAAGGGAATGGGCAATTACTTTAATCATTGTTTTTGCGGGATGGTTGGTACTATATGTATTGCTCAAAAAATTCACTACATCCAACGTGCCCTTTTGGGATTCATTTGCCTCGGCAACAGCCTGGGCGGGCATGTGGTTACTGGCAAGGCGCAAAATCGAAAACTGGATATGGTTAAACATCAGCAACCTGGTTGCCATTCCGTTGCTCTGTTATAAAAAATTGCCCATGCTGGCCCTGCTCACCTTGTTTTTATTTGTGATAGCCTTTTGGGGATATTTTGAATGGCGGGCAATTTACTGTAAAGAGAAAAGACAGCCTCTATAACGCTTTGTATGGGTGAAATTAACCACGGAGGGCACGGATGAGTCGCGGAGTACACAGAGAAGAAAAGAAAGCTGATTGGGGCAGGATATTAACATAGTTTAATTTGCAATAAAAACTCCGCGTACTCTGTGAACCCTCCGCGTTCTCTGTGTTAAAAATCTGAAACTATGCTTTATTTGACTAAACCTATGATTATGCAAAATACTTCGCACCCATCCGCCTTTATAAAAAAGGAATGGGTTGATATTATACGGCGAACCGCCGCCGAAGCCGAGCAATTAGGTAGGCTGCACCCCGAACAACTCGACTTAATTTATCAGCAAAAATGGTTCAAAGCATTAATGCCTGTTGAATACGGAGGGCTTGATCTTTCGTTACCCGAACTGATAAAACTACAGGAAGCCCTCAGTTGGGCCGACGGCAGTTTTGGCTGGGTATTTACCTTATGCAGTGGCGCGGGCTGGTTTGCGGGGTTTATTGACCCTGCTATTGCCCCAACCCTGTTTGTAGGCGAAGATACCTGTTTGGCCGGAAGCGGCGCCTCAACCGGCCAAGCTGTTTGCACCCCTGGTGGCTACCTGTTAAACGGACAATGGAATTATGCGAGCGGGGCACATCATGCTACCCATTTTACGGCCAACTGCATCATAAAGAATGGCGCTGAAACTGTGTTGGATAAAGATGGCGAGCCTTTAGTGTTGCCTTTTATTGTCGATAAAAAAGATGTGGAGCTGTTACCCACATGGAAGTACATGGGTATGGTGGCAACCGGCAGTCATTCGTTTAAAATTAACAACCTGCATGTTGCAAAGGAACGTCGTTTTAAGATAGACCCGGCTTGTACTACCAATAACAAAAAGATATATAAATACCCGTTCCTGCAACTGGCCGAAGCTACGCTGGCGGCTAATATAATGGGTATGGCCACTCACTTTATTGACCTTGCGGAAGGTATTATAGCACAAAGAACTACACTGAATAAATACACAGCGCCGCAGCAAGCGTTGTTAACCGGTATGTTAGCGGGAATTAAGGGAGAAATGCAAATAGCCCGCAACGGTCTTTATGACGCTGTTGCTGCCTCATGGGATAACGCGGATGATGGAGCATTGCAGCAAGTAAGTACAACCAGTCGTTTGTTGGCCAGGGTAGCCCGGCAGAGCGTTGATGGATTATATCCCTACTGTGGTTTGCAGGCCGCTTCTCCTGATACGGAGATCAATCGTGTTTGGCGCGACTTGCATACCGCCAGCCAGCATACACTTTTGATATTTGAAAGTTAATTTGGAGTTATAATCATATTAACAAAAACATCACATTGAATTTTAATTGCAATTGTGATATTTGCCAGCTTAACATTCAAAAATGAAGATTAAACATTTACTGCTGTTTTCATTCGCCCTGGTTGCCGCATCGGCATCGGCACAAACAAAAAAGAAACAAGTCGCTGCCGAGCCTGTTATTGGCATTGGCGTTACAGGAGTTAAAGCTACTCCCGCTGCTGGTGCAACAGCCGCTGCTTCCGCCGATGTTCCCCGGCCCAAATTAGTAGTGGGTATAGTGGTTGATCAAATGCGCTGGGATTACCTTTACCGCTTTTACAGCCGATACCAAAATAATGGCTTTAAACGTTTGTTGAACGAAGGTTTTAGCTGCGATAACACACAGGTTGATTATATACCTACCTTTACCGCGCCAGGGCATACCTGTATTTATACAGGTTCGGTGCCTGCCATACACGGCATAGCCGGTAATGATTTTATTATACAGGCTACAGGTAAATCGACGTATTGTACTGAAGACACAACTGTACAAACCGTTGGCAGCACCTCGATAGCCGGCCGCATGTCGCCTCGCAATTTGCTGACTACCACCGTTACTGACGAGTTAAAGCTGGCTACCAACTTCCGCTCGAAGGTTATCGGCATTGCTTTAAAAGATCGTGGCGGTATTCTACCGGCCGGCCACACGGCAAATGCGGCCTATTGGTTTGATGATAAAAGCGGCAACTGGATAACCAGCACCTATTACATGCCCGACCTGCCCCAATGGCTAAAAGATTTCAACGCGCAAAAACTGCCCGAAATGTATTTAAAACTGGATTGGAACACCCTTTATCCATTAAATACCTACGTGCAAAGCACCCCCGACAGCAACAAATATGAAGCACCGTTTAAAGGAATGACAGCACCTGTTTTCCCTATAAAAACAGCAGCATTGTATAAAGGGAATTTCGGGATGATCCGTAGTATTCCGGCAGGCAATACTTTCACTTTGGATATGGCCATTGCGGCCATCAATGCCGAAGAAATGGGCCAGCATCCCGTAACTGACTTTTTAGCGGTGAGCCTTTCATCAACAGATTATATCGGTCACCAGTTTGGAATAAATGCCGTGGAGGTTGAAGACACTTACCTGCGCCTTGACCGCGATTTGGCGAACTTTTTTGTTTACCTGGATGCCAAAGTGGGCAAGGGAAACTATACGGTATTTTTAACTGCCGACCATGGCGCCGCCCATAACACTGCCTTTTTGGGAGATCATGGCATACCCGCCAACGTATGGGACGATGGCGAGGCATTAAAAGATTTGAATAAATTCCTGCTGGAAAAATACAAGGTCGATAATATGGTGATCAGCCTGGCCAATTACCAGGTAAATCTTAACTATTACGTCATCAATTACATGCACCTGGATAAAGAGGAATTAAAAAAGGACTGCATCAGTTACCTGGAAAAACAACCGGGAATAGCTTTTGTGGTGGATATGAAGAAAGCCCAAACAGCTGATATCCCCGAAGCCCTGCGTACACGTATTGTAAACGGATACAGTACGGCGCATAGCGGCGAAATACAAATTATATTACAACCGGGTTGGTTTACCGGCCATGGTTCGGGCGATAACGGCCCAACCGGCACCACGCACGGTACCTGGAACCCCTATGATAACCATATCCCGCTGGTATTTATGGGCTGGGGCATAAAACATGGCAGCCTGGTACGCGAAACCCACATGGCGGATATAGCCGCAACTATAGCTGCGTTGCTACATATACAAGCGCCAAACGGCAGTATCGGTCATCCTATTGGCGAGGTGTTTTTGGCGCAATAATATTGGGCAATATTTCTTTTGTCATCCTGAGCGCAGCGAAGGATCTTCTGTGACATACATGGCTAACTATGCATGTAGGCTATACATGGCGGAAAAGATCCTTCGCTGCGCTCAGGATGACAAATCGTAAATTTATCACATCTGCCAAACCCTGGCAGTAAAATCTTAAAACCCCTTCTTCCTGGTAACTCCCGGCTTCCGGGCTTTTGGCTTTTCCGTTTTCTCTACAACCTCTTCCACGTTGTATTGACGGGCCATGCGGGCTATGCGGTCCTCCAACGGCTCGGTGGTTAAACGTTCGCGGCCCAGGCTGTCAACCATTATGGGGAAAGCAAAAGGCGTTGGGCGATCAATAGTTTTCAGGATGATTTTTTGTTTTTCGATGCGCTGTAGGGCCATTCGTAACCTGAATTCTTCCAATTGAAAGGCCAACGCTTCGTTATAAGCCTGGCGCACCAGCAGGTTATCGGGTTCGTATTCGGTAAATACCTCAAATAACAGCGAAGTAGAGGCCTGCAGATGCTTGTTTTTTACCGGTTGCCCGGGATAACCGGTAAACACCAGTCCGCCGATGTGGGCAATATCCCTGAAACGCCGCCGGGCCATCTCGTTGGCGTTCAAGCTATGCTGAATATCATCCAGCAGGTTATCAATCGAAAAAAAGGATACATCTTCCAGCGCCTGTTCAATGGGAATATCTTCGTCGGTAAGTAGTTCAAAGCCATAATCGTTCATCGCGATAGAAAAACTTGCGGGTTTAATTTTGCTGATGCGATAGGCCAGCAGCGAAGCCATACCTTCGTGTACCAACCTGCCTTCAAACGGATAAAACAGCAAGTGGTGCCCCTCGCGCGATTTAAACGATTCTATCAAAAACTCATCCCGCATAGGTAAATGCGATAGCTGCTGCTGCAAATCGAACAATGGTTTTAGCGCAATCACCTCTTCATCCTGCTCAATGCCGTGCGCCACCTCATCCAACTTATCCCTAAATACCGCCGATAGTTGTGATGACAATGGCATTCTTCCACCTGCCCAACTGGGGATCATTCCTTTTTTGGAGTTTGATTTTTTTACATAAGCCGTCATCTCCTTTAATTGAATAAACTCAAGGCTACGACCGGCAAACCAAAACGTATTACCTGGCTTTAGTTTCGAGATAAAAGATTCTTCGATAGTCCCCAAACTGCCGCCGCTTAACCATTTTACACGGATGCTCAATTCGCTGGTGATGGTACCGATACTTAACCGGTGCCGCATGGCAACCCGGCGGTTATTCACTTTAAATAAACCGTCTTCAATTTCTACCTTCAAAAACTCATCGTATTGAGCAAGTACTTTGCCGCCTTTAGTAATAAAATCGAGCAGTTGGTTGTACTCCCCCCGGTTCAAATCGGCAAAGGCATAAGTGCTTTTTACTTCTTTATACAATTCATCGGCCCTGAAGCCATCCGATACCGCCAGTGTAACCAGGTATTGGATCAGCACATCCATGGTGAGCAACAGCGGGTCGCGGCTTTCAAAAATGCCATCTTTAATACCTTGTTTTAGCGCGGCGCCTTCCAGCAATTCCAGCGAATGTGTAGGGACAAAATATGCTTTTGAAGTAGCGCCCGGATGGTGTCCGCTACGGCCGGCACGCTGCATAAAACGTGCAACGCCTTTAGGGCTGCCCACCTGCACCACATTGTCAACAGGGCGAAAATCAACACCCAAATCCAAGCTCGATGTACATACTACCACTTTCAGCGCCTCGGCATGTAGCGCCTGTTCCACCCAATTGCGCAGCTCATTATCCAGCGAGCCATGGTGCATGGCCATAATACCTGCGTATTCGGGGTAGTTATTTAAAATAGCATGGTACCAAATCTCAGCCTGCGAGCGGGTATTGGTAAATATCAGTGTGGTTTTACTGGCGGCCACCACCTCCATCACTTCGGGCAGTAGTTTTAGCCCGATATGCCCCGCCCACGAATAATTCTCAATATTTTCAGGTATGATGGATTTTACCAAAAGTTTTTTGTCCAGGTTAGCGCGTACCATTTTCACCCGGCCGGCCGGAAAATCATTACCCAAAAGCACCTCGGCAGCTTGTTCCAGGTTGCCGATGGTTGCGCTGATACCCCATATTTTGAGTCCTGAGTCTGGAGTCTGGAGTGTTAAGTCTGCTGTTTTCGTTCCTGTGTTGTTGTTTTCCTGACTTAAGACTTGGGACTTAAGACTCAAGCCTTTTAACCGGGACAAGCCCAATTCCACTTGCACCCCGCGTTTAGTGCCCAGCAGCTCGTGCCATTCATCAACCACTACTACCTGTAGTTGCTGAAACAGTTTAGGATACTCTTTTTGCGCCAGCATCAGGTGCAGGCTTTCGGGGGTGGTAAGCAGTACTTCGGGCAGTTTTCTTTTTAATGCCTGTTTTTCGGATGCAGAGGTATCGCCGGTACGGGTCATTATTCGCCAGGGCAGGCCTATTTCGTCGCAAACCTCCTGCATGGCTTTTTTAATGTCGTTGGTTAAGGCACGGAGCGGGGTTATCCAAAGCATTAACAGGCCGTTGTTGGTTTGGCGGGTGTAGGTTTCGGGATGTTTATTGATAAAATCGGCAAGAAATGGTAAAAACAGCGCAAAGGTTTTACCGCTGCCGGTAGGTGCATTCAGCAAGCCCGAAAAGCCGCCCAAATAGGCGTCTGCCATCTGCTGCTGAAACAAAAACTGTTCCCAGTTTTTTTGCTTATACCATTGCTGAATAACCTGCTGCCCTTTTGAAACCATGCTGATAATATACAACGGAATTGCGAACAAGTTGTAATCCGTAAAAATAAATATTGTATAGGAGCAATGAAACAAACATGCTCATTCTTTGTAGTTTATGACGATGAAAAAATCCTTTATTAAACCTGTTCTAACTTTGGGCGCCGAAATTCTGTCCCCATTTACTTTTCTTTCTGTCCTTTGGTTAAAAATGGTGTTAAAAGTGAAACAGAAGGGAAATGTTGAAGACAGAATTTTTTCGAGCCTGGGCGTTTTGCCCGTGCCCGACCATTATTATCAACCACTGGTTAATCCTAAAAAGCATTTAAAAAAATCATTAAGGGCCGACAGAAATTTGCCCGGTATTAATTTAAACGTGCAGGAACAATTAGAAATTCTATCGAAATTCAATTTCAACGACGAACTTCTGGAGTTCCCCATCAATCAAAGGAATAAAATAGCGGGGGCAGAGTTTTATTACGATAATGGCCTCTATTGTTCGGGCGATGCAGAGTATTTATTCAATATGTTGCGATTTTTTAAACCAAAGAAGATGATAGAGATCGGCAGCGGACAATCTACCTTAATGGCATTAAATGCAATTGCCAAAAACACACAGGACGATAAAAATTATCATTGCGAACACATTTGTATAGAACCATACGAAGGCGCCTGGCTGGAAAGTAAAAATTTAACAGTAATACGAAAGAAGGTTGAAGATATAGATGTTTCCTTTTTTGAACAATTGGAAGCGAATGATGTGCTATTTATCGATTCTTCGCATATTATACGGCCACAAGGGGATGTCCTTTTTGAATACCTGGAAATTTTACCCATTTTAAAACCCGGAGTAATAGTTCACATACACGATATATTTACGCCCAAAGATTACCTTGATCACTGGATTTATCAACAACATCTTTTATGGAACGAACAATATTTGTTAGAAGCATTTTTATCGCTTAACGATCATTTTAAAATTATTGGGGCAACAAACTATCTCAGCCATAACTACCGCAACGAATTTGCCGCAAAATGCCCGGTATTTGCGCAACAAACCGACCGTGAACCTGGGGCCTTTTGGATACAGAGGGTGTGATTAGTCCGTTCTTTTCACCCTGCTAACTATATCATCAATTACTTGCGTCGATTTGATAATCTTTTCATGTCCAACGCCCTCATAATTTTGATTTTTTACGGCGGGGTATTTATTTAAAAACTCTTCAATAAAATTATAAGTAGAAGTCAAATCATTTTTGTCATAAGCCAGCCAGTGGTTAATGTCGGCGTCAAGGCAATATCGTTCTGTTAAATTATAATACGATGCAGGTATCCCAAACTTTTGTTCGAAACATTGTAAAAACCGTAGCTGACTGCTTTTAGGAACGTCCGCAGCATCCATACTGTTTTCAAAATTTTCTTTCAGCCTGATGAGCGGCGTAAGGCTTAACACTAAAGCGGGTTTAATGCCCAAATCCTGCACGGCAATTATATTGGCCATACCACCTAACGAATGGCCAATTAAAACATCGGGCGGGCCATATTTGGTTATAATTGCCTTCACTGCCTGCTTAAATAACAAAAGATTTGACAGTTCGCCTTCCGAGCTTCCATTGCCCGGCGCATCAAAGGCTATTACCTGTAAATCACCTAACCGGCGCAATGCCGAAATTAGCTCCGTAAAGTCGGCTGCCTTTGATCCCCATCCATGAGTTATCAATATTTTGCGGCTGCCGTTTCCCCAGCTAAACCCATTAAAAGTTAACTGCTTTTGGGCAAAATACTCATCATCAACTTGCAGGCTAAATCGGTCGGCCTCGTTCAGCAATTGCTCCTGCTGCAACCGCACGGGCATTTTGGGCGAGTAGCAAATCAATTGCCAAAGCAGTTCATC
>Ga0206947_1189_pt1 | contig 13841 bp, 12 predicted proteins | sample Alteio_BWOrgHeat_3_FD_153239 | JGI IMG/M metagenome (GOLD analysis project Ga0206947, IMG submission 153239) | Enriched cells from forest soil in Barre Woods Harvard Forest LTER site, Petersham, Massachusetts, United States -... | ecosystem: Environmental > Terrestrial > Soil > Temperate forest > O...
TTGTATTTGACTCCTTTGCTACCTGTTATAGAACCAAAATTTATTTTATGAATGGTGCTTTTAAGATAAAAATAAAAATATTGCTGCTGGCTTTGATTTTTACGTGCCGGGCTGCCCTCGCCCAGGTTAACCCTGAAGACAGGATAAAAGGCATTTGGCTAACCGAAAAAAAAGATGGCAAAGTAGAAATATTCCGTTCGGGCAAAACCTGGGCAGGCAAGTTGATTTGGGGTAATTCCACATCTGACGAAAATGGCAAACCTAAACAAGATGTGCTTAATCCCGATGAAAAATTGAGGTCGCGGTTAATACAGGGAATGGTTATTATTACCGGGCTGGTATATGACGACGGCAAATGGCGCGGCGGTAAAATATACGATTCAACCACAGGCAAAAGCTATAATATTGTAGTAACTATCAACGGAAACACAATGGAGCTTCGGGGGTATATCGGCATCCCCCTATTGGGGAAAACTACGGTTTGGCAGCGTGTTGATTGACAAATTTTTAAAATTTTAAAACATTTTCGGCAAAAATTTATTTACGTATCACCCCGAATTTTTGAAAAATTATTTTTGGTGGTATTTAAGCACATAAATAGTGGTTGCAATTTGAAGTATTTGTATAATTGAAAACTTTTTGAACCCCTAAAGCTGTTGCCGATGCTTGCATTTCTTACTAAATCATTGTCTAAGTCTTCAATGGCCTGCGATTCGTGTCACTCGCATGTGGCGGGCACGTCAAAAGCCGGGATGAGTTTTGCCTCTCAGGTAAAATCATTTTTCGCACAGCTTTTTGACACTGCCGACTGGCCGCCGCGTTGGCATTGTGGTAGCTGGACAGATTTTCATGGCTGGTTGTACATTGTCTCGGATGTTGCCATCTGGGCTGCCTATTTCGCCATTCCATTCCTGCTCTTTAGGATCATCAACAAACGAAAAGATATTCCTTTCCCGAAAATTATTTGGTTGTTTATCGCCTTTATTTTGTTATGCGGCACCACCCATTTAATCGATGCCACAATTTTTTGGTGGCCGGCTTACCGTTTGAGCGCTCTTGTTAGGTTTGCCACAGCAGTTGTTTCCATTATTACCGTTTTTTCTCTCTATAAAATTATGCCGATGGTTTACAGCCTTCGCACCGCCGCGCAATTGGAGGCCGAAATTGAGGAGCGTAAGAAGGCCGAGATCGACGCCCGTCAGCAACAATTGCTGAAGCAGGCAGCCGAGGATTTGATGTTTAAAAAAGATGAGTTTATGAGTATAGCCAGTCACGAGCTTAAAACACCTATCACCACCGTAAAGGCTTCGCTGCAAATATTAGAACGCATGCTGAAAAGTAACGAAGCGATGCAACCGGCCGGACCCTTTATTGAAAAAGCATCGCGACAGGTAAATAAATTAACGGATATTATACAGGAATTGCTGGACGTAACCAAAATACAGGCCGGAAAGCTGGAACTGAGACGCACCGATTTCAATTTAGCTGCCATGGTGCGTGAGTGTGTTGAAGAATGCGTTATTGGCGATGGCAAACACCATGTAAATGTAACAGGTGATACAGACCTTACAATAAACGCCGATCGTAACCGGATTGACCAGGTAATATGTAACTTGCTCACCAACGCATTCAAATACTCGCCTCATAATGCGTACGTATCGCTCTCGTTCGGCAAATTAGAAGACGACAGAATAAAACTATCGGTTACCGATAATGGTATAGGTATTGAACCTGATAAAATTGAAAATATTTTCGACCGCTTTTACAGGGTGGAAAACACTTCGCAAAATTTTTCGGGTATTGGCTTAGGCTTATATATATCGGCCGAAATCATTAAGCGGCACGATGGGGAAATAGGCGTCAGCAGCGTTTTAGGCGAGGGGTCTACTTTTTGGTTTATTATTTAATACATTATATCACATAAAACATAGCCTATGCCGTCAAAAGAATATACTACCAGTGCTGTCACTTCTACCGATGGCACCGTTATAGGCTATCGCCAAATTGGAGCTGGTCCTGGTTTACTATTGGTGCACGGCGGTTTACAGGCTTCGCAAAACTTTACCGAATTAGGTAAACTACTTTCGGATGAGTTTACCGTTTACATTCCCGACAGGCGAGGGAGGGGGCTAAGCGGGCCGCACGGTAATTATAGCCTGGAAGCCGAAGGGGAGGATATGCAAGCCATTATTGCAGCCACCGGGACCGAATATATTTTCGGGTTAAGCTCGGGGGCTATTGTCACGTTATTTACCGCTATTCATACACCATCATTAAAAAAAGTGGCGCTTTATGAGCCGCCCATCCCGGTTAAGGGTTCCCCAACTACCAAATGGTATCGCAGGTACGAAAAGCAGTTAAAAAAAGGAGATTTGGGCAAGGCCATGGTGCACATTATGAAAGGCACCGGCGATTTTTCTTTGTTTACTGCTTTACCTTCATTTATTACAGGCCCCCTCGTTAACGCCGGCCTTAAAAAACGGGAAAAGGATGCCGCCAACAATGTGGTCTCGCTAAGGGAATTGATCCCTACTTTTGAGTATGATCATATAGCCGTGCAGCAGTCGGAAGGGATTATTGAAAAAAGCGGGGGCATTAAAGCCAATGTTTTGCTAATTGGCGGATCGAAAAGTAAAAAGTTTTTAAAACTGGCTCTTAGGGCTTTAGCCGATGCACTTCCGGATGCCAAACTGGTTGAGTTGAAAGGATTGGGGCATATTGCGGCGGATAATAGTGAAAGCCCGGATGTGGTGGCTGAGGTGTTGAGTAAGTTTTTTAAAGGGTAAGATCTTTATGAAAAGGATGTTTTTCCTCCTCTTTACGCAGTAGAGGGGGCTGTCGAGCGCAGCGATGACGGGGTGAGTCAACTATGCCGCATGCCCCACGCCGACCCCGCCGTTAACTCCAGCAGACTGCTCTCAGTCCGCGGCGCAAAGGTTGTAAAAAAGACCTCCGTCTGTCACAATCCCGTTACCCGGCCACACTTGTAAAATGACATTTAATTACTGTAATTTGGGCTTGTAACTGATCATTATTATTTATCAACCCAACCATGAATAAAATTTTATTTACGGCCATGGCGTTTGCGTCCGTATTGGCGGCAAATGCCCAGCAGGGCAAGCCGTTAACGGCAGCTGACTACGCCCGCGCCGAAAGCTTTTTAAGCTACAACACCGCTCCGCTTGTTGACAACGCCGATGTACGCCCTAACTGGCTACCTGGCGACAGTTTTTGGTACCGCACACTAACCGCCAAAGGCAGCCAATTTGTATTAGTAGACGCCGCTAAAAAGATCCGAACCGCCGCATTCGACCACGAGAAACTGGCCGCGGCACTTTCAACAGCCACCGGCCAAAAGTACGACGCGGCTATGCTGCCGTTTCAAAGTATTAGTTTTTCGGCAGATGGCAAAGCCGTTATCTTTCAAACAGATGCCAAACAGTGGAAATATGATGTAAAGACCAATCAGCTTAGCGCCGATACCAGCTATGTACGCCCGGCCATTGCTGGTGGAGCAGGCAGACGGCAGTTTAGGGGTGGTGCAGGTAATGAGGTTTTATCGCCCGATAGCAAACGTGCTGCTTACATTAAAGACAACAATTTGTGGGTACGTGATGTAAAAACAGGCATTCGCACGCAATTAACCACCGATGGTGTAAAAGATTTTGGCTATGCAACTGATAACGCCGGCTGGGAAACCAGCGACAGGGCTACGTTGGAATGGTCGCCTGATTCGCGGAAAATTGCTACTTATAAGCAAGACCAGCGCAATGTAAGCGATATGTACCTGGTTACTACCAATGTGGGCAAACCAACTTTAAAAGCATGGAAATACCCATTTCCCGGCGATAAGGAAATACCAACCATACAGCGCGTTATCATAAATGTTGATACCCCGAAGGTAATTGTGCTGCAAATACCGGCCGATCCGCACCGTGCTACGCTGAGTGATAACATATCAAGCAGCGGCACCTTTGATGATGTGAACTGGAATGGCAACGCCACCAAACTGGCTTTTGTTTCAACTTCCCGTGATCATAAAAATGAAAAATTCCGCATTGCCGATGCCGCTACCGGCGCTGTACGCGAAGTTTTTGAAGAAACTGTGCCTACCCAATATGAATCGGGCTGGGGGAGTATCAACTGGAAATACCTGGATAAATCCAACGAGATCATTTGGTTTTCGGAACGCGACAACTGGGGACATTTGTATTTATATGATGCCGCTACCGGTAAGGTGAAAAACCAAATCACCAAAGGCAATTTCGTAGTTACCCGTATGATAAATGTGGACGAAAAAGCCCGCATGATTTACTTTATTGCTGATGGCCTGGAAGCAGAGAACCCTTACTTCAGTCAGCTTTGCAAAATAGGTTTCGATGGTAATCATTTTGCAGTGCTAACGCCCGAAGCTGGTAATCACAATGTCACCTTATCACCATCAAAAAACTACTTTGTTGATAGCTACTCAAAACCCGATGTGGCTCCAGTTACTGTTTTTAGAGATATGAACGGTAAACTGATTGCTGATTTAGAAAAAGCGGACATTTCGCGACTTGTGGCTGCAGGCTGGAAACCGGTTACACCATTTTCAGTAAAGGCCCATGATGGCACTACTGATATTTACGGTTTAATTTTTACGCCAACCAATATTGATCCGGCTAAAAAATACCCGGTTATTGATTACATCTATCCCGGGCCACAGGGTGGGAGTGTGGGTAGCTGGTCGTTTGCGCCATCGCGTGGCGATAACCAGGCTTTAGCCGAATTAGGCTTCGTTGTAATTGTACTGGAAGGAACCAGCAATCCGCTGCGCTCAAAAAGCTTCCACGATATGAGTTACGGTAACATGGCCGAAAATACATTGCCTGATCAAATAACAGGTATTCGCCAGTTATCGCAAAAATACGCTTATATGGATACCACGAAAGTAGGTATTTGGGGCCATTCGGGCGGTGGTTTCGCCACAGCCGCAGCTATGTTCCGTTACCCTGATTTCTTTAAAGTAGGTATCTCCGAATCGGGTAACCACGATAACCGTAATTACGAGGATGATTGGGGCGAACGTTACGATGGCTTGGCTGCAAATTCCAATTATGATGCGCAGGCGAATGAAAATTACGCCAAAAACCTTAAAGGTAAGCTGATGCTGGCTCATGGTTTGATGGACAACAACGTACCACCGCAAAACACGCTGCTGGTGATTGATGCGCTGGAAAAAGCCAATAAGGATTATGATTTGGTGGTATTCCCTAACAGCCCGCATGGCTATGGCAACTTTTCGCCCTATATGATGCGCCGCCGCTGGGATTACTTTGTGAAGAATTTATTGGGTGTTGATCCGCCGAAGGAATATCAGTTAAAAATGAAGGCTGACCCGAGGAATGCGGGAATGTAGCCCCGAATTACAAAACACCATGCACAATCAACGATGCATGGTGTTTTGCCTTTAAGCTGTGCGCTTAAACCTATTTCAAGTAAAAAACAGTTCTGGCAACCTGTCCGGCTATTATACGATAGCCCAGGGGAGTAAAATGAATGCCATCAGGTTGAAAAATAGCTAAATCGAACCCTGAATTTCCCGAATACTTACCTACGCGGCTGTCATCTGCCAAATCAATTAATGCAATTGCGCCGATATCATTTTTCCACCCGTTAATTAGCATCGCTTTTAACTGTTGCCTAATTGCTTCAGCAGTGGCGGCATCATGATTGAAAGTATGCAAATTGCTGTTAAACGGGGTAGGTGTAACTACGATTGTTTGAACGCCTTTTTGGTGTAGTAAATTATGTGAGTTTTTGATGTTATTATAAATGTCCCGGGCGGCGTAGCCAGATGCAAAGTCATTTATTCCTTCCTCAATTAACGCAGCCGAGTTACTATAACCCGTTAAATCAACGTTAAGTACGCTTGGCAGTTCGGTGTTGATAATATCATTTACTACGGCTCCGGGCAGGCCATAATTATACCAGCCGCCATAAGCTGCATCACCCGAAAAAAAGCCGCTTACAACGGCAGGATAGTTTTGATTAGCCGCCACCGGCACACTCACACCATCGGCCGATTCGCTGCCAAATGTTATGGAAGTGCCTAAAAAAAATATTGCAGTTTTTGAGCTTTTTGGCACAATACGTTTAATGAGCACTACCAAGCCTTGCTGCGTCTTAAATAAAGTATCGCGCTTCGTATTATATTGCGCGTCCTTTACGACTTTTAAAACAGTGTCTTGCCAGCTCGTAAATAAAGTATCATTTTTAAAAGTTATGGTAGTATCGGGCTTTGTAGCTGTTGTGTTATCGGTATTACCGGGCTTTATTGAATCTGTTTTTTTACAACTGTAAAGAAAAAACGAGGTTGATATTAATAATAAGCATAATTTTCGGCTCATATTTCCAAAACATTTTGTATTTATAAATATATTAATAAATAAACACTTTGCCCGGGAAATTCATTAACTGTCTCTAAACGCCGGCGGCCTTCAGCACACTAATATCTTTGGTACTCAGCAACTGCTGATAATTAATCATCTGAAACTTTTTGCCTTCCAGTGCTCTAAATTCCGGCGATAGCAGCATATTTAACTCTGTTTGGCGATGAATACTGGTTAGTGGCTTACCGTCCTTGTCGTTCATCATCTTGCTGTTCATATCAAACAAAGCATCCATTTCCGGGCTTGGGGTGGCTGTGTGGATTACTACTAAATTTGGCTGATCGGGATTAAGATGATTTACATAATCCAAAAATGCCTGTTTTTTTGTAGCAACGGGTTCGCCCCACATTTCTTTATAGGTTTCGCCAAAATAGGAAGCGCTGCTCAACGGCGAGATCGCCAATTTGTATTTGTGAGCAAGTTTTTCGGTTAAAGCCCGTAATTCCGGTGTTGATAGTGCCACGCCCATGTGCGGGTCGATATAGGCTATTTTTAGTCCGGAGTGTATCGCTCTCTCTATTTGGGCAGATAGTTCTGTTTCTACTTCATCCAGTTTATACCCACTTTTGCTAAATGCCCTTGTTGATTGATGGAAATACCCCACACTGTCTACCAGGCTTGGCACCGCCGTACGCCCGGTTATCGGTCCCCAGCGATAATAGCGCCACTCGGATGTGAGCGTTAAATGCACACCAACGGTAACATTAGGATATTTCTTTAAAATATCGACAGCCTCCTGGTACCACGGACAGGCAAACTGTACCGAGACAGAAATTGGCATTCCGGTTTCGGCAACCTTTTGGGCGGCCATATTCACGGAGTGGTTCATCCCGATGTCATCCAAACGAATCAATAGCTGTGGCAATTTGCCGCCGGTTGTTTGAGCCAGTGATACGCCTGTTTGAATAGCTGTCAGGAAAATAAAAATGAAGGTTTTAAAGCACTTTTTCATGGTGTTTACAGTGATTGGACGACAATATAAAAACTATTATACAATAGATATGGCTTTAGCATACTCGCCCCATTATCGTCGTTTGCAGGCATCTACTGCCAAAACGGTGGTGTTTGGGTGGTGCCTCTTATGGTGCAATCCACACATTGGGATGAGCTGTATAAATAGCCGTATATACTACCACCTGGGGCAAAAAGTCCCTGCGTAGGCAAGTATGATGGTGGCGGATTGATTAGCGTGTTCTGCACCTCGTTAAAGCCATTTTTGTTAACTAACAATGCTGTGTCCTGCTCGCACTCATAAGGGTAAATGGGCAGTATATTGGGGATAACACTATTGGAGATAAATATTCTTTTGCTTTGCACATTGGTAACCGAAATATAGCCTATTACCGGTTCGCCGGGGTTGGCAACATTGTGGATATTGCCACTGATTTGTGTAGGCTCGGCATCAAAAATACTACCCAAATTCTCAGTTGTCTTTTTTATATTCTGATAGAAATTATAGGCTTCGCCGGTTAGCGCATATTGTGTTACCAGTATTGAATATTTTACTTCTAATTTTTCGGAGGTTACAGGGATTTGGGTTAGCGGGCTTTCATAAACCAAATCGCTGCTTAATTTGCTGGTATTGGTGAGCAGGATATTTGATGACGCGTGGTTGCCGAAACAATAATATATTTGCTGCGAATCCTGGCGGGGCACCATTGTATTGGTGAGCGGATCAACAACAAAATACGACCGGTATTTAGAATGAAATATCCATGTTTCATTGTAACTCCACCGGTAGTAATGCGTTGCACTTTGCGGATCGTGCGCGTTTACATACAGGTTTAGCACGCCGTCTTTTATAACATAGTTAATGCTATCAATAGGCGGTGTTTGCTTTACCGCTATAAAATCAGATACGTACTGGTTATTGGCCGTTTCAATTTTTAGGCGGTAGTTTTGTGTTGCAGGCAAGTTAAGGCCAACTGCGCCATAATTGCCTTTACCATTTATATCCGAAAGCGGGAAACTGCCGCCCTTATCACCCTCAACAGTAACTGTTGCATTCAGCACCGGGTTTGTTGTTGTTTGGCCATCCAGTTTAACCGTGCGGCTAAGCTTTATAATAGTTGAATCGTTACCCGAATTAATTACACCTTCAACTACCAGATAACTGTTTGCCGATGATATTACTTTGGGGTTAAACGGTTTTTTACAGCAAAATAACGTCAATATAAGTGCATAACACAACCAATGAAATTTTACCATATAAATAAGAAGTAAGCGGGTTTATTTAGATTTACTAATAAAGTTATTTGAATTGGTAAAACCAAATTTAAGAAACTTATAAACTAAAATGTTACAGCTTATGACTCAATCAAATTTCCATAAAACTCAGGCACACTCATCCCTGCCGCCCTCACCTGTTGCGGAATAAGGCTGGCGGCCGATTGTCCGGGAGTGGTATTGATTTCAATAAAGTAAAAATCATTTGTCTCATCCAGCAAAATAAAATCAACCCGCACCATGCCTTTGCAGTTAAGGCGCAGATACACCTCGGTTACAATGCGCGCAATTTCTTCGTTTTTAGTGGGCGGTAAGTCGGCAGGGGTAATTTCTTCAGATATGCCGGGCGTGTATTTGGCCTCGTAATCAAAAAAATCTTTAGAACTTAATATTTCGGTGGCAGGCAAAACAACAATTTTGCCGTGCAGTCGCGCCAGGCCGATGCTAAATTCGCGGCCTTTAATAAACTCTTCTACTAAAATCTGATTGTCTTCATGAAATGCGCGTTTTAAAGCATCTGGTAAGCCTGCAGCATTATAAACCTTGCTCATCCCCACGCTGCTGCCCCCATTATTGGGCTTTATAAAAAGCGGAAATTTCAAGCTCGCCGCAATAATGGCAACATCGTGCATATCCTGCTCCAATAAACGCAACGAGCGGGCGGTATGCAGGCCATGAATTCCTTCAACAATAGCCTTAGTATAGGCCTTGTTCATGGTAATGGCTGACGTGGTTGCATCGCAGGTGTTGTATGGGATACCCAGCATATCAAAATAACCTTGCAGCTTACCATCCTCGCCCGGCGTACCGTGAACGGTGATGAAAGCGAAATCGAAGGTTATTTTAGTGCCCTCAACAATAATGCTAAAATCATTTTTGTCGATATCAACCGCACCCTTGGCCGATTCATACAACCAGCGGTCGCGGCCAATTAAAATGGTGTAGACTTTGTATTTTTCGGCATCCAGATTGGCGGCAATATTTTTTGCGCTGTTTATAGATACTTCATACTCGCCGGAATAACCGCCGGCCAAAAGGGCAATGTTTTTAGCTTTCATACAGGACAAAGATAATTTTTGATTTCGGATTTACGATTTCGGAATTATTAATCACAGATTTTTATTGATTTAGACGATTACACAGATTAAAAGTATCAGCATAATCATAGTGATCTATTAAAATCTGTAATAGAGAAATGAATCACAGATTAACACTTATTTTCATGATTGAGCCGATAAAAATCAGCGTAATCATGGTAATCTGTTAAAATCTGTGATCGAACGTCCGAAATTTTCCATAAGTTTGAATCTTGAATAATTAAAACCGGTTGAATGAATTTTTGGGCTTATTTAAAAACTAAACAGTTCCGCATTAATCTGCTTTTGGCTATATGCTCGGTGTTTGCGGTTATTTTAATTGTTTTTTTTAGTTTGGGAATTTACACCCGCCATGGCTCGGGGATACCTGTACCTCAATTAAAAGGACTCTCCATTGAAAAGGCGATGGACCTGCTCAAAGACCAGGGATTTCAGTATAAAATTGATTCAGTGTATGTACTCGACCAGCCCCCGGGTTCGGTTATTGAACAGGACCCCGATGCAGGAACTAACGTAAAAGAAAACAGGACAATTTACTTAACCATAGTTACCCGACTGGCGCCGCCTATTGCCTTGCCCGATCTGGAACCTTATACTTATCGCGAAGCCGCAGCCATTATTGCTAACTATGGTTTAAAAATTGGCGATACAATTAGCCGTCCCGATATAGCAAATCATGTTTTGGAGGTTCGCTTTGCAGGTCAGCCAATAAAAGCCGGCGACAAATTACCAAAGGGTTCGAGAATTGACCTGGTTTTAGGTAACGGCGCCGGGCCAAGCGAAGTAGACATTCCGGACCTGGTGAACCAGGACTTTAGCACCGCTAAATTTTTATTAAAAGGCGCCGGCTTAACGCTTGGCGTGGTTACTTATGAGGGAACCATCACCGATTCGGCCAGTACGGTTGTTACAGCACAAACGCCGGCAAAGACCGATTCGTTGAATAAAGTAAGCATTGGTACCCGTATTAATTTGACGGTTTCGCAGGGTAAGAAAGCGGATGGAGCCAATTAGCGGACTGGAGTTATTTACCCGTTTAAATAACAACGAAGTTGTAAATTTGCTGGACGTTAGGGAAGCAATAGAATTTCATACCTATAATATTGGCGGGCAAAATATGCCTTTATCTAATTTTCGTGAAAATTTAGGTCAGGTGCGTTATAACAAAACCGACGAAATCATTGTTATTTGTAAAGTGGGATTACGTAGTGAAACAGCTAAGCAAATACTAACAGAAAACGGCTACGAACGAGCCAGAAATTTAACCGGCGGACTATTGGCGCTCCGGAAATTAAAATAACTAAAATATATTATACAAATGGCTAAGAAAAAAGCTAAATCAGGCAGTACGTTCCGGAAGTTTATAGCTGCGTTGGTGGTTATACTCATTATCGCGCTGGGGCTTACCGGCCTTAATTATTATTTGAAATATTTTGGTCCTAATGTTACCGATAAACAGGAGTACCTGTATATACATACCGGCGAGGGCTTTAACGCCGTATTTGATACCATTAAAGAAAAAGGGATTGTAAAAGACAGTACTACGTTTTATTGGGCTGCCCAAAACATGAACTATGTAAACCGGGTAAAACCGGGCCGTTACCGTCTGCACGAAGGCATGAGCAACCGCAAACTGATAAACATGCTGTTATCAGGCGCACAGGAGCCTGTCACGGTCGCTTTTCATAACTTACGGTTAAAAGAACAATTTGTAGGTTTTATCTCCAAAAAAATAGAAGCGGATTCCCTTTCCATCATCAGGCTGCTTGATTCGGCAGGATATGTAAGGCAATTTGGTTTTACAACCGACAATGTGTATACCATGTTTTTGCCAAACAGCTACCAAATGTATTGGAATACATCGCCCGATAAGTTTTTTAGAAAAATGTACGCCAATTACGAGAAATTTTGGACCGAGGATCGCAAGCAAAAAGCAACGGCTATTAACCTTACGCCCGTTGAGGTTTCAATACTGGCATCCATTGTAGATGCGGAGGCGCTACATGACGAAGAAATGCCAACCATTGCCGGTTTGTATTTGAACCGACTTAAAAAGGGTATGAAGCTGGAAGCCGATCCGACAGTAATTTTCGCTGAAAATGATTTTACCATAAAGAGGGTGCTTTCGCGATACTTATCTATAAACTCGCCCTATAATACTTATTTGCACACAGGTTTACCTCCGGGCCCTATTATGATGCCATCAGTTGCTGCAGTGAATGATGTACTGAACTATAAGCCAAGTGATTATATTTATATGTGCGCCAAAGAAGATTTTTCGGGCAATCATAACTTTGCCACCAATATGGCTGATCATTTGATAAACGCTCACAAGTTTCAGCAAGCGCTTAACGAACGAAATATCCGGAGATAATGTTTCAGCACGCTACCAAACTACGGGTACGCTATGGCGAGACCGATCAGATGGGTTATATGTACTACGGCAACTATGCGGAGTTTTACGAAGTTGGCCGCGTTGAAATGCTGCGCAGCCTGGGGCTAACCTATAGCGGCATGGAAGAATCGGGCATAATGATGCCCGTGCTTGAACTAAAATGCAAATACCTAAAACCAGCATTGTACGACGAAGAAATCACTATCAACGTAATAATGGATAAGATGCCGGGCATACGGATATTTTTCAGGTACGAACTTTTCAACGAAAAAAATGAGTTGATAAACACCGGTGAAACGCTGCTGGTGTTTATTAATATGAAAACTAACCGCCCCTGCCTGCCCCAGCAGGAGTTTTTAGATAAATTAAAGCCATTTTTTGAGTAAATTTGACTCAAATGAACTGGACGCATCGTTTTCTTCTACGTTTTACCTTCTATCAAAAGTTTATCGCCTGGTCAAAAACCTATGTTTTGCCGGGCTTTCATCCCCTGCCCTTATATAATGTATTGTCGTTCTTCGCCCACGAATACCAGGATAGGTCTTTATTAAACAAAGCCTCGGCGCTCTCCTTTAACTTTATGCTGGCGTTTTTCCCGGCAACCATATTTTTATTTACGCTCATACCTTTTATCCACGTCAAAAACTTTCAGCAGCACTTGCTTGATGTATTGTCCACCATTCTCCCTTACAACGCCTATATGGCCTTCCAGGCAACAATAGAAGACATAGTTAGACATCATAATGGCAAGCTGATGTCGCTGGGTTTTTTATCGGCGTTGTATTTTGCCACCAACGGCATCACCAACCTGATGCGGGCTTTTAACCGCTCGTCGCTTATTGTGGAGAAGCGAACATGGATGAAAAGGCGTTTGATTGCCATTGTGCTTACTTTTGTGATCAGCATATCGTTACTGTTAGCCATCGGGATCATGACGGCCGGCGAGGCCATGATTACGGCCCTAAAGCATCAAATGGGCAGTAAAGGCCATTTTTGGATATACCTTATAACGTTTTCACGCTGGGTGATAGTGATTGCCATATTTTTCGTCAGCATTTCTCTATTGTATCGGTACGGCCCGGCCAACGTTCAAAAATGGAAGTTTTTTAGCACAGGCTCCATAATGGCTACTATATTGGCCGTGTTAACCTCGCTGGGGTTTACTTACTATATCAACCATTTCTCGTCGTACAACAAGGTATACGGCTCCATAGGAACATTAATTATATTGATGCTTTGGGTACATTTAAACTCATTGATATTATTGATCGGCTTTGAGCTAAATGCAAGTCTTGATTATTCAAAAAGGAACATAAAAGAAGTGAAGCCGATGTTTAATACGTTCAGGAAGACGGTTAATTGAGTTGAAAAAGTTGTAATTGTTGTAAAAGTAGTGGCCGTTATGGCGATTTTACGCGTTTTAACAGTTTTGAGATCTTTCCGAATAACCAAACCTTCAACTTTTACAACCACTATAACATCCTTACAACAACTTATTCTGCCACACAACCAGCCACTTAACAACAAATTCAAAAAAACTTAACTTCAGGTTTGCCAATTCAGCCCAGATTCGTACTTTTGTCCCCGGAGAGTTGGCAGAGTGGTCGATTGCGGCAGTCTTGAAAACTGTTGAGCCTTTGCGGGTTCCTGGGGTTCGAATCCCTAACTCTCCGCCACCCAAATAAGAAAAAC
>Ga0206947_1190_pt1 | contig 13778 bp, 9 predicted proteins | sample Alteio_BWOrgHeat_3_FD_153239 | JGI IMG/M metagenome (GOLD analysis project Ga0206947, IMG submission 153239) | Enriched cells from forest soil in Barre Woods Harvard Forest LTER site, Petersham, Massachusetts, United States -... | ecosystem: Environmental > Terrestrial > Soil > Temperate forest > O...
GATATAAACAGGTATTGCAGGCAGGCAAAATGGCAGCCAGAAGTTAATTAAATCCTCATTTAACGCCAATAAAGAGAACTGATATACAATCAACCATATTAAAAGTGAATATATTGTAATAAAGCTGATCGCTATCAGCAAAAATTGCAGGTAAATAAGTCTGATTTTAATTAAAAAATTAGTCATTATTGTAATTGTGTTGTCGGTCTAAATGTATCAAAATGATTTGTAAAATAACATCATGTTCCTTTCGCTCCCGCAAGCCTCCCGGCTTGTGGCCCGCTGACAGGTAACCCGTTAGCAGGTAAACTTACGAGCCTTGCTTGCATTACAACAAATTATTATCCAATCTGGTCTAAGTTACGCTACGCCAAAGACCAGGAAGGGAATCGCAAGAGACTGTTGATAGAAAGTCAGGGGGTGATTGGCACCTTCACTTCAAATAATAGGCGGATATTTTGTTGCCTGCTGTTCGACTACATCCACAGATACGCTATCCCGATAGTCTATGCGAACCCTATCAGGCTTGTAAAAAGCAAAAGGCCAAAGTTAAATCAACCCTGGCCTTTCGCTAAAATATCCATTTCTGTTCCCCCTTTAGGGGGTTAGGGGGTGGTTACTGCCCCACCATAAACACCGCATTGCCGAACAGCAATTTCCCATTTTCCCAAAAACTGCGAAAAATTGGGTCATCAACCATATACACTACCGTGCCACGGCCAATGGATTGTACGCCAAGCAACATACCATCTTTAATTTTCTCCTTACTTTTTTGGCCAACAAAGCCCGATACATAGGCATCACCTTTTACGGTGCCCACATTCCAGCCGTTATCGCCCAAATAGTCGTAAATATCATTACTTAGTTTAAGCGTATAATAATAAGGCTGCATACCAAAGCCAAGCGGGTGCGTATTATCTAAATTTATTTTATAAATAGCGCCCGGCGTGGTCGAGCTAATGGCATCAACATCCCGGTCACCATACGGCTTCAAATTAGGCGTCTTTGGTTTATCCTTATCGTCTTTTTTATCGTCCTTTTTCCTGATATCAAATCCTTTTTTATCCACCAGTTCCGATACAGCATCCTGCATTACAATCAGCTTGCCGCCATCATGTACCCAGCCTTGCAGTTTGTCTGATGGAAAATCCTCATAATTACCATCGGGAAAAATAGCCACGTCATAATCACTCAAGCGGGCACGGTTCAAGTCCTGATATTTTACTAAAGTTACAGGATAACCAATTTGTTGTTCAAAATAATGCCAAACCTCGCCCATTGCTTCGGCATTAACGCCGGCGCCCGCAATAAGCATTACCCGCGGCTGACGGATATAATGGATTTGGCCCGAGCCAAAATCGCGTCCCTTATCCACAAAGCCCGATTTTAACGGCGTAAGCTGCTCGCCTGCCGCAGTAGCAGCCGTGGTAACAACCTGGTCGAAATCACCTGCATCGTTGCCGGCCCTCGCTATCAACAGCGACCCTGGTGCAAACTTCTTGCCCGCAGCTTCGAACGGCGTTTCCGAATAGCGTACTTTTATGCCTTTTTTAAATAACGATGCCAAAAACTTCACATCGTTTACCGATTGCCATGAAGCTACATAAGCATAAGCACGCGGACTTGCCTGCGCCACAGCCGGCTGCAAACTCGCTACAGTAACATCCGAACCTTTAATTGATTCTTTTAAACCAATAGCATCCAGTCCATACACATAAGGCAGGCTCCAGGCAGTAATATCATAAGTATTGGAGTCGGCAACAAAGGTTTTGGGCTCCAGCAATACGTTTAGCAAAACAGATTTTGGCTGATAGGCATTAATCACCATATCGCCGCCTTTTACGCTGTACTGTTCCGATTTGCCGGTTACGTAACTAAACCCGTTAACACTTTGATTAACGCCGAAAGTATATTTTATTCCGTTACGGCGAAGCATTTCGCCCAAATGGTTTATTTTTTCCTGGTTATTATTTTTAATGATGTAGGTTTTGTATTCGCCAGGAGGATTGTTGATGCTGTTATCAAAAAACTTTTTAAACTCGCTCACCAGCTTTGGCCCATTGGCCGAAACCGTTTCGATGGTGCTGATACTGGTTGAATGATGGTGCGCAACGCGGTTAACTAAAGTTAAGGTATCGCCGGTGCGGGTTAGCACAGCCAGGCCTGCACTGATGCCGCCCTGCTCGTAAGTCATACCGATGGAACCATTATAAATAGGATAAGTATCACCATACGATGGGTAAAGCAAATCAAACTCTTGTTTGGTAAAATACAACCAGCCGTTACGGTCAAAATCTTCGGCATTGTGTTTACCGATGGTTACCTGGAAATCGCGCTGCCATTGGGTAATTACTTTATGGTAAGGCTCGGCAGCCGGGGCAAAGTAATAAGGCGCATTGTAACCTTGCTCGTGATAATCCACATGTGCTTGTGGCAACCACTGATTAAATAAAGCAACCCGGGCTTGCGTTTCTTTTTGTGTTTGCCATGCCCAATCGCGGTTTAAGTCGAAATAATAGTGGTTGATCCTGCCGCCCGGCCATGGTTCAACATGCTCGCGCGAGGCTGGGTTAACATCGGGCACTAAACCATGTACCGAATTATAAAAGTTAACATAACGGTCGCGGCCATCGGGGTTAAGGCACGGGTCAATAACCACCACCATGTTTTTTAACCACTCTTTGGCTTGCGCATTGTCAGGGTTAACCAAATCGAACAAGGTTTGCATGGAGGTCTCGCTCGATGCAGGCTCGTTACCGTGAACGTTGTAGCTTAACCACAATATAACAGGGGCGTTAGTTGTAGCAGCCACAGCAGAATTTCCCAGGCCCGCTAAACGCAAATTATTTTGGCGGATATCTTCCAAACGACCAATATTTTCGTCGGATGCGATAAACATTGCCAGTAGCGGCCTGCCTTCGTTAGTTGCGCCATATTGCTGCAGCTTCACATTTTTTGATGCTTTGGCGATATAGTTAAAATATTCAACAATTTTGTAATGGGGCGTAAACTGTTCGCCCAACTTGTAGCCCAAAAACTTTTCGGGCGATTTAATTTCCTGCGCGAAAGCCCCGCAGAAAATACTTAAAAATAAAAGAGCAAGTAAAAATCTTTTCAACATAAATATTATTTTGATGATTGGCTAATGTAAAAAAATATTTTGATGTGTTATTGTAACGAAATGATTATGAAACCTAATTACGAAATTTGCCGGATGTATTTATGAATAATACGATTGGGGTTTTTACCACAAAGGACACAAAGTGAAAAACACTAAGAACACTAAGAACACGAAGAACACGAAGATTTTGCCGTTTTGGTTTATTAAATAAAATTTTGTTTGTGTTCTTTGTGAAAACCTTTGTGGTAAAACTCATAACTACGCCGGTATGAATTTTTTACCACTAAGGACACCAAGGGAGAAGCACTAAGAACACGAAGTTTTGCATGTGTGTTTGTTAATACCTTTTTCTTTGTGTCCTTCGTGAAAATCTTTGTGTCCTTTGTGGTAAAACTATCAACCATACCGACCAAACACTTAATAATACCGAAAATAATACAATGATCACTTCAACCGAAAATGCCGAACACTATACCTGGGGCGCGCAATGTGATGGCTGGCATCTGTTACGTTCTGATAGCTTAAGTGTGATACAGGAGCGCATGCCGCCTGGCACTGCCGAGCAATTGCATTACCATGAGCGCGCGCAGCAAGTATTTTTTATCTTATCAGGAACCGCCACATTTGAAGTTGAGGGTGAGTTATTAACCGTAAATGCCGGGCAATCTATTCACATCAAGCCCAATACAAAACATCGTATACTTAATAATTATACTGAAGATTTACACTTTTTGGTGATATCAGAACCAAAGTCGCACGGGGACAGGGTGAATTTGTAGATGTACGGTCCTGATGTTTTTTGTCATTCTGAGTGTAGCGAAGAAACTTCTCAATGCTATTCAGTTGAGGTGCGTTTTCCCCCTCTCTACTTCGTAGAGAGGGGTGGCCGAGCGCAGCGAAGGTCGGGGTGAGTCAACTATATGAGCGACGTTGGTAGCTATGCATGGCGCATAGTTGACTCACCCCCTATCATCTCCGCCAATTGGCGGATCGACCACCCCCTCTCTGCTGCGCAAAGAGGGGCAAGAATCCTTTTTAACTTAATAGCATTGAAGAAACCCTGCGACGACGCAAAATATAATTCTCCCCACCTCAAACCAATTTCACCTTTCGGGTATTATATCCTCTAAAAAATCTACCATGAAAAAAATATATATCCCTTCAGTACTGTTACTGGTGCTTTGTTTAAGCAGTTGTTCGGTAATCACAGGCATTTTTAAGGCTGGCGCAGTTGTTGGCATTATTGCTGTAATAGTTGTTATCGCCATAATTATTTGGATCGCTTCGATGTTTCGCGGCAAGTAACAAACGCGGTCTGAACCTTGATGAGCAAGACTTGAAGATTGCAGAATTTTGACTACAAACAGTCATCATCATGGTAATCTTTTAATCCCAAAATCAAGGTTCAGACATAGTATTTCAGCTCAATCAAATCGTGCGGGATTGGTTTACTATTCCAATGATGATGAATGGCAAGCGCGGTACCCAACGCAGTTGCCTGGGCCATTGATGCGGCAAACACTTCCAGTTTAGGAAATGCTTCGGCCAGCAAATGCATAAAAACAGCATTTTTACTAAAGCCACCGTCAACAAATATGCGTTTCACCGGGGTGCCTTTTAATACATAATTAATGGCCGTTTTTTGTTTTTTTACGATGCCGGCAACAAGGCTATAATATGCATCGATGTCATCCCCTTCCTGATCATTTTCTTCTGTCTTCCGGACTTCCGGACTTTCCGTCTTCCGGACTCTTTCCATTTCAAACGGAACATTCCGGTATTTCACCACATCCTGGTTAAATTGTTCGGCTATGCGCTTAACCCCCTGCTCATAATGATGCCCGCTAAACAACCGCGATGCCTTTACCGGTTTGCCGTGATATTCAATATAATTCAGGCAGTCCTTTTTTAATTCGGCCGCTGTAAGCGGCAATTGATTAAAGGGATTCAGGCTAATGGCCCAGGTACCGGTTGATAACAAAATAAAAGGCTCTTTAAAACTTACTAAATACGGAATAAGCGCAGCCGAACTATCATGCAAACCAATGCCCACCTTATAATTAGCATTAGCAATATTCGCCGGGACTACCGCATCCGCGGGATGTATAGGGGCAAGCTTATTGATAATCCCCTCCCTGGTTACCCAATGGTGATAGCTATGGTTTTCGAAATCCCAAAGGGCAGTATGGCAACCAATGCTGGTTAAATCCGAATATTTTTTGCCGCTTACTAAAAAACTTAAGTACTGCGGCAAGTGCAGGGCGTATTTTATGCGCTTAAATAATTCAGGCTGCTGGTATTTGATACGATATAATTGCAAGCCCGAATTGAGGTTGCCCAACGCGGGCGATGCCGTTTCAAAGGCCAACCTGGCTTCACCACCATAATTGTGATAAAACTGCTTCTCCAAATCTTCCGGATAGGGTTTCAGGTAATTATATAAAGGAGCAACAGGCTGTCCGTCTTTATCCAAATAAACAAAGCTCGCTCCATAAGCCGAGAAATTGACGGCTTTTAGTTCAAACTCTTTTAGCTTGCTAACCTCATTCAACGATTCATAAACAGAAAATCTCAGGCTCTCCAGATTTTCGCAGGGAAAACCATCCTCATCAACCGTTTCGTTAAAACGGGCCGAGCGTTCAAAAACAATATTATAATTTTCGTCAAAAAGGAACAGCTTTTTATTGGTTTTGCCAACATCAAAAACGGCAATAACAGGGATGGGAGTCATGGTGTTTTATTTGATTTATTATAACAACCATGTCATTTCGAACGAAGTGAGAAAACTTATACGCCCTGCATCGCGAACAATGCAGGATTTATAAGATTTCTCCTTTGTGCCTCAGTCGAAATGACATGGCGAAGAGGAATGACATGAAGGTGGTTATTTCTCCTGATTATTTACAACCCAGTTGCCACTGTCTTTTCCCCGCGCTGTTTAATCAACTCGTTTCTCACCGCACTTTTCCTGAAAAGTGCAATCGGGTTTAACGCCCCTCCTGCTCTTAACCGCGCTTCGGCAATTAATGGCCGCACATCCGTGCGATAGGCATTTTGTAAAATCTCCTGCGCCTGGGCCACATCGTTTTGTTCCTGTGCTTCAACCAATGCCTGTTTATCAACCAGCAATGCCTGGGCGTAGGCTATTTTTATAGCCTCTACTGATTGCAGCAGATCTTCAATCGGGTCCTTTACATTGTGCGATGCATCAATCATCCAGCCAATGCCGGTTGCATGATTCATACCCCGCGCATCCATCCCTTCAACCAGTTCGTTAAAAATTAAAAATAATTGGTAGGGATTAATACTGCCAACAGTAAGATCGTCATCGCCGTATTTCGAGTCGTTAAAGTGAAAACCCGCCAGTTTCCCCTCCATTAATAATAAGGATACAATTTGCTCAATATTAGTACCCTGTAAATGATGCCCGAGGTCAACCAGCGTAAGCGCTTTCTCACCCAGCTTGGATGCCAGCATATACGATTGTCCCCAATCAGCAATGGTGGTCGAATAAAAATTGGGTTCGTAGGGCTTATATTCAATCCACATTTTCCAGTCGTCGGGCAGTTCTTCGTAAATCTGGCACAAGCTGTCGTGGGTACGTTGAAACGCGCCGCGGAAATTCAGTTGACCCGGGAAATTAGAACCATCCGATAACCAAACCGACAAAGCAGTTGATCCCAGTTCAACACCATATTTTATTACCTCCACATTATGCTCAATAGCCTGGCACCGCACAGCCTTATCCACATGATGAAGCGATCCAAATTTGTAACTGTGCTTTTGCGATGCCTGGTCCTGGAAAGTGTTGGAGTTTACCGCATCAAAATGCAGGCCCAGTTCTGCCGCAAGCGCCTTTATAGCGGGTGCATTATCAGGAATATCCCAGGGAATATGCAGCGAAATAGAATTGCTGGAACGGTTTAACGCGTGGATCAAACCCACATCTTCTATCTTCTCCTCCAAACTGCGCGGCTCTCCCCCACCCGAAAAACGACCGAACCGGGTTCCCCCGGTGCCTAATGCCCAACTGGGTATAGCAATTTGAAATGCCTGCAATTTTTTAAGCACCTCATCCAATTTTGGCACATCGGCAGCTACAAAATCAAATTTGCGCTGGTGCTCCCTAAGGTGCAGGTGATTGTAGTGGTCAATTTTATCTTGTTCCATGGTATATCAGGCTAAATGAAAAACTTCTTTTAAAGGCACGCTTACCGGCGAATTATCATCATTGGTTTCCATAATATCGCTCATAAACTGCCACCATTGCTGCATAATAGGGTTATAGGGCAGCTGATCAAGCAGATTAGCGTCCTGGGCTTTCAAAATGGCAAACAGGCTGTCAGTTTCCTCATCCAAAAATATCGAATAATCGCTGATGCCGTTTTCCTTTAGCAAGGCCGCCAAACCGGGCCAAATTTCAGCGTGCCGCACTTTATATTCTTCGGCAAAGCCGGGAAACAATTTCATTTTAAAGGCTATTCTGCTCATTTTATTTTTTTATTACCACAAAGGTCACAAAGCGAAAAAACACAAAGGACACGGAGTTTATTTTTTCTTTGTGCCCTTTGTGAAACCTTTGTGTTCTTCGTGGTTAATTGTCAAATCTATTATCTTACAAACCCCGCCGCAACTCCACCGTCCACATTCAACACATTCCCTGTCGATTTATTCAGCATCCCGCCCACAAAAACAAGGCAGGCATTGGCTATATCTTCGGGCAATATCACTTCATTCAACAAGGTCCGTTTGGCATAATAAGCAGGCAGTTCTTCCACCGTTACCCCATAAGCCTTGGCACGACCAGCGGCCCAATCGCCTGCCCAAATTTTACTGTCGGATATTACAGCATCAGGGTTTATTACGTTTACACGGATGTGATCCTTACCTAACTCTGCTGCATTGAGCCTGCTCAGGTGCATTTGCGCTGCCTTAGCCGAACCATAACCTGCATTATTAGGACCAGATACCAGCGCATTTTTGCTCACTATATTTAATACATCGCCGCCGGTATCCTGCTTGCGCATAATCTCCACCCCTGCCTGCGTTACCAAAAATTGACCTTTCACCAATACGTCATACAATAAATCCCAATCCTTTTCGGTATGATCCTCCAATGGTTTGGATATCGAAAGGCCGGCACAATTCACCACAATATCCACCCCGCCAAAAGCTAAAACCGCAACGCCGAATGCATCGTTAATAATAGCTTTGTTAGTTACATCCAGCAACGCTGCTGCATAAACATCCTTGCCATATTGTTTGGTAAATTCTTCTTTTGCTCCTGCCAGCCTGCTTTCATCGTTATCATTAATAACCACTACAGCACCCTCATTGGCAAATTTTTTGGCAATAGCTTTGCCGATGCCCCCAGCACTACCAGTAACTAACGCAATACGACCTGATAATATTTTTGGTTTTGGCATGCGCTGCAATTTTGCTTCTTCCAGCAACCAGTATTCAATGTTAAATGCTTCCTGCCTTGGCAACGATGTATATTCTGATATAGCTTCGGCTCCCTTCATTACGTTGATGGCATTGATATAAAACTCAGCGGCCACCCTCGCCGTTTGTTTATCCTTGGCAAAAGTGAACATACCCACGCCCGGGTACAAAATAACCACCGGGTTAGCATCGCGTATAGCCGGACTGTTGGGATGCTTGCAACTTTCGTAATACTCGGCGTACATTTTGCGATAGGCTTCAAATGCAGGGGCCAGTTTTTCCTTTATCGCTTTGGTATCGCTTAAATCCTCACCTGGCGCCAGTTCCAACACCAGCGGACTAATCTTCGTCCGCAAAAAATGGTCCGGACAACTGGTTCCCATCGGCGCTAACCTGTCCAGATCATTGGAATTGGTAAACTCCAACACGCGGCTATCATCCGTAAAATGACCTATCATCCGCGTTTTTTGAGAGCAAAATCCGCGCAATATGGGCGCTAATGCAATAGCCTGTGTTTTCCGATTGGCTTCATCCAGGCTGGCAATTTTACTACCGCCAAAAACAGGCGCTTTCTTACCGTAATTGGCTTCCAGGTATTCTGCGCATTGTTCAATTACTTCCAGGGTGTTGATGTAACTTTCGTAAGCCGTATCGCCCCAGGTAAATAAACCATGAGAACCCAGCATAATACCACGAATGCCGGGATTTTCATCCAAACATTGTTTCAGTTTTAATCCCAAATCAAAACCAGGCCGTTGCCATTCTACCCAGCCAATTTTTCCCTTAAACAGTTCCGCAGTCATTTTTTTGCCGTCTTTTGCTGCCGCGATGGCTATAGCCGCATCGGGGTGCAGGTGGTCGATATGTTTAAAGGGTAAAAAGCCATGCAGCGGCGTATCAATGGATGGCGCTTTTGAGTTTAAATCGAAAATGCAATGGTTAAACAGTTCCACCATTTCGTCTTCGTGTTCAATACCACGATAAACATTGGTTAAGCTGCGCAGCCTATCCACATAAAGCGCCGCCAATCCACTGGCCTTTAAACTGCCCAGGTCACCGCCCGATCCTTTTATCCACATCACTTCGGTTTCGACCCCGGTTAATGGGTCCTTTGCCATAGCCTTACAGGATGTATTGCCGCCGCCATAATTGGTGAGCCGCAAATCGGCGCCTAAAAGGTTCGACCGGTAAATTAATAAAGCTACTTCATCGCCGGCCAGTTCTGCTGCCTTTGCATCATCCCACAGGTAGCTTACATATTTAAAATTTGACATATATTTTTGAATTTATATTTAGAAGAGAAGCAAGACATCAAGAAACAAGAGGCAAGAAAGAAGCCGCATTTCCTTTTCTCTTGATTCTTAACTCTTGTTTCTTGACATCTTGATTCCTGCTTCTTGAAATCTTGCCTCTTATTTCAACGAATTCCCATATCCCACCACCAATACCGATACTATAATCACCACTATCCCTAAAATAACCGTATTAAATGCTTTTTTGCTCACACCCTTCCATTCTTTTAGTACAAGTCCCCACATATTGGCTACCAGGATAATGAAAGCCATGTGCAATATCCACGAACTGGCGCCATTGCCGAGCCTGCTTTCGCCCATGCCATAAAAAAAGAACTGCAAAAACCAGGTGGTGCCTGCCAGCGCCGAAAAAATATAATTTTTAAGCAGCGGTGTTTTAGCATCGGTATAATTACCAAATGTTTTATTACGAAAATTGAGCACCATACACCATATAAAATTGGTGGTTAACCCACCCCATAACACCACGATATAAACCACATTGTTGCGGAACAAAAAATTGCCCGCCCCCGGATGCGCCGCCACCCAAATTTGGTTAGCAGTATCGGCCATTGATTTACCTGCTTCCAAACCGAAGTTAAAACAGGCGCTTAAAATACCCGATACAATGGCCACAAATATACCCAGCCCAAAGCGGTAGTCCTTATTAACAGCAGCCGCATCGCCATTTTTGGCGAGGTCCTTTTCCTTCATGGTGCCGGCTTTACCACATATAATAATGCCTATTACACAAATGCCAATCCCCAGCAATACCATTTGTCCCCAGTGACTTTGCATCATCATGGTAATGGTATCCTTACCATCCTTTGGGAAAAAATTATAATATACCGATGGTACCAGCGAGCCAAAAACGGCGCATAAGCCTAAAATAATGGTGCTACCTAAGGATACACCCAAATAGCGGACGCCCAACCCATAAGTTAAACCGCCTATACCCCATAAAACGCCCATCAGGTAAGTCCAACCAAGCACACTAATACCCGTGTTTTTAATAATATCCGCAAAGCCGGGAATGGTGAGCCAGGCCGCCAATGGCGGAACGATGAGCCACGAAAATATGCCACCTACTATCCAAAAACTTTCCCAGGCCCAGCCTTTTACTTTTTTGTAAGGGATATAAAAACTTCCGGAAGCAAAGCCGCCGATGAAGTGAAAAATTACGCCGAAAATGATGCCCATGTCTTTTTTTTATGTAGAGACGCAATGCTTGCGTCTCTGAAATATACAGGTATTGAATATGTTTGCAACGTATGGTGGGAGACGCGAGTATCGCGTCTCTACATCATTTTGTTACCGTACTACTAAAATGATACGTGCCTGAACCTACATTCACCACCACATAACCCGCAACAGGGTCAGTCACCTTAATATCCGGTTCGGTCGACAATGCCTTGCCACTTTCGGTTACCGGGCTGTTGTCCGTTGCCGGGATATAAACCGTAGCCGTTGCGTTGGCCGGAATTTCAACATCAAACGAAAGTGTATTGCCGTCCAGTTTCCAGTGCGAGCTTATTTTACCATAGTTGGTTTCATAATCGGCGTTGGCGTTGGTTAAATCGCCGCCCACGGTTGGTTTTATGGTGATGCCTTTATAGCCGGGGGCATCGGCCCTGGTATCAATGCCTGCAATTACGCGGTACATCCAGTCGCCAATGGCGCCGTAGGCATAATGATTAAAGGAGTTCATACTCACCGCTTCAAAAGTGCCATCGGGTTTTATGCCGTCCCAGCGTTCCCAAATAGTGGTGGCGCCCATTTTAACCGGGTATAACCACGATGGATAGGTATCCTGCAACAACAACCTGTATGCAACATCGGCATGGCCAAAACGGCTCAATACATGGCAAAGATATGGCGTGCCCAAAAAGCCGGTTGTTAAGTGGTTGCCGTAGCGGCGAATGTTGCGCACCAGTCTATCGGATGCTTGTTGCCTTAAGTTTTCGGGCAGCATATCAAATTGCAGCGCCAATACGTAGGCGGTTTGCGTATCAGATGATATCAAGCCATTTCCTGTTACGTATTCTTTATTAAAGGCATCCTTTATTTGCGCCAAAAGGGCGGTATAAGCTGCGGCATCTTCGGTTTTGCCCAGCACATTTGCCGCATTTATAAGCAATTGTGTGGAGTTTGCCCAAAAGCACTGTGCTATTAAAAACTTGCTGGTAATGGCCGAACTGCCATCGGTATCATCGTTTACGCTGTAAAACAGCCAGTCGCCAAAGTGGAAGCCTGTATTCCACAAATTATTGCGACTCTGGTTTTTCATATAATCAACCCAGGCTTTCATACTGCTGTATTGATTTTCCAATATGCGTTTATCGCCATAAGCTAAGTACATGTTCCACGGCACAATGGTTGATACATCTGCCCAACCTGTACTGCCACCCGGACCAGTTTTAGCACCTTGCGCAATCACATTGGGAATTACGTGCGGCACGCTGCCATCAACGTATTGGTCGGCAGCCACATCTTTTAGCCATTTGGTGAAAAAATTATGCACGTTGAGCAAATAGCTTGCCGTGCGCGAAAATGCCTGCGCATCACCTGTCCAGCCCAAACGTTCGTCGCGTTGCGGGCAATCGGTGGGAACATCTAAAAAGTTGCCTTTTTGGCCCCATTGTATATTATGCTGTAATTGGTTAATCGGTGTGTTCGAACTCGAGAAAGTGCCCGTTGGCGCCATATCTGAATAAAGTGCAATGGCCGTAAAATTCTCGGGCTTCAAATCGCCGGGGTAGCCCTCTACTTTAATATAACGGAAACCCTGCCAGGTAAACTGCGGTTCAAAGGTTTCTTCGCCGGCGCCTTTTAAAATATAAACATCCTGTGAGCGGGCAGTACGTAAGTTTTCGGTGTAAAAGTTACCTGCCTTATCTATTACTTCCGCATGCGACAAGGTTATTTTATCGCCATTATTACCGGTAACTTTCATCTGCACCCAGCCCACCAAATTCTGACCAAAGTCAATCACCTTTTCGCCTTTAGGCGTAGTAAATATTTTTACCGGTTTAAAGGTTTCATGCTTGCGCACCGGTTCGTTATAGGTAGCTACTAAAATATCTTTAGGGAAATCATTCACTGCTACGCCGTACCAGCTTTTATCATCAAAATTGGCGGCCGACCAATCTTTTTGCTGCATCCTGTCGTCGATAGTTGCGCCGTAATAAATTTCGGCAAAACGCACCGGGCCTGTTGATGATTTCCAGCTATCGTCAGATACGATGATTTCCCTTGTACCATCGGTATAGGTTACTTCCAGTTGAAATAACAGCGAAATATCTTTTCCATACAAACCGGGTTTCGGATCGTAACCGATATAACCACGGTACCATCCGTTCCCCAATTCCGCACCCACAGCATTTGCACCGGTTTGCACCAAATTGGTCACATCATAAACCTGGTATTGCAGGCGTTTGTTATAGCTTGTCCATCCGGGGGTTAAATAGGCGTCGCCAACCCGTTTGCCGTTTATTTGGGCTTCGTACAAACCGTGTGCGGTGATATAGGCCATAGCCGAATATATCTTTTTGCTCAATGAAAATCCTTTACGAAAAAGCGGACTTGGCCGGTTAACCGAATCTTCTTTAAAACCTGGGCTTATCCATTTGGCTTTCCAGTCGGCTGGCGTTAACAAACCCATTTGCCAGCTGCTTACCGGGCTCCAATCTGTTGCTTTACCGGTATTGTCCCAAACCCTCACCTGCCAGTAATATTTTTGGCCCGATGTTAAGGTCTCGCCCTTGTAGGGCACATAAACCGACTGATCGGATGATACCTTACCGCTGTTCCAAACCTCATGCTTCCCTTTTTTCAATTCGGCATAGGTAAACGCCTTTATTTCGTAAGCGGTTTGCATCACGCCACGTTTATCGCCTGCAGCTAACTGCCAGCTAAAGCGT
>Ga0206947_1191_pt1 | contig 13717 bp, 12 predicted proteins | sample Alteio_BWOrgHeat_3_FD_153239 | JGI IMG/M metagenome (GOLD analysis project Ga0206947, IMG submission 153239) | Enriched cells from forest soil in Barre Woods Harvard Forest LTER site, Petersham, Massachusetts, United States -... | ecosystem: Environmental > Terrestrial > Soil > Temperate forest > O...
CGCCGTGAGCCCATATGGCGACGGCAAGGCCTCGGAGCGAATTCGCTTCTTAGTGCTCAATGCGCTAAACGTTGAGACGGATCAGGTGCCGATGTGGGGATAGGCGAAGCCATTCTCCTCGGTATCGTTCAGGGTCTGACCGAGTATTTGCCGGTTAGCAGCGACGCGCACGTCCGGCTCACCATGGTAGCCCTCAAGATGAGCGATACCAATGGGGCCGCGTACACCGCGATGATCCACTTCGGCACCATTTTGGCCGTGCTTCTCTATTTCTGGAAGGACATCGCGACCTACTTCTCGGGTTGGGCCAAGAGCCTCGGTTCGAAGGGCAACAAGAATTCGCCCGAAGCTCGGATGGGTTGGGCCATCGTCTGCGGCACTATCCCGGTCGTCATCGCAGCCTTGGTTCTCAAGAAGCCCGTCGAGTCTACGTTCCGATCGATCACTTACATCGCTTGTGCCTTCATTGGAATGGGCATTGTAATGTTCCTGATGGACAAGTTTGGGAGAAAGAATCGCAAGACGGATTCCGTAACCATTCTTGATGGATTGATCATCGGCGCTTGGCAAATCTTCGCCCTAGTCCCTGGAATGAGCCGAAGCGGAAGCACGATCGCCGGAGCTGAATCACGAGGCTATGACCGTGAAAACGCAGCAAAAATCTCCTTCTTGATCGCGATTCCGACTATTATCGGCGCAGGATTGTTCGAGGCGTACCATTCGCGGCATGAACTTGGCCACGGCCTGTTGATGCCGGTAATCGTCGGCAACATCGTATCGTTCATCGTCGGATACGGGGCGATTGCGTTCCTCATGCAGTTCATTCGAAAGCATGGTGTCGGCGTGTTCGTTCTGTATCGCGTCGTTTTGGGCATCGCGCTCCTGATACTCATCTCCACCGGGAAGCTTGATCCCAACGCAGGAGCGGATCAGGACGATGCCCCCAAGGCGTCATCGTCGTCCGGTCAGGCACGATAGGTTCCCCCATGCGCTTTGGACGTTCGCCCAAACCTACGGTCCCGCCTGAATGGATCGTTGTCGGTTTGGGCAACCCAGGTCCTGAGTATCGGGGGACAAGGCACAACGTCGGATTCGAGGTCGTCGACCGGCTCAGCGAGCGTCACAAGGTCAAGCTCGATCGAAGCAAGCACTCCGCGCGCTTCGCAATCGGCAAGATTGGGGAAACTTCGGTCTTGCTCCTTAAGCCCATGACCTATATGAATTTGAGCGGACGAGCCGTCGCCCCGTTTGCCCGAGAATACGGAATCGCCCCGGATCGAATCCTTGTGGTTGCTGACGACCTCGACCTACGGCTCGGCCGTACTCGACTGAAGCCAAGTGGCAGCGCCGGGGGGCACAACGGTCACAAGAGTCTGATCTCGTCGCTGGGTACGACCGAATATCCCCGCCTAAAGATCGGCATTGGCGCTTCCGAAGGTCAGACCATCGAGCACGTTCTGGGAGCGTTCAAGGGCGATGAACGCGAAATCATACATGCGGCCATCGAACGTGCGACGGACGGAGTCGAAGCAGTGGTAAACCAAGGCTTGGATTCGGGAATGAACCTAGTCAATATCGGCTAGCCTCTACTCCACCCGAAACGCGACCGGTTCGAGGGGCGGCAGGTTCGTCGATGGGGAGTCGATGTAGAAATAGGCGGTTGCCGACCAGTCATCAATGCGGTAGAAGTTAACCCATCCGTCTGGGAAGTCTTCGTTCTGGATGGAAGGCCGATTCTCCATATCTAAGAGAGCCCATGTCTGCCCGCCGACCCCGACGGTAACTGGGGTCAAGCGGGCTCCGTCGCTTAGCAACTGACGAACATGGCCGGTGCGCCCACCCCCCATTTGCTGAATGTTTGCGCAAATAGCCTGGTGAAAATAGATTGGATCGGGGATGTGGAAGCGATAGAAGCAAAACTGATTCGTATCGTCGTCCGCGACCGTGCAACCTTGATAGGGACTTGAATAGACGGACATACCCCACCCGTCGCCAATGTAGTCTTCTGCGCCGGTTCCGTTAATGGTCGGGTTATCGGTGTCGCCGTCGATGAACATCCTGACCTCGCCCTCTTCGATGCCGGTACCTGGATAGTCGCGGCTTCGATTCACACCGAAGCTAACGCCCAAGAACCGCCCTCGGCCCTCGACACGGGGAAGGAACGTGAAGTCTGCGCCAAGCACGGACTCCCTCTGCCGATTCCAGAAAGCATGAAAGTAGAGCGTCTCTTCGGGAACAGATTCCACCTTTAGGAAATCGATATCGAAGAAGAATTGAACCGTCTCGGAATCGTGCTCATTCGTAATGACAACCCGAGCGCCTGACCGAAACGGCATCGGGACGTAGCAATTGAAAGATCTGCCTCTGGGGTTCAGGAACAGGGCCGACTGTATTGGCACGCATCTTCCGAGTCCGGCGCCGAAGAAGTCTCCGAAAGGCACGTCAACCGCTGGCTTGGGCTCGCCGTCCCACCAGATCTGAAATCGGACTGACCGAAGCATTTCGGGAGAGCGATCCGCCATCGTAAACCACATTCGTTGGATGATCCCGGTCCCGGTTACATCCAACAGGGTCCGGCTTGCTCCCGGAGACAGGTACTCGAACGCGGCTCCCTTGGCTCCCTTGTTGACTTTCCCACCGCCACTCGGCAAGCCGTTCAGGTTTTCGAAGCTACTGACTCGAGAATGCGAGCAGCCGGAGTAACGGTAGAGATCGTCGAACGAGGTCATACCGGCCAGTTTATACGGCTTGGTCGCTTGATCTACGTCAGAAGGAGCGCCGGGACGCGCTCGGTGAACGTGTGTTGCGTCGAAAGAATATGGATCGGCCCATACGTCCGTTCCCAGACCGGAGCGTCACGGTTCATGAATGCGTAGTAGACGAGCGCCCCATCGCGGGTCCGAGCCCACCGGCAATTGCCGGCGCCAGAGGAAAGAAGTACGTACATTCCGGGAGGAATCAGGACATCGTCTGCGAACGCGTGGGCGGCCTGGTTGAGGTTTCCTTCATCCAGCGCCGAATCGCTGACAACCAGATGCCCCCTCAAGTTGAGTCGCAAGGAACCCTGATTCTGCAGCAGGACAAATTCCTGCGTCGCCGATTCGTTTCTCTGTAGACCTACAATTCGGATCACGAAAAGCTGCCCCTCCGACGCCGTTATGCAGTCTCAGGACGGTTTGGCGAACGGAAACGTCGTTCGATTATTCGCCCAAGAGTGCAATTTCCGGTACTTCCTGTAAATCGTACTGTCGTCGCTCGAAGAAGTGAAGTGTAAAACTCAAAGATTCGTTCATTGTTCGTAAGAATTCTTGCCGAGCGCCATGCCATCGGTACCACGGCCAGCCCGACCGAATGGATGATGTGTTTTCTTTGACATATTGATCGCAGATTTCACGAAGGCAGGTCTCAAGCGAATTCACCCGGTGGAGCATCGGCAGAGCCAGCCGCAGAGGGCGCTCAGCGAGTTGGGCCACCGCGTGAGGAGTTGCCGCACCCGATTCCACCGGGAGTAAGCCAGGAATTTCGTAGCGGACATGATCTTCGACCAGCCGTGACCACGATCGTGTCGCGTTCAAGACCCGGTTTTCATCCTCGCCACAAGCGGTTTCGAGGAGGTGATAGGTCGCGGCAATTCCCACAAGACCGTAGCGAAGACCAAGCGCCGCAAAGTATCCGGGTGGCCGAAATCTGGCCGGTTTGGGCACTCGGTACTCCACACATCGAAGCGCTTGCAAGTAAGCGATGTCGGCACGAAACTCGATTGGTCTCATAGCATCTTATGTATTGGCTAGTTCCTGGTCTTTCCGGCCCCCTCTGTCGGTGAATCCTGCAAAAACCTAGCCAAATTTCGATTGGCTCGTCGAAGGACTTCAATCGCCGACGCGATCTGTTCCGGATCTATTCCTTCGACCATCTTTGTTTCGGCACTGTTCACGCCTTTTACAATCGATTGCATCGCTTTGCGTCCCTTAGCGGTCAGCTTCAGTATTTTTCGACGGCCGTCGTTAGAATCGTGCTGCTGCTCGGCCAATCCACGGGCACAAGCCGACTTCACAGCCTCCGACAACGAGGGCGGCGTGATGCCTAATCGCCGGGCGACTTCGACCTGGGTCGCTCTGCCGCCGCTCCCGTAAATCGCGGTGAGCAGCTCAAAGGTTCCCAGACTGATCTCGGTCTCGTCCAGCTTGGGTTCCATGGCGGAAGTGAGAAGCTCGCACAGCAACCCGGCTTGACCCGACAAGGAATCTCGCATCGTTTCCATCGTCTGGGATTATGCGTCTATTTGAGTTTGATTACTTAGGACACCTATTGAATTTGCGGGTTAGGCGTCTTACCACCGCTGGTGGACGTATGGGGCGACCTTCCTGTTGTAGAGTGCTTCCAAGCTCGACATTGTCACTGCATCCAAATCGGGAAGATCGGAGACGGCGAAGTTTTGCTCGGACTGAGTAACGGATTTCGCGCCTGGAATCGCGCAGGTCACTCCCTCGTTCATCAAGATCCACTTCAGCGCAAACTGACCCATCGTCATACCGGCTGGCACCAGAGGCCTGATCGTTTCCACTGCCTCGAGCCCGATGCCAAAGGGGAGTCCGGAGAACGTTTCGCCCTTATCAAAGGCGGCGCCTTCTCGATTGAAAGAGCGGTGATCGTCTCCCTCGAACTGGGAATCCTTAGTCATTTTTCCGGTCAGCATTCCACTACTGAGTGGCAGTCGGGCAAGGATTCCAACTTTTCGTCTGGCCGCCTCCTTGAGTGCGAGTAAGGCGGGGCGTTGGCGGAAAATGTTGTAAATGATCTGGATCGACTGAAGGTTGGGGTACTCCATCGCCTTTAAGGCCTCCTCCACACGGGCGACACTCGCGCCGTAATAGCGAAGTTTGCCTTCGGTGACCATCTGATCCAGGGCCTCGAACGCTTCCTGAACATAGTAGACGTCGGTTGGGGGACAGTGAAGCTGGAGCAGATCAAGAGCGTCGCCCCCAAGGTTCTGAAGAGACCGCTCTACGAACGATCGGAGGTTTGCTGCGTTGTAGCCGGGAGTTTCGTGGGGATCCAGTCTCCGGCCCGCCTTTGTGGCGACATAGATCGTCTCGGACCTTTCCGATCGCAGGCAACGAATCAGTCGCTCACTACGGCCGTCGCCATAAACATCGGCGGTATCGAAAAAATTGACCCCCAGATCCACTGCCTTGTGCATCGCTCGAAGCGACTCCTCGTCTTCGACTTGGCCCCACGATCCCCCGACCGCCCAAGCGCCAAAGCTTACTTCACTAACTTTCCAACCGGTTTTCCCCAACTCTCGGAACTTCATACTAGTTATGCTACCTATGGCCTTTAACCGATGTGAATATTGCACGAGTTATCCACATTTCCCGGTGGAAAAATAATTGATTTTTATGTTGGAATTCATGTGGCGGCGGCGTATATTAATGATGTAAGCCGCTGAGGTGAAACGGACCCCAGCCTCCACCGAAAGGTAGAGATCGAGAGCCTCTTCTTGAGACGGCGAGCACGGCAGAGACGCGGAGGACTTCCGCGACGTCTCCGAAAGGAGACGAATGGGCAGAACAAAGATCGTCCTGACAAAGCCAAAAAATGAGCCAACCGCGACCTTCTAAGGAATCTTGGACCAGTGACTTAGGAGAGTAGCGCCGGAGAGCCAAGTGTGTCTTCGGTGGCATCGGGAGGTTTCGGTCTTTTGCTCCCTTGACCGGGATGATGACGATTACAACGGTCGAGTGTAGGGGTGAGACGGGTGTACATTCGCCCTCCCCGCCCAAAGGACCAAATCGGGAACCTGGGACTGGATCTGTGCCGAAAGGTAAAGGACTAGTTCCGCGGACCCGACGCTGAAAGTATGGCGATCTTAATCGATAGTCTTACCGGAAGCAAACGATATGCGCGTCGCGAATCGAGCTTGCTCGGTTTTCGGCGCGCTTTTCGTTTTAGTTAGTCGTTAGAAGTCTTTAACTATCTGGATAGTGGCTCGGTCGAAACGGCAATGAACTCAGTTCGTGGCTAAAATGACACTATGATCCCGGTCGTGCTCTCTTTTCTTTCCGCGACTCTGACGCAGTCGATCGACCACAAGACGACGGGTCCAGATGAGCCGATCATGGCGCCTCCCGCGGCTCTTTCGTACAATGGCTTCTATAAGAAGTGCGCCTATTTTCGGGGATTGGCGATCATTGGGTCTGAGAAGGTGGATGACAAGGCGTTTCACCATATCATCAAGACCTTCGCCAACATGCTGGCCAACGTGCCTGAGTCCACAACCGACGAACTGATAAAGGCTGGAAGCCATTACTCGATCATCGCCTCGGTCGAAGGGCAGACGGACCTTCCCGAGTATTGGCATATGAAGAACGACCCCAAGACCGATTGGAACAAACGGGCCCGAGGACTTGGAGGGCGGATCACCAGCGGCGGGGAAGAAAACATCCTTGAGTATCCGACCGACCGTTACAAGGGTGAGTGCATCTACATCCACGAGTTCGCCCACACGTTATCCAATTACGCGTTCAACAAGGCCGACCCGAAGTTCGAAGCGGATTGGACGGACACTTACAAAAAGGCTATCGAGGAAGGTCTATGGAAGAACACGTACGGCGCTTCCAATCGAGACGAGTACTGGGCCGAGGGTGTCCAAATGTATTTCGATTGCGCCCGAAGAGCCAGTCCTGCGAACGGAGTTCACAACGAGGTTTGCAACCGGGCCCAGTTGGAGAAGTACGACCCGCGCCTGTTCGCCCTGATCGATAGGGAATATGGCCACAACCCTTGGCGGTATGAGGGTTCATACAACACGACGAACAAGAAATAAACGTTGCCGAAATGAGGAAAGTACAATTACCGAGAAAATAAAATGAAGCTTCTTCTAACCGACTCTGGCGTCAAGAACGCGAGCATCCACGCCGCACTTGTTGAAATGCTGGACAAGCCGATATCCGAGTGCTCTGTTCTGGCCATCCCCACCGCAGGTTACGGCCATCCAATGGTCAACCCGACGATGGCCTATCGGTTCCTGACGGGTCAGGATTCCAATCCCATGGTTGAGCTCGGATGGAAATCCGTGGGCGTTCTGGAACTCACCGCGCTACCCAGCGTCGGCAAAGACCGCTGGGTTCCTTGGGTCTTAGAGGCTGACGCCTTTCTGGTGAACGGTGGCGATGCGCTCTACCTCGCCCACTGGATGCGGGAGTCTGGGCTCGCGGACCTCTTGCCGACGCTGAGCGACAAAGTATGGGTGGGGCTGAGCGGCGGGAGCATGGTGATGACGCCCCGAATCGGGTCGGACTTCGTCGGATGGAAGCCGCCTTCCGGCGGCGACGAGGCCTTGGGTCTAGTCGATTTCTCGATCTTCCCTCATGTAGGCAGTCCCGGGTGCCCTGACAACACGATGCAGGCTGCTGAGAAGTGGGCGGAGGAGATCGGGAACCCAGGCTACGCGATCGGCGAAAACACCGCTATCCGTGTGGTTGGCAACACCGTCGAAGTCGTCTCCGAGGGAGATTGGAAACTGTTTAATTACTAAGACTTAAAGGGCGCCGACCGCGTGGTAAGAATTAAGTCGGAACAATCACGAGGTTCAATCCAATGCGGTTGCCTGATATTTGTAGTGCCACCTACCGTTGCAAATCGTGAAATTCGCAACGGTGTAGCCGCTACCCTGTGCCGCGTTTTGTATTTACTCGCCCACCAGCGACTCCTGGACCGCCGCCACGACAGGTCGCCCTCCCCGATTCGCCGCCCCTGGGATGCTCCCATTGACGCTTTCAGATTATGAGGCGATTCGCAATGGCGTTCCGACCCTCGCGGTTCCTCCGACCGATATCGTCGTCTCCGAACCAATTCGATTCAGAACCAGCGTATCAACGCTCAAATCGCCCTCGACCATCGTGATCGTCAACCCTTCTGCGTCCATTTCGATTGTCCCGAAACCCGACGCGGCGGAGAAGAACGTCACGAAAGGATTTGCCTCAACCTTGGGTCCGAATCGAAGCGCCTTTGATACGGCCGAATACCGGAAGCCGCTTAGAGCGCCCACCAACGCGTAGCTGGCCATCGCGCGGGCGTAATAGTTGCCGCACTCGTACTCGTTGAACGGGTTTCGAACGTGTCCTTCGTAGCGGCTGCGAACCGCTTCGACCACCTTCAATCCCTCGTCGACCAAACCCGCCTCGATCAGGTGAGAAGCCACCTGGTACTCGATTCCGGTCCAAACCTCGTCGGAGTAGACAAACGGCAAGGTCGGCTTACCGCCTCTGGGCCAGGAACAGAGCAGCAATCCGGCTTCGTGCCCAATGGCGAACCCGGGCCGTTGAAGACATGCGTGATCGAATAAGTCAGTCTTGAAGTTGTGCTCGAAGATCGCGGCCAAGTGGCTCTTGACGTTGCCACTGTCCAACGGTGTAGCAACTCCATAAATATCGGACATCCATGCGCCGATGACTCCGTCCGAGATACATCCGATCCCGTACTGATACTTCGGACCCTCCGCTTTAAGGAGCGCCGACATCTGGTCGATCGACCCATCGGTGGGGAATCCGGCGAGCATCTCGGCGAACGAGGTATCGCGGAGACCATCCCATTGAACCTTGTGCTCGTAATACTCGCCGTTGAACAGCTCCGAGTCGAGAAACGTGGCCGATTTTGCAGCGAGGTCCGTATAGAACGCCGCTTCATCGGATCTACCGAGAGCGCCCGCCATCTCGGCAATCGCAGCAAGAGCGCCGAGGTAAATCGTGGTACACATCCCGTCGGGGCCCCAGAATTCGATGTCGTACGTATTGTGGTGGGGTTCGAACAGACCGCCCCTATGTTCGGGGTCCCACGTTTCTATGCAGTAATCCAAACTGCTCTTCGCCATTGGATACATGCGCGTTAACCACTCGTTATCTCCGGCGATTTGCCACTCGCGATACAGCTTTAGGATTCCGCCAAGCTGGCCGTCGGATGCGGCGTGGAAGTCATGAGTGGTTGGACCGATCGGGATCGCGGATCGGAAGTTGACATGACCACGCTCGTCCATGGAATCGCAGTACTCCAACTCGCGAAGGGTCCTTTCGAGGGCGGGAAACAGGTGGGGAATGGCCTGGGCATAGTTCCAGACGTGGGTACACGAACCGTGACAAGAACCGGCCATCGCCTGGCAACCTTCCCAGCACCACAGGCTTCCGCCCGATTCACGCAAAACCGTGGGCGACTTGATGATCGCAAGGTTCGTTGCCACCGCGTCGACAACGCTGTGAGGAAGCGTCGAAGCATAAAGCGCCGTTTGGAAGGCTTGGGTTCTCGCGCGCAATTCGTCCAAATGGTCGATCACGTAGTTCGCGGCGTCCTGGGCGTCCGTCCAAAGGGTGGTGTAATACGGGTGCCAAATCGAATCTTTGTTCGCCCCAACTCCCCCGACATGAAGATCGGAGTTCGGGAAGTACCAGGTCACCACGATCGGGATCTTGACTGTTTCTCCAGGCTGGAGAGTCCGCGACACCATAAGCGAACCGCCGTTGCGGCCTTCAAGTCCCTTTTCGCTGAGCGCGCCATCGTTTGCGTAGAAACTGCCGGTCGATGTTTCGCGCCAGATCGCAGAGATCGAGTCGAACCAGTGGCCGCGGAACCACATCCCTTTGAGGGTCGGATCGCTTGCTGCGGTGGCGAGGGCAAAGCTTCCGAAAGTCGGCTCGGTCGATTCGTCGACATTGGAGAAGAAGACGCCCCGACCGGGAATCAGCGAGTTGCGGCTACCCGTTTCCCGCCCTTTGCCACGGGCAAGGTGGGACACATGGTAGGAAAACTCGAATTCGACCGCAGTACCACTTGTGTTCGTGAAGCTGTAATCAAGAATCGCGCTCGGAATTCCCGAATTCTTGTCGTCAAGAGGAATAAACGGACTCCACCCTACGATTGCGACCTGAAGAGGTATCGATGGGTCCGTCAAGGATACGGTCCCGAACGGATATTCGGAGGTGAATTCGCACTCCGTGAATCGCGGCATCCCCTCGTGCCCGCCCTTGCAATATCCAAGCGCCTGAAGGCCCTGGTCGTAAATCTTTTCCGGGGGAAATGGACCTTCGACTAGCCGCGTGACTCCGTTCTCACCCTTGATGTGTAAGACGGCGAATGCAGCATTTCCGGAATTATGGTAATCATGAGTCGCAGTGACCGCCGGCTTGCCGTAGATCGCGAAATCCTGCAGTCCTCCGTAGCCGTTCAAGCAGATACAACCAGTACCGATTCCTCCCATCGGCATGCCGATTTGGAGGAGCTTATCGCCACGATACTTTAGGGGCCAATTCGTCGATGAATGGGTGGTATGGTCGGGTGTCATAAGTGCGCCAAGAGCTTATCTCATGACCCTTACGATTCGATTGTCACACGACGATGTGTCAGAGCAAGACCAGCATTTACAGCGTCTACTATTTCGGCCCGGATCCAATACGGGATCCAGACTCACCGACAAATTCTAAGCCAAAGTGACTGTCCGAATAGCCGATGCCTAGCCCAAGTATATTCAGAGCCACGAAAATGATGGCGGCTACCTTTATCCATCGAGGCACTCTCGCCATAGCTACATTGCAGGAGTGGATTGAAGCAGTTCCGTCTCAAGTTGCGCGATGACCGGTCTTGTAGCTAGGCGCTTTGACATCAGTTCCAGTGACTGAATTCACCGTTCGGTCACACGATTTACCTTGACAGTGGAATCGAGAAGCGCCAAAGCTGACACAGTAGTGACCCAAGATGTCTTGAACCATGGACCGCACCTTCATGAGCCCGTCTTTGAGCCCAGGAGCCATAATTGGACCGTGAATCGCTGGACTAGATTGTTGCAAATGGTGGCTCGATAATGGATCGCGTTCGAGTAGGTGTGATGGGGTGCGGGGTGATTTCCGGCATTTACATTGAGAACATGCTCAAGTACAAGCCGCTCGACGTGATCGCCTGCGGCGACCTGGATATCAATAGAGCAAGGGCCGCTGCCGAACGTCACGGGATCGCAAAGGCGCAGACCGTCGAACAGATGCTTGACGATTCGGAAATCGAGATCGTGGTCGACCTGACGGTCCCCAACGCGCACGCCGTAGTCAACGACCAAATCCTTGCAGCGGGCAAGCACGTTTACACGGAAAAGCCTTTCGCGACGGTCAAGGCCTCTGCAAAGAGGACGATGGATTTGGCGAAGGAAATGGGACTGCTCATAGGCTGCGCACCCGATAGTTTCCTCGGCGCGGCTCACCAAACGTGCCGCCAATTGATCGACGAGGGCCTCATTGGTATCCCGCTTGGAGCCCACTCATTCATGCTCGGCCACGGACCCGAACATTGGGTTCCGCTGCCCCATGCTTACTACCAGAAGGGAACCGGTCCTCTCTTGGATATGGCCCCATACTATATCTCTGCATTTGTGAATCTCCTTGGACCCATCCGGCGAGTGACCAGCTCTGCTCGAATCACGAGGCCCGAGCGGGTTATTCCGAGCGGACCGCGAAAGGGGGAAGTCATCAAGGTCGAGACGCCGACCCATGTAGTCGCCATTCTCGATTTCGAATCGGGACCAGTATGTCAGCTAACGACCAGTTCCGACATCTGGGAGCACCGGCTCCCATACATCGAGCTTTATGGGTCCGAAGGGACCCTGATCATCCCCGACCCGAACCAATATGACGGTCCGATCGAGTTTCGCGGTCCGAACTCCTCTGAATGGCGTCCGATAAAGTCGGACTTACCCTTCGGCGTGAACAGCCGAGGCGTGGGGATCATGGACATGGCCTACGCGATTCGAACCGGGCGTCCCCATCGCGCATCGGGCGCCCTCGGATTTCACGCGGTGGAGGTGATGGAATCGATTCTCGACGCCTCCGAGTTGGGTCGACACGTCGATATTGAGAGCCATGTTTCTCGACCAGAACCGCTTCCCGCAAGTGCGACTGAGCTTGACCTGGGAAGCTAACTGAATCGATTGCGTGGGACCTGGTAAACGCGTAAACTGAGGTCGAGCGCCGCTCGAAGGGGAGAGTATGCCGATGGTTCGAACGTCTTTATTTGCGTTAGGGGTCGCCGCGTTGGGTTTCAGTTCAGTTTCTGAAGCAGCCGGGGATCACTTGCCGCTTCAATTGCATGTAGTTGGCAACAAAATCCTCGATAGCCATGGTAAGACGGTGCTTCTCCGGGGCGTTAATTGTGCCGGTATGGAGTGGAGTGCAACGGGGGAGGATGGCAAGATTCTCGACACGGTGAATGAGGCGATCCACCATTGGAATGTCAACGTCATCCGGATTCCACTGGCGCAGGACCGGTGGTTTGGCGCCTCGTCGGAGCAGGACGACAAAGGCTACGCCTATCAGGCGCTCGTTAAAAAAATCGTCGATACGATTACCTCTCAGAACTGCTACGTGATCCTCGATCTGCACTGGAACGACTGCGGCATCTGGGGTAATCAAATTGGCCAGCATGTGATGCCGGATATGAACAGCGTCACCTTCTGGCGGGACATCTGTCGCGTCTACCGGAATGACGCCGGGGTACTTTTCGACTTGTACAACGAACCGCACGACGTCCCATGGGATGTTTGGCTCAAGGGAGGAATGGTCACCGACCGCCAACCTCGAGGCGGCAAGCTTCTTCGCTACGAAACTCCCGGGATGCAAAGGCTCCTCGATGAAATTCGAAGCGTCGGTGCGAACAATGTGGTTGTCTGTGGCGGCCTCGATTGGGCATACGACATGTCCGGCATTCTTGACAAACGGCAGCTAACGGACACTTATGGAAATGGCGTGATCTACGCGAACCACACCTATCCAATCAAGGGCGACACGATGCGCAAGTGGATGACCAAGATGGACGCTGCGACCAGAAGGCTTCCCGTCATCGTCAGCGAATTTGGAGCTCAAGGCGCCAGAGGAAATCCGGCCGATCGAGGGCAAACCGCCGTCCAGTGGAACAACTTAACCCTTGGCTACATCTATCGTCATCATCTCAGCTTTACCGCCTGGGATCTACACCCAGCCGCCGGTCCCACCCTTGTTTCGAACTGGCAATACACCCCGACTCCGACTTTTGGGGTGCTTGTAAAGAGGGCTTTGACCGGGAAGAGATAAGAGCTGAGTCCATAGTGTTTCGCCTTCGGCATCGTTGAAGCATTCGAGGATAGTAAGGCTCTTCTATCGCCTTCGAATTAGACCCTCACCACTTCCACTCCAAGTGCCTTAATCGACTCGGTGGCCGCGTCGCTCAATTCGGTGTCTGTTATGAGCGTCTGAACCGCCGACATGGGGGCTACTTTGGCTAGGCATCGGTTGCGGTATTTCGAAGAATCACTCAGCACGATCACCTGGCGAGCCGCTTTCATCATTGCGTTCTTGACTCGGGCAACTTCAATGGATACGTCCACGATCCCAAGGTCGGCGCTGAACGATTGGACGCCGAGAAAAACTTTGTCGCCTAGAAGGTCGGCGATGTCGCGTTCGGCGATCTGCCCAACGGTGCTGGCCGTCTCAGGGGTCAATGACCCACCCGCCACAATTACATGAATCCCGTGCATTCCCGATAGAAGAGCCGCCGTGTTCACGGCGGTGGTGACCACGGTGAGGGGAGCGCAGCCTTCCAAGAGTTTTGCAAACTCGAGCACAGTACTTCCCGCATCAAGGAAGAGAGCATCTCCTGGGCGGACCCAGTCCAAAGCCCTGCGAGCAATACGTTCCTTCTCGGCCTGACG
>Ga0206947_1192_pt1 | contig 13684 bp, 8 predicted proteins | sample Alteio_BWOrgHeat_3_FD_153239 | JGI IMG/M metagenome (GOLD analysis project Ga0206947, IMG submission 153239) | Enriched cells from forest soil in Barre Woods Harvard Forest LTER site, Petersham, Massachusetts, United States -... | ecosystem: Environmental > Terrestrial > Soil > Temperate forest > O...
TTATGCAAAACAAATGTTCCGTTTTTTCCCGCTGCTGTTTTATCGCCGCTTAGTATTTCGGTTATTATTGCGGTCTCAATCGGCTCGCGGGTCACGCTGTCAAGTACCTTTCCCATGATGCTTTTTTGCTGGGCGGAAACCAAACTAGTAGTTAGTACCAGAGTTACAAAGAGGACGTGGAGCTTATTTATATTGAATGTTAATTTCACGATGTTGGGCTGTTTAGAAAACGGGAAAATGCTGCGAATACGGTCATTGCGATATTCTCTCACCTCGTTTGGGATGATATCGGGCGGATTTGCTTCCCCAAAACCAATATAATTTTCTGACCACTGTGGATGTTTTTGCGTGTTAATACCTGCTAACTACGAAGGTTGAGCTATAACAGATTTTGATCTGGTGTCTTTTTTATTTAATATATGATTCATATATTATTAATACACATGAATTAATTAACACCTATCGAAAGTACAGCCTTAAATAATAAAAAAAACATTTTCAAAACGCCTGAGTACCCATTTTACAAATAGCGGGAGATAACTGCCAGTTGTTGCCATACAATATGGCAACCCATCCCATAACGCTGTAAACATTAATTACACAAAAAAATATTTATTTTACATTTCTGCAATCCGCCTGTAAAATTCTTGCGTATCTCCCATTAACCGCGGAGATCTCATAAAAAAACACTTATTAAAAACAACCAATAAAAATGAAAAAGAGTAAATTAATTATCGCCTCGGCGGCCATGGTGCTTGTTCTGGGCGGGGGTATTTTATGGGCATCAGATCATGCTGATGCACCAAACACCAAAGGTAAAACTACCGACATTACCGACTTGTATGTATTTCAGGGTGCTAATACCAATGATCTTGTTTTTGTGGGCAACGTTCAGGGATTGTTAAGCCCTACAGCTACCCAAACCGCAGCTTTTGACGAAAACACACTAATTGAATTTAAAATTGACAACAATGGCGACAATGTGGAGGACCTTGTGATTCAGTGTGTATACAAGGGAGGCAAGATGTACATCTACGGACCAGTTAAACCATCGCAAACCGGAACATCAAGTACTATTGTAGGTACAGCTTCGGTAGTAGTGCCGGTTACAGCTTATGGCGCATCAACGCCTGTTACAGTGACATCATCAACAGGTATTATGGCTTTTGCCGGACCAAGAGACGATCCATTCTTCTTTGATCTGGACCAATACCATAAAATTATTGCTGGCACGGCACCCGGCTTTAACAACCCTGGTCATGATACTTTTGCAGGTACTAATGTGATGAGCGTAGTGGTTGAAGTACCCAAAAGCTTATTAAACAGTACCGGCAAGATGGGCGTTTGGTTAAGAACTGCACAAAAAAATTAATCTGTTAACAACAAGAAATTACAAAGATGAAAAGGAATTTATATACCATAATTGGTCTGTGTGCGCTAACCGTTATGTTGGGCGCCTGCCACAAAGACAAACAAACGACTCCGAGCGACCCCAACACCGGAGAAACATTTTCGGTTACCGGCGACCAGGTTGGCCGCCCCGGGATTGCGACCGTTTTTATTGCTGCGGCTGATAAGGACAATTTCAACGCAACCATTCCATCGATGATGAACGCAGCTTACGGAGCCAAGATACAGACCCAGTTAACGGCCCTGAATCCGGGTTATACCACCAACCTTTTGGGTTTAAGTGCAGCGCAGTTCACAGGCGTTTTGGCAACGGATGTATTAAATGTGTCCACCACTGGTACTACCACGTACTACGATGGCACCAACGTACTTACAGGCCGAAAATTGACTGACGATGTTATTGATGTGAGCTTGATATTGATATTTGGCGGCCCAACCAATGCAGCCAACCCAACATTAACATCTGACCATGTGGATGCTAATGACAAGGCATTTTTAACTGCTTTCCCGTACGAGGCAGCACCCTGGTAAATATTGGTTTGATGGTTGATGGTTACGAAGGCCGGGGTTTTTCCCCGGCTTTTGTTTTGGAGTGGAGTTGATTAGGTTTAAAAATAACGTTATTCTATTTTTGTTCAATACTCAATCCAACTTAATCAACTCAATCCAACTTAGCCAACTCAATCCAACTCAATCAACTCAATCCAACTCAAGCTAACTTAATAAACTTACTCCAATCATGAACACCAAATACAGCCGGATAGCCGGCATCACGCTGCTCCTGTTACTCTTTAGCCAGCCGCTTTGGGCGCATGTAGTTGTGGGCGAACTGGAAAAAATGTCGAAAACAAGCGCGGCGCTGGTGTATTTGGGACTGGGATATAAGCATATACTGCCGCTCGGTTTCGATCATATCTTATTTATTCTGAGCCTGTTTTTATTAAGCCCAAAATTAAAACCGGTATTGTGGCAGGCTACGGCGTTTACTGTAGCCCATTCGGTTACGTTAGGACTGGCCATGTATCATGTAATTACCCCGCCCGCAAAAATTGTGGAGCCGGTTATTGCATTGTCTATTTTGTATGTAGCGTTAGAAAACATTTTTTCGCCCAAGCTAAAGACCTCCCGCATAGGGGTGGTTTTTTTATTCGGACTGGTGCATGGAATGGGCTTTGCAGGAGCTTTGGGGCACTTAGGACTTCCGAAGGATTCATATCTTACTTGTTTGGTTATGTTTAACATAGGCGTGGAGCTGGGGCAACTAACCGTTATATTAACCGCCTATTTTTTGCTGGCGCGATGGTTTGGAGACAAACCATATTATCGAAAATATATTGTGATACCGTTGTCGGTAATTATTGCTTTGATTGCTGCGTTCTGGACAATACAACGGATATTCTTCTGATTGGTCATTCGCTGCACTGTCATTCGGTCATTAAGTCATTGACAATTTGTATAAAGCCTACAGACCCCTCCAATGACTCAATGACCTAATGACTTAATGACTATTCTGCCAAATCAGCTTCCAAATCCTTCGCCATTGCCGGGCTCAAATCAAATCTGTTTTTTTCGGCGGCTTTAAAAAACTCGTTGGCGTTGTAGCCTTTTCCCAAACCTTTCATCATAGCGCCCATATAATACAATTCAAGCCCTTCCAACGGCTGGCCCGAAACATGCTGCTCAAATACTTTGTAGGCTTCGTCGTTTTTATTGTTTTTAAATAAAGTGTAAGCGTACCAGGCGTAGGTTTGTGGTGTGGCGCGGTTGATTAACTCGTTTTTAGCAAGGGCTTCGGCTTTAGCTGGTTGGTTCAAAACACCTGTGTATATTTCAATGATGTATTTGTTGTACATTTTACCGTATAGGGTATCGGTTGCTTTTGTTACAAACTCTCCGGCATATTTCTTTTCCAGCATCTTATCACCTCTCCCCTGGGCCATTTGGTATAATTTAAATAAGGGGTCGGGCAGGCGGTTTTTTGTTTGTACAAACTTAAACAGTTTTTCGGCCAGTGTATCGTTTTTGTCGTGTACCAGGGCTATCCAACCAAGCCCCATAATACTGTGAAAATCTGCGCTGTTGAGGTTTATGCATTGTTTATACAACGCGGCTGCCTCTTGCAAATCACCAGCGTGAATATTTAAGTCGGCGGCGTTGGATAAGGCGATACCTCGTAACGACGGATTTGCTTTAGCCAGGCTGGCAGCCTTTAGCATACTGCTGATGGCACTATCGATATTGGCATTAAAATGATCCATTTTTGATTGACGGAACTCATAGCTGTAATCTTTATCTTTTCGCAGTTGCTTTAAATAATAGGTAGCAGCCACCATTTTTCCCAATTCAAAATTCACATCAAACGAAAGAGTGTTGTCTGTAAAGCCATCAATGCCTATTTTTTTTGCGGCTTGCAATAGTGTATCGGCCTGCGCAAAATGATGCTGCAGCATGGCTGATGAGGTTAATGCGACAAATGGCGATGCCAGCGTATTATTGAAAGTTTTATTTACGGTTTTGTAAATTGCCTCAGCTTGTTTTACATCATTAATATCGCCAAACTGCCTAAACCGGGTAATCAAAGTACCCGCATATTTCGATTCGTTTACCTGCCGGGGTTGTTGGGGATCGATGCGGCTTTTCCAAAATTCCATTTCTTTTTCATTGTCTTTCACCTGTTGGGGCGGTGTATAGTGGGATATTAAGCTATCTGCGTAAGTATTGTCAACCAATTTTGCTTTTGGGTTTTTGCAGGAAGAAAGGATGAATGCAAGGAAAATTGTACCGAATAAATATTTCATGTGAGTGATTTTGATAACACTTACGTAAATAGTGCGCATGCGGATGATGCCAATACCGGCTAATTGAGGTAAATGATGTTGGTTAGTAAACAAGTGTTCCACTTTCCCACATACGGCGCACACTTAAAAACACGCAATTGGCTAACAATCAGTTAATTGATGTTTAACCAATGGTTAATATTTGTCAACAAGTTGATAATCAAACAATAAAACAGCGCTATTTCTATCAAAAAAAGTTAAATCCCGCTATGTATTAATCCAATTATCGCTAAATCGAGCTGTATCCAAAGAAATTTACGGTTTTTCCGGAACAACGGGCAGTGATTTGGTATAATTATCTAACAATCAATAAATTACCAATTTAACCATTAATTAATAGTTGGTAATTACCTGATGATCAAACTATCCAACTGTAAAATTGGACCCCCGCCGCTTCGAAGCCAGAGATTATTCCGGTACCACCGTCACAATTACTCTTTTATACCTTGTTAATGCCGGCGTCCCTTTGTCAGTAACCTTTAAAATAAAATGAATGGTTTGCGGGGACGTTACCACCGGCGCCGTAACCGGCAAATCGTAAATATTACTGGAATAGGGTGCAAAGCTTACCTGTCCTTTGTAAGTGCCGGCTTCGGGGTATTGCAGCCAGCGGTAACTCATGGAATCGCCATCGGGGTCGTAACTCCCTTTTGCGCTCAGATGAAATTGTGCGCCCGATTTTACGGTAAAATGATCGGCAGTACCTAACACAGGTACCGGCGGATGATTACATTCTTTGTAGCTTTTGGTGGTCCAGATTATTCGGGCTGCAAAGTCGTTTTGGTATTCCTGCCGCCAGCGCCAAATGGTGGCCTGTATGCTTTTGTAGCCTTTTTTATCGGCAGCAACATAAACGGAATCTTCGGCATTTGTCCATAGCGGATGTGTTTCAGCAAGCGTAACCGGCCAGTTGGGGCGTGCAAACTGATCGGGAGCGGTAGATAGCTTTGGGGTATAATATTCATACCTTCCGCCCCAGCCGCCATAATCCGGGTGCTCGGGATCGTTTAAGCCATTGGCAATTAACGATAAAAACGAAGGTGTATCACCTTCCATGCCGTAGGCCACATCGGGATAAGCGGCCCCAAGCGGGCCATGGCCCTGCTGTATGTTTTTTGCCAGCCATTCGTTACTGATTACTTCAGTATCAGAACCTGGAAAACGGTATGACATGCCCAGCCAGGTAGCTTGCCCATAGGTATAACCCGGACTGCATACAAAAAACAAACCGGGGAAGGTATTGCGTATCCACGGGCCGGTATCATCCTGATCGGATATGGTATAAATTCTTATTTTTTTATAGATGATGTTTGCCTGTTCTGCGGTTTTGGTTTCTTTAATTTTCCATAACGCTTGCGCCAGGCAATTGGTGCCGCCCCAGGCGCAAATCCACACCGGGCGGTTGTCGTTTGCCTCCAGCACTTTAACTATCCAATCCGATCCCTGAGAATCATGCCCTTTGCCCACGCCTTCCATACCATAAACCGGCAACCCCTGTTTAACCTTCTGTATCAATTGCTGATAAGTTGGGTAACCTTTTTCGTGTTTTATTAAATTGGCCCTCACTTTTCCATAAGCACCTAAAATGGCCCGGATGGTTTCGGGAGCCACCCTGGTTTTTTGGTGGATAGAAGTAGTAGCTATTAATCCTTCCACATCCCACTGGTTGCTGTAGGTTAAAAACCTGATGAGTGATTCGGAATCATCCGGGTCGGCTTCTATATCGGTTAAAACCAATACCCTTAATTTGGCTTTGGGCTGCGCATAAGTGCAAATGGTGAGCAGCATGGCAAAGGCCAGCAATATCAGTTTGGGTGAATGGGCGTTTTTAGTCATTTAATTGATTAATGGGAGGCGATGCTATAAAGTTAGTGATTTTTATGGTTTCGTTTATTGGCTTTTTTTGGATGGGCATTGAGCGGCCATTCCAGGTTGCGCAGTTTTGATTTAGTACCTGAACGTTCAGCGTCTTTGAGTTGAATACCGGCTTCCCCGGCTATATATCGTTAGCAAATCTGTTGAAAGTAACTTTTACTTTACGGTTAATTGTTTTTTAATGATTTATTAAGCACAACTCATTTATTTGTACCATCAATTAATAAGCCGCGGTATGTATTATAATGCTGCTTTAACCTGCAATTTGCCCAAATGAATTTAAAAACCGTTTCGCTTTTCTTTAGCACCTTAATATTTTTTATCGCAAACGTGTCTGCGGCTTTGGCAAAACCGTCTGTTAGCCAACTAAAAAGCCAAAGTACAATTGATACTTTGGTCACTGCTTATAATATTCAATGGACCTCTCCGGGTCCCGGGTCTGCGCAGTCAATGCCTTTGGGCAATGGCGATATAGGACTTAACGTTTGGGTGGAGAAAAACGGCGACCTTGTTTTTTATATCAGTAAATCTGATGCCTGGGGCGGCGAGCCCGAAAATCAGAAAGATCCCTGGATGAAACAGGGTGGCATATTGATGAAACTGGGCGCTATCAGGGTATCCGTAAGCAATAACCCATTAGCAACGAGTTCATCTTTTAAACAAATTCTCCGACTCAGTAACGGAGAAATAACGGTACAAGAGGGTGAAGGCAACAGAGCAGTAAATTTTCGTGTTTGGGTTGATGCCAATAACCCGGTTATACGTGTCGAGGCGAAAAGCAACAAGCCGCAAACTATAACCGTTAAGCTGGAAAACTGGCGTGCCGGATTAACGGACACCGTTTTAAATCATCAAAATAGCATTGCCTGGTATCATCATAATTCATCAACAACTGATCCTCATTTGGCTAACCTCACCTTTGGTGCTATAGTAAAGGGCAACGGGTTGGTTAATAAGGACAACGAGACCTTGCAATCGCGTAAAGCAATTGCCTCACAATTGATTTCCATTTACCCTTTAACCTCGGTTTCGGGCAGCGGAGCAACTTGGCTCTCGAAATTGGAGCCGCTGGTAAATAAAATCGAAAAACTTAAGCTGGAACAAACCCGCCTTGCGCACCAGCAATGGTGGACGGAGTTTTGGCAACGAAGCTGGGTGTTTCTGCATGGCGACGAGCAGGCCAGGGAGGTTACACAAGGTTATATTTTGCAACGCTTTGTAACGGCATGTGCCGGGCGGGGTGCTTATCCCATAAAATTCAACGGATCTATTTTTGTGGTAGATAACGTCAAAAAAAATGAGAATGCAGATTATCGGGATTGGGGCGGCCAATATTGGTTCCAAAATACCAGGGCAATGTACTGGCCGCGGCTGATGGCAGGCGATTTTGACATGATGCTGCCATTGTTCAGGATGTATGCCAATATACTACCGGCTAACGAAGCACAGGTTCAGCAGTTTTATCATCATGGCGGCGCCTATTTTGCAGAAACATCGCCGTTTTGGGGTGGGCTTAGCTTTATGGGGCCCGATATTAAAGCTAACTATACCAATCATTACTTTACCCCCATACTGGAACTCAGCATGATGATGCTTGATTATTACGAATACACAGGCGATGAAGCATTTGCCCGAAGCACCTTGCTGCCGGTTGCAACGGCCGGACTGCAATTTTTTGATCAGCATTTTAAGCGCGACAGCACCGGCAAACTTTTGCTCGATCCGGATAATTCTATCGAAATGTTTTGGAAAGTGCATAACCCTGCGCCCGATATTGCCGGTTTGCATGCTGTACTTAGCCGGATGATGAAATTACCCGCAGGCATTGTTGATGAAAAAACACGTTCGCAATGGCAAAAGTTTTATGATGAACTGCCGCCTTTACCCATTGCCGACCACAATGGCGTAACAATACTATCGCCATATACAGGGCCGCAAACTGCAAAATCATTCAACAGCGAAAACCCCGAACTCTATGCCATATACCCGTTCAGGCTTTATGGTTTGGGTAAACCAGGTATTGATATAGCCATTAATACCTTTAATGCACGCAAACAGCGCGCAAAAGGTTGCTGGGTGCAAGATCCTATGCAGGCAGCAATGATTGGAAACGCTGAAGTGGCTAAGGATTACGTGTACTTTGCGCTTACAAGGAAAGATCCCAATCTTAAATTCCCGGCATTTTGGGATAAAGGGAATGATTACGCGCCGGATGAAGACAATGGAGGTAACGGCGAAAACGGCCTGCAGCAAATGCTGATGCAGGTTGACGGTAAAAAGATAATGCTTTTACCTGCCTGGCCTGCCTGCTGGGACGCCGATTTTAAACTCAATGCACCCTATAATACAACCGTGCAAGGCCGCGTTGAAAAAGGAAGGCTAACCAAACTAATAGTTATACCCACCAGCCGTATGGCCGATATTATTGACATGACTAAAAATAATTAAGGGTTAACGGTTGTGTAGTAAAGTAACCACAGGAGATACAGAGAAGGTGCAAAGAACACAGAGAAGAACAAAAAAATTAGTTATTTAACCTAAAAAAACGCTGCGTGTTACCAATAAACGCTGTGCACTCTGTGATTTCTTCATATCATAGAATTCCTGCCGTAGAATTAAACATATCATGTCCGGCTTGCTTTCTACACAGTTTGTTAGTTCCCAATAATATTAATTATTGTTAACTTGACATATATTATTAACTGATTACTAAATACCCTTTAAGAAGTTTAACTATAGCGATAATGTTAAATAAGTATCTAAATACGTTAAATTATGTTTATATTTTTTGTGGTATTCGTATTTTTAAACAATTGATTATTAGTTATTTGTATTTAAAAAGTGTTATATTTTTTTAAATTTTGAGTAAATAAATAGGTAATCCTGTAACATATTTTTTACTTTGGAATGTATTACGGTATTGAAGTATTGTAAAAAAGTTTTGTGCGAACTATAATTTTTATGTTTACCTTTAATAACCATAATAAAACTAAATAAACCAATATAATTTTTATTCCATCTTGTTCATTAAACAAAGCAGCTAAGTTTAAATAAGCGCGGTTGATTTGTTGTAATTAGAAATGTGCTTTGCCTGGTAATCTTTAACGGTTAACGGTATAGGTTCATTGCTGATGCATATACTAATTTTTAACTAATCCTGTGATTAAGTATTAAATAATGAAGTCCAATTTTAAATTAAACCAGAATGGAGGAATGTCAACCTGAAAAAGTAATCTCACACTTAAACAATCAACAAATCTCAAACAAGCTTATTAATTAACTTAATAAACCAACAAAAACAATCAACCAATTAACTCTTAAACCCAATTTTATGTATTTAAAAAATTTACTCAAAGTAAGTTGTTTTATGCTGATCTGTTTTTTTGCTTTGCCCGCTTTGGCGCAAAACAAAACAGTTACAGGTAAAGTAACCGACTCCAAAGATGGCTCAACGCTTGTAGGCGTTTCCATCCTGGCAAAGGGCACATCTGCAGGCTCTGTTACCGACGTAAACGGTAACTTCAGCTTCTCAGTGCCTGCTTCGGCCACTACCCTTGTAGTTAGTTACATCGGTTACGATCGTAAGGAAGTTGCAATAACCGGATCGGCATTAAACATCACCCTCGAACCCAATTCAACAGCACTGGCCGAAGTTGCTGTAGTAAGTATCGGTTACGGATCGGCCCGTAAAAAGGATTTGACCGGTGCAATTACAAACATTACCTCAAAAAGCTTCAACCAGGGCGCTATCATTAACCCTATTGACCAATTGGCAGGTAAAGTAGCTGGTTTAGTTATCACCCAACCAGGTGGTGACCCTAACCAAACCGCATCTATCCGTTTACGTGGTCAATCGTCATTATCAGGCGGTTTAACACCGTTGTTTGTAGTTGATGGTATCATTTTATCAGATCCTAATCAATATCAAAATATTCCTCCGGATGATATCGAATCGTATGACGTTTTAAAAGACGCTTCGGCTTCAGCTATTTACGGTTCACGCGGTGCCAACGGTGTAATTATAGTTACCACAAAAAAAGGCAAAGCCGGCAAAGCAATTGTTACTTACGACGGATTAGTTGGATCAAGCACACAAAGCAAATATTATGACTTGTTAACCACTCCGGAATTGAAAGCTGCTGTACCTAACCTGGGCGCGCTTGACCACGGTGCAAATACCGACTGGCAAAAAGCTATTAGCCGCACGGCTTATCAACAAAGGCATTCAATATCCCTTTCGGGTGGTTCAAACACCTTTAATTATATTGCTTCTGCCAACTATTCTAATCAGCAGGGTATCATCCTTAACTCTGGTAAAGAGCAATTAGGTTTGCGTTTTAACGGCGAAGCAAAGGTACTGGATGATAAATTGGATATTAAAGCTGGCATCAACAATGTTAGCACCACGCGCGATTTTATCAACTATAGTAACTTTAGCTATATTTATAATACGCCGCCAACTTATCCTGTTAAAAATCCTGATGGCACTTATTATGCTTACAGCGATTTTAACCAGGCTAACCCGGTTGAGCATATTCAACAATCAACCTTCCGCGCTTACGAATACCTTACCTTGCTAACTGGTTCGGCTGATTACAGCATCACCAAAGCTTTTAAAGTAGGTGTAGTAGGATCAAGCACACGTAACAATATTCAAACTCATGCGTTTGTTCCGGTATTTCCGTTGGAAGGCAACGTAAACCAGGCAGGTCAGGCTGAAGAGAACAATAACTCCTATTACGGAAATATTCACTTGAGCTTTGACAAAACCATTGGCAAAAGCACATTGAACTTGTATGGTGGTTATGAATATAACGATTATATTTATGACAATTTCCAGGCGGTAGGTCAGCAATACATCACTCCTGAACAGTTAGATAACAATTTAGGGGCCGGTAATTCAGCTTATAATGGAATTGGTTCATTTAAAAATGACTATTTCTTAATATCGTTTTTTGGCCGGGCTGCTTATAACTACGATAACCGTTTTTATGTAACAGCAACCCTTCGCGAAGACGGTTCTTCTAAAGTGGGTATCAAAAATCAACATGGCTATTTCCCATCGTTTGATATCGCTTACCGTTTTAAGAAAGATCTGTTAGCCAATGTGGATTGGATTGATGATGTGAAACTGAGAGCAGGCTACGGTGTTACCGGTAACCAGGATGCTATTGGTACTACTACCACGCTGGAAACTGTTGGTGTAGTTGGTTCTTACTATAACGCATCAAACGGCGCATATTTAAACGCTTATTCAACCAACCAAAATGCTAACCCGTTATTGAAATGGGAAGAAAAACATGGCCGCAATATAGGTCTTGATTTTTCATTGTTCAATGGCCGTATATCAGGCGATATGGACTATTTTAATGATAAAACAACTAATTTATTATTCAATTACACTGTACCTACGCCACCGTTTGTTGCCAATACCATTTTGGCTAACGTAGGTTCAATGAGCAATAAAGGTTTCGAATTAGCTTTAACTGCACAGGTTGTAAAAGGTAAGGATTTTAACTGGACTTTAAGCGGCCAGATCGCTTTTGTTAAAACCACCGTTGATAACTTATCCGGACAGTTTTCATACGCAGGGCAAGTTTATCCGTTAACTGCTCCGCAAATACCTGTTGGTTATGCCCAGGGCCGCGGGTTAAGCTCAAACCCTATTACCTTCTTAAAACCGGGTTATAGCCCTTACGTATTCTTTTTGCCTCATTACACAGGCGTAGATGCTAACGGAAACCAAACATTTGGCGGTAAGACCATTGCACAGGTAGCAAGCCCTCCGGGCCATTACATTGATCCTGCTCCTAAATTTAACTATGGTATTTCAAATAGTTTTGATTATGGCGCATGGACACTTAACTTTGCTTTAAGAGGAGTTTACGGACAAAAAGTTTTTGATAATACATTGCTTGATGTGCAAACCGTTACCCGCTTACCCGGAAACAACGTAACGAAAGAAGCCCTTACCAACGGTATAAAAGATGCTCCGGTAGCATCAGATTTATGGCTTGAAAATGCTTCATTCCTGCGTATGGATAATGCAACCCTTGCCTACACATTTAAAAATGTAAGCTTTGCAAGTGCATTCAAGGTATTTATTTCATCCAACAACTTGTTCGTAATTACTAAATACAAAGGCTTAGACCCCGAAGTTAAAACGCAAAATTCAACTGGTGGTAACATATTGTTTGGCAACAACCTGGCAGGTACTGCTAACCAGGCTTATATTGATGCCAACTATGGCGGCCAGGCTTACTACCCAAGGGTTAGAACCATTACACTGGGCGTAAACCTTACATTGAAATAAAATATTATTACTCAAATAAAATAGTGATGAAGACAAAAAGAATTTTAGTTGTTGCCTGTACAATGTTTTTGGCGGGCAGTATTACAGAATCGTGTACCAAGCTCAAACAAAACGCTTACAGCGTTGAGCCTGTGGGTAACTTTTACCAGACCCCCGAGCAATTGGCTGCGGGCGTGGCGCCGGCTTACATTGCGTTGCAAGCAATTCCGGATGGTAACGTGATGAACATGAACGAGATCACAACCGACGAAATTTTAGTACCAACACGTGGTAACGACTGGTACGATGGCGGACAGTGGCAAGGATTATGGACACACAAGTTTAAACCAGATGTGTTTGTTGATGGCGGCTGGGGCGATTTGAATAACGGTATTGGAAAAGTTAACTTTACTTTAAGTATTTTAAATGGTTTGGCCACCAAGCCTGCAAATTACGCTTCGGTAGTAGCCGAGCTTAAAGTTCTGCGCGCCTTTTTCCTTTTTGAATTAACCGATATGTTTGGTAATATTCCGGTTGTAACCGATTATAATACCGACCCAAGCAAGGTACAGCAAACAGCCCGTAAAGACGTATACACCTTTTTAGAAAGCGAATTAACCACCAACGTGCCGTTATTGTCAACTACCGTTGATAAAACCACTTATGGCCGTGTTACACAATTTGCAGGTTATATGTTATTAACCAAACTGTATTTGAATGCACAGGTTTACACTGGCACTGCACAATGGGCTAAAGCTGTTGCAGCTGCCAACCAGGTAATCGGTTCAAATAAATACGTGTTGCAGCCTAATTATTTCGACAACTTCTCGGTAAATAACGAAGGATCAACCGAAAATATCCTGGTGGTTCCGTTTGATAAAGTACACATCGGCGGGATGAACTGGGAAATGAGTACGCTGCACTATTCAAGCAACCTTACTTATGGCTTAACTGGTCAGCCATGGAACGGTTTCTGTTCAACAGCTGATGTTTTAAACAAATACGAAGCTGGTGATGCCCGCAAGGCCCAGTATTTGGTTGGCCAGCAATATGCTGCTGATGGTGTAACTCCACTTACCGACCCTCAGGCTAACTTACCCGTAATTTTCGATCCGAACGTTACCTCGTTATCTGATGCATCGGGCGCTTTCCGTATGGCTGGTGCACGTAATGTTAAATATCATCCGGAAGCAGGTACTTCAGGCAGCGCAAGTAATGATATGGTGATCTTCCGTTTGGCCGATGCCTATTTGATGCTGGCCGAAGCTTC
>Ga0206947_1178_pt1 | contig 13470 bp, 9 predicted proteins | sample Alteio_BWOrgHeat_3_FD_153239 | JGI IMG/M metagenome (GOLD analysis project Ga0206947, IMG submission 153239) | Enriched cells from forest soil in Barre Woods Harvard Forest LTER site, Petersham, Massachusetts, United States -... | ecosystem: Environmental > Terrestrial > Soil > Temperate forest > O...
CCCGCACCGGCACGATTTTTACCAGATCTTCTGGATGAGGCGTGGAGCTCCGTCATTCAACATCGATTTCTATCATTTCACGATCGAGGCGCGCGCGCTGGTCTTTGTGCCGCCCGGAGCAGTGCACACTTTTGGGGAAATGAACACGCCCGAGGGGTTTATCCTGTCGTTCCAGGATGATTTTCTCGAAGCGGAGGGATATTCCGTGGATCTCTTCGCGGAATGCCCGCCACTCGATCCCGCCCAAATTCGCACCGTCTTGACGGTACCTGAATCTTCTTTGGAGACGGTTCAAGGTTATTGCGGGCGGATGTTTGAAGAGCTCAATGCCAAACGCGAAGGGTACCGGACAGCCACTGCCTCGCTTTTACGCCTCCTGTTTGTCGAGATTCGACGTTGCTTGTCCAACCAGTCCGCTCCCACCTCTTTTCACAAGTACTCGTCGTTGACCGCGCGATTTCTGCGGATGTTGAACGCGCGGCCCTATCACCTGACGACGGCCTCCGAGGTGGCCAAACTTCTGGGAGTTTCCCGAAGCTGGTTGAACCAGCAGGTGCGCCAGGAAACATCGAAAAACCTCACGGATCATCTGCAAGGCAGATTGATTCTGGAATCGAAGCGTCTGCTGGCTCATTCCGATCTCAACGTTTCCGAGATTGCCTACCAGCTGGGGTGCGAAGATCCATCGTATTTCACTCGTCTTTTTCGCCAGGTCGAAGGCGTGAGCCCGCGCGAATTTCGAGAAGAATTTCGGTGATCGCGAGGGGGAGAAGGTTCGAAAGCACCCTCCTCCAGTCGAAATCTCCTAGAAGAAGCGCGAATCATTCCAATGAATGCGATGGCAAGTCCGCCCAGATAGCGGATGATTGGTTTAATATGACCGACCGGTCAACTCAGTTGATTCTGCTTTGCGTTTCTGCGTTAGTGTGTGATCCGACTATTCTTACGAGGTACCGTCTATGTGGATCGTCCAGTTAGCTTTACGACGACCGTACACCTTCATCGTTCTGGCGATTTTTATCCTGATCGCGGGCGCCCTCTCCATTCTGCGGACCCCAAAGGATATCTTTCCCGACATCAATATCCCGGTTTGCGCTGCTATCTGGAACTTTACAGGCATGCCGGCCGAGGAATTCTCAAACCGTATCACCTCGGTCTATGAGAGAATCCTGACGACCGTCGTTAACGACATCGAGCATATTGAGTCTACCTCCTACAACGGGATCGGGGTCGTCAAAATATACCTCCAGCCCAACGCCAGTGTTCCGGTCGCCATGGCGCAACTGACCGCTGCATCCCAAGCCGTACTGAAGCAACTGCCGCCGGGTGAAACTCCTCCGCTTATTTTGAGTTTCAGCGCATCGAACGTCCCGGTCCTTCGACTCGGCTTGAGTGGCGCCAATTTTTCGGAACAGCAGCTCAATGACCTGGCATTGAATTTCCTCCGGGTTCAATTGGTCACGGTTCCCGGCGCGGCTGTCCCCTATCCCTACGGCGGCAAGCAGCGAGTGGTTTCAATCGATATTGACAGCCAGGAACTCCAGGCGCGCGGTCTGGCCCCGACCGATGTCATCAGCGCCATTAGCGCACAAAATGTCATTTTGCCCTCGGGAACGGTGAAGATCGGGGAACAGGAATTCGATATTGGACTAAATGCCAGCCCAAAAACGATCAAGGAGCTGGGCGATATCCCTGTTCGCACCCTCAACGGAACCACGACCTATGTGCGCGACGTGGCGAGCGTCCGGGATGGATTCATCCCTCAGACAAATATCGTTCGGTTTGGTGGCCTCCGCGCAACCATGGTTCAAGTCCAAAAAAACGGCAAAGCCTCTACCTTGGACATTGTTCAGGGGGAGAAGCAGTTGATCCAGCGTCTGAAACCAACCTTGCCCGCGGGTTTAAACATCCAAACGTTAGCCGACCAATCAATTTTCGTCACGGCGGCGATCGAAGGAGTTGTCAAGGAAGCTGTGATCGCAGGGTGTCTGACCGCGCTGATGATTCTGCTCTTTCTTGGAAGCTGGCGAAGTACCTTGATTATTGCCGTCTCCATCCCGCTCTCAATTCTGAGCTCCATCGCGGTCCTCTCTGCACTTGGCGAGACGATAAATATCATGACCCTCGGAGGCCTGGCGCTCGCGGTCGGTATTCTGGTCGACGATGCGACGGTCACGATCGAAAATATCGACCGGCACCTCGAGGAGGGGAAATCTCTCCACGACGGAATACTCGATGGCGCAGCCCAGATCGCAGTTCCTGCGTTTGTCTCAACTCTCTGTATTTGCATCGTTTTTGTGCCAATCTTCTTCCTCGGCGGCACGGCCAAATTCCTGTTCGCGCCGCTTGGAGAGGCGGTCATCTTTGCCATGCTGGCCTCGTACATACTTTCTCGAACCCTGGTGCCGACGCTCGCGATGTACTGGTTGGGCGGAGATCATGCAAAGCACAACTCGGCGGGCGGCCAAGGTGCCTCAGCCCCTAAGCGCGTCAACCCGATCCTGGGAGTTTTTGGAGCGATCAATCGAGAGTTCAACCGCAGGTTTGAATCGTTTCGCGAAGCCTATCGGGACATCCTTGCCATGTGCCTGAGAAACACGCGCACAGTGGTCATTTTGTTTATCGGTTTCGCCGTGGTTTCGATGTTTCTGGTTCCCTGGCTAGGTCAGGATTTCTTCCCGGCGGTGGATGCTGGCCAGTTCACACTGCACATCCGCGCGAAAAGTGGAACACGAATCGAAGAGGTCGCGCGGCAGGTGGATAAGATAGAAGGCGCGATCCGGGAAGAGATTCCGAAAGACCAGCTTAAAGGCATCATTGACAACATCGGTCTGCCCTACAGCGGCATCAATCTCACCTATTCAAATTCCGGCGTGGCCAGTGCGGCGGATGCGGACATCCTTGTCTCCCTGGACGAAAAGCACAATCCCACGGCGCAGTTCGTCAGCAAGATCCGCAAACGAATGCATCGCGATTTTCCTGGGATAACCTGCTCATTCCCACCGGCAGATATCGTTGCTCAAATTTTAAACTTCGGATTGCCGGCTCCCTTAGATCTGCAGACCGTCGGCCCGAACACTGCTGCCAATGCGCAGTTGGCCAATCGCCTGGTCGAACAAATCAGTCGTATCCCAGGCGCGGTCGACGTGCGGGTTCAACAGCCGTTCGATTCACCCCGCTTGAACCTGGTCGTGGATCGCACTCAGGCTTCTCAACTTGGGATCACTCAAAATCAGGTGGCTGGCTCGCTTTTGGGAGCATTGAGCGGAACCCAGCAGACCAACCCGAACTTCTGGCTCGATCCTAAGAATGGTGTCAGCTACACAGTGAACACTCAGGCACCCCAGTTTTCGATAGACTCGTTAGATGCGCTCCGTAGTCTTCCGATCCTTGGGCCGAACGGAACAGCTTCGGCGACCGGAACGCCTGCCACGGGAAGGCCGACTCAAATCCTCGGAAATCTGGTGCAACTTTCTCGTTCCTCCGAGCCCCCGATCGTTACGCACTACAATATCCAGCCGGTCATCGATATCTACGGCGCTGCCGAAGGCAAAGACCTCGGATATGTCGGCGCTCAAGTTCAGAAAGTCATGGATGGCGCGCAGAAGGATTTGCCCAAAGGAAGCCGGATGGTCCTGCGCGGTCAGATCCAAACCATGAAAGACTCGTTCACCGGATTGATCGGCGGCCTGGTGTTTGCGATGCTCCTGGTCTATCTGCTGATGGTGGTGAATTTTCAATCCTGGATTGACCCGCTCATTATTGTGACGGCGCTCCCGCTCGCCCTGGCCGGGATTGTCTGGATGCTGTTCGTGACCGGAACGACACTGAGCGTGCCTGCGTTGATGGGTGCGATCATGTGTATGGGCGTCGGAACCGCGAATAGCGTTCTGGTGATCACCTTCGCCAACGAGGTGCTGGAAGAATATCAAGATTCGTACCGTGCTGCTTTGCAGGCGGGGTACGTCCGGTTACGCCCGGTCCTGATGACCGCCATTGCCATGATCATCGGTATGGTTCCGATGGCTTTGGGATTGGGTGAAGGCGGCGAACAGAATGCACCGCTTGGGAGAGCTGTGATCGGCGGCCTGTTATTTGCCACTGTGGCAACGCTTTTCTTCGTGCCGACAGTGTTCGCCGCCATCCGGAAAAACAAATTCAACCGACCGACGACGGTCGTCGCACGCACCGCAAATTAATTTCTTTGGAGACTAAAATGACGCAGGGTACATTGAAGGAAACGAAACCTTTGGAACAGAAGCCGCCCATCGCCGAGCGAAGCAGCCGGAAAGGGGTTAAGGTCTTTTTTCTGGCCTTCGGCGCGATATTTATAGCGCTTGCCGTCCTGGGCATCACCTCCCGGAACGCGAAAAACGCCGGACTCCAGCAGCAATCCAACGAAGCCGCGCAAATGGTGGTAACGGTGATCCGTCCGGAAAAGGCGGCCACCGTTATCCCTCTCCAACTACCGGGTCAAACCAGGGCCTATATCGAAGCGCCGATCTTCGCTCAAACCAGTGGTTACTTGAAAAAATGGTATTTTGACATTGGAGCCAAGGTGAAGGCGGGCGACGTTCTTGCGGAGATTGACACCCCGCAGGTCGACCAACAGTTCAAGCAAGCCCAGGCACAGCTCAAGGTGGCTGAATCCGCTCGCGACCTTGCCGAATCGACCTTCAAACGCAATCAGGATCTTTTTAATCGTAAAGTAATTGCCGCCCAGGATTTTGATACCGCTTCGGACACCTACCGGCAAACTCAGGCCTCCGTCAACGCCGATCAAGCCTCCGTGAACGCGCTCCAAGCGCTTCAAGATTTTAAAGTAGTCAAAGCGCCTTTCGACGGAATCGTCACCGAGCGGGATACGGACATCGGAGCGTTTGTTCCCTCGGGTTCCGGCGTACAGCTCTTCAGAATGGCGCAAACGTCGCCCCTTCGGGTTTACATTAACGTGCCTCAAACCTTTTCGCGTTTCGTCAAGCAAGGGGTAAAGGCGGATCTCTTTCTGAACGAATTGCCGGATCGCAAGTATCCCGCACACGTAACCAATACGGCTGGTGCGATCGACCCCGCCTCGCGCACGCTGCTGACCGAACTGGAAGTTCCAAATGAAAACGAGGAACTGCTCCCTGGTGCCTATGCGCAGATTACTCTTAAGCTGGAGGGCGATAGCGGACTGGTCACAGTACCTTCCAACACCCTGTTGTTTCGGTCGGAAGGGGCGAGCGTTGGAGTCGTCCACCCGGACGGGAAAGTTGAGATCCGGAAAATTGTCATCAACAGGGATCTTGGAAGCAAGCTGCAGATTTCTCATGGGCTCTCGGAGTCGGACCAGGTCATCCTAAATCCGTCAGACGGACTCGCGGACGGTATGTCCGTGACCGTCGCGGCTCCCAAACCGACAGCGCAGCCTGCGCAACCCGTCGCCAAGGGATAGGCCCGGAATGGGCCTGATCGGCCCCGGGACACGCTGGAGCCAGTGCTGCTTTGCTTTCCGGACGAGAGGCCAGGAACGTGCAAGGCCTAGTGCGACTATTCGAACAATACGCAGATAGCTGGCATCTCAGAAACGCCAAGTGCTTTGCTCGGAATGCAGTACGGCCCAAGTCCCGGCGGCGTTGACCAAATTGGGACGGGAGGCTCGATTACCCAGGGTGAACGGCTCCAAGGCATTAGCCAGGACGCGTTTCTCTCCATGGCCATGGGCCAATCGGGTACCCTCTACGTGTCGAACGGAAGCACCGAACTCTACACCTATAAACTTCACCACCGAACTTTACCACGATCTCAGTTGGCTGTTTTCCAAGGCGCCGGCGAAGCGGTTATAGCTTTTGTCAGCGACCCAGGCAGATTACGCGAGTGCTGCCTCGGCGCGCCAAATGATACGGGCGAAACTTCGGGGATCCAGGCTTGCTCCCCCGATCAGAGCGCCGTCGATGTTTTTTTGGCGCATCAGATCCTCCGCATTCTCCGGCTTCACACTTCCGCCGTATTGAATGCGAACCCGGTCAGCGGCCGTCGCTCCAAAAAGCTCGGAAAGGTCCGAACGAATGAATGCGTGTGATTGTTCGGCCTCCACGGGCGTGGCGGATCGACCGGTTCCGATCGCCCAGCACGGTTCATAGGCCACGACAATCTCTGACAGATCTTTCTCGACCACGTTTTCCAAACCTTTGCGCAACTGTCTGCGCAACACCTCCTCAACCTCTCCGCTATCGCGTTCGTGGAGCGATTCGCCTACGCAAAGAATGGGGCGTAAACCGGCGTCCAGCGCGGACCTCACCTTTCGATTAACAATTTCATCCGTCTCTCCAAACAGCATCCGACGCTCACTGTGTCCGATGATGACGTACTTGACGTACAGCGCCCGCAGCATCGTGGCACTCACTTCACCGGTGAACGCTCCATTCTTCTCCCAGTGCATGTTCTGCGCTCCGATCCGTAGGAAGGCGACTTTCTCGGAAGCCGAGACCAACGCGGGGATCGCAGTGAACGGAGGGATAATCACGATTTCGACATCGTTGACCTGTCCAATCTCCGAAAGAAATGTTTCCAAATAGGATTCTGCCTCACTGTGCGTGAGATTCATCTTCCAGTTTGCCGCCAGTATTTTCTTCCGCATGACTAGTTCTCCGTGAGCGCAGCAACTCCGGGCAGTTCCTTCCCTTCCAATAGCTCAAGCGACGCACCGCCTCCTGTGGAGATGAATGTCATCTTATCCGCATACCCGAACAGTCTCACCGCGGTCACCGAGTCTCCGCCCCCGATAATTGTCTTTGCGTCCGATTCAGCCAGGGCAGCGGCAATCTCTCTGGTGCCATTCGCAAAATCCGGGATCTCAAAAACTCCGACCGGCCCATTCCAGACGATCGTTTTAGCGGCAGCGATTTCAGCCTTGTACAATAGAATCGTCTCCCTGCCGATATCGACGGCTTGCCACCCTTCACTGATCCCCTGAGAGGGAGAAAGCAGCGGCGTGTTCCGAGAATTTGCCCCGGCCTTAAACTCATCCGTTTCAAGGCTGTCCACAGGCACCAGGAACTTAATTCCTTTTTCCTTGGCCAGCGCCAAAAGTTCTTCCGCCAGGTGAATCTTATCGGCTTCGACTCGACTCGCACCGGTGGGAATACCCATCGCTTTAAAGAAGGTGTGCGCCATCGCCCCGCCGATCAGGAAGACGTCTGCCTTTGCCATCAATGCCTTGATGACTTCGATCTTATCAGAAACCTTTGACCCACCTAAGATCACCAAAAACGGCCTGTCCGGATTTGCTAACTCCTCATGCAGGTACTGAAGCTCGCGCTCCATCAGGAGGCCCATTGCGGCCTGCGGCAGATACTTGGCCACGCCGGCCGTGCTTGCATGGGCCCGGTGGGCGGCACCGAAAGCGTCGTTCACGTAAACATCACCCAATTTCGCCAACCCCTTCGCAAAGCCTTCCTCGTTGGCTTCTTCTTCTTGGAAAAAGCGCACGTTTTCGACCAGCAGCACGCCCCCATCGGGCAGTGCTTTGGAAGCGGCTTCCGCGTCGGGTCCAATCACCTCCGGGCTGAATTTGACGGGCGGCGGAATCATCTGCGTCAAATGATCCGCCACCGGTTTCAGGGAATACTTAGGATTAGGTTTTCCTTTAGGGCGGCCAAAGTGGGCCAGCAAAATCAACTTCGCTCCTTTTTCGCGCAGTAATTCGATGGTTGGAAGGCTCTCACGGATCCGGGTGTCGTCGGTGATCCGAGCTTTCCCGTCGATTTCTTCGGTCGGCACATTGAAATCGACGCGCATCAGGACGCGGCGGCCTTTTACGTCAAGGTCGCGAACAGATAGTTTCGCCATATTTTCCGCTCAGTTACAGGATATACTTCAGCAGATCCACGCACCGATTCGAATAGCCCCATTCGTTATCGTACCAGCTGACCAATTTGAAGAATCGACTGTTAAGTCCCATCCCGGAACCGGCATCGAAGATACTGGAGTATGGGCTGTGGAGGAAATCCGTTGAGACAACCTCGTCCTCCGTATAAGCCAGTATACCCTTCAGATAGGTCTCACTGGCATTTTTCATGGCGGCAGCGATCTCCTTGTAGCTGGTCTCTTTGACTGTTCGTACCGTGAGGTCGACCACAGAGACAGCCGGAGTCGGGACACGGAATGACATGCCAGTGAGTTTCCCTTTAACCTCCGGGCAAACGAGACCGACGGCTTTTGCCGCTCCGGTCGTGGACGGGATCAGATTGATCGCCGCGGCACGGCCACCTTTCCAGTCTTTCTTCGAAGGCCCATCCACGGTTTTTTGGGTTGCCGTATAACTATGAACCGTAGTCATCAGCCCTTCCTCAATCCCGAAGCCCTCTTTTAACAAAACGTAGACTACTGGCGCCAGGCAGTTGGTGGTACAGCTCGCGTTCGAGATAATGCGATGTTTCGACGCATCATATTTTTCATGGTTCACACCGATACAGACCGTAATGTCTTCGTCCTTCGCGGGAGCCGTTATCAGGACTCTTTTCGCACCAGCCTCGAGGTGACCCTTTGCTTTGTCAGCTGACGTAAACAACCCGGTTGATTCGATGACAATTTCGCAGCCGAGTTTTGCCCAAGGCAACTCCGAAGGACCTTCCTTCACCGCAAGGCAACGAATCTTGTGACCGTCAACGACCAGCGTGTCGTCGCTCTCAATGTCCGGACTGGATTTCTCGCTGGAAACCTCGCCTTGGAACCGGCCCTGCGTGGAATCGTATTTCAACAGGTAGGCGAGATTGTCCGCAGGAACCAGGTCGTTCAGAGCAACCACATCGATCTCTTTGCCAAGCAAGCCTTGTTCGACAAGTGCCCGAAAAACCAGACGCCCGATCCGCCCAAAGCCGTTAATTCCAATTTTCGTCATGGTAACTGTCCCCCAGAAGTTAAAGTTTTGAAGACAGTGCCAATTAATCGGGACCGTCATTCACCGTCAATGACAAGATTAGCAAAGATCGGGTCGACTGCTAGTGTCCTGTTCCCGAAATCAAGAGGATCCCGCCGGTCCGACCAGACAGGACGCCGACCAGCAAAGCAGCATTTGCGAAAGGATTGAATTAATTCGAGGGGACGCTCCCTTGACCAAAATACAAGCCGCAAGCCTCCGCTACATCCGTCCTCGCGGCGAAGAATCGGGCGCGTGGACGAACCGGCCGGCATTTAAAGCCGCGAAGGACCGAAACGAGAGCTTCGGACCTTCGCTTCAAAATATCCTTCCCAACTAGGCTGGCGCCTCGGTCAACCCGCCTACGCCTTCCGGCTGAGGACGGCTTGTCTCGGGCGGCCGTTCGTCTCGATTCGGCGGCGCGATTGGAGGCGGCGGGTTGATTAGCCTGCCGTTATTGAGAATTTCGCGGATCTGGACGCCATCGAGCGTTTCGTACTCGAGAAGGGCTTTGGCAATCGTCACAAGCGTCTCTTTGCGCAGCGTCAAAACTTTGAGAGCGCGCTGATAAGAATCATCGCAAAGCCTCTTGACTTCACGATCGATTTCCTGCGCGGTCGCTTCGCTGTAAGCCCGTGAACGAGAAATATCGCGGCCAAGGAAAACATAGTCTTCGTGCTCCCCATATTCGACCATGCCGAGGCGTTCACTCATCCCCCATTCGCACACCATTTTTCGTGCGATGCCGGTGGCCATCCGAATGTCTCCAGTAGCTCCATTCGTTACGTCACCAAAAACGATCTCCTCCGCTACCCGACCGCCCATAATGACGACCAGGCGATCCAGCAGTTCATTTTTCCGATTGGTGTATTTATCCTCGACCGGCAGATACATCGTCGATCCCAGAGAAGGTCCGCGCGGAATAATGGTCACCTTATGCAACGGGTCCGTATGCTCAAGGACCTCGCACAACAGGGCGTGACCGGCTTCGTGATAAGCGGTATTCTCTTTCTCTTTCTCGCTGATGGCCAGGCTGCGACGCTCTTTTCCCCATCGCACCTTGTCCCGGGCTTCTTCCATTTCGGCCATGGTAATGGCCTTCAGCCCGCGCCGCGCAGCTAACAATGCCGCCTCGTTAATGACGTTTGCAAGTTCCGCTCCAGAGTAACCAGGCGTTCCCCTCGCCACCACTCCTAGATCGACTCCCTCTGCAAGCTTCACCCTCTTCGCGTGAACCCGTAGGATCTCCTCGCGCCCCTTCACGTCCGGAAGATTGACAGTGATCTGGCGGTCAAAGCGCCCCGGCCTTAAGAGAGCCGGATCCAAGACATCCGGGCGGTTGGTCGCGGCGATAATGATAACGCCTTCCTGGGTATCGAACCCGTCCATCTCGACCAGCAGAGCGTTCAAAGTCTGCTCACGTTCATCATGTCCACCCCCGAGACCATGCCCACGATGCCGGCCAACCGCATCGATTTCGTCAATGAATATGATGCAAGGGGCAGACTTCTTTCCCTGTTCAAACATATCGCGAACCCGCGAAGCACCGACACCGACAAACATCTCCACAAAGTCAGAACCGCTGATGCTGAAGAATGGAACGTCGGCTTCGCCGGCGATCGCTCGGGCGAGCAGCGTTTTGCCCGTACCCGGAGGTCCAACCATCAGGACCCCCTTGGGAATTCGGCCGCCCAGTTTCTGGAATTTCTTCGGGTCCTTCAGAAAATCGACAATTTCCTGGACTTCCTCTTTGGCCTCCTCCACACCTGCTACATCCTTAAACGTTACCCGGTTGCGGTCCCGAGCAAGCATCCGGGCTTTGCTCTTGCCGAAATTAAGCGCGCCTTTGCCAGCATTCCGAATCTGCTGCCTGAAGAAGAAATAAAGAATCAGGAAAAACAGTGCGATCGGCAAAAACTGGAGAAGTGCGGACAACATGACATCCGAGTCAGCCTTGATGTCGACCTTGTACCCCTTATTCTCGAGCTCCGATTTGAGATCTTTGTTGTACTCGATGAAAATCGTGGTTTTGAAATGGTCTGGCGCACCGGCCAGCGATGACGGTTTCTTACCTTTTTCGTACGCCCCACGCAATGTTTGCGTCGAACGTCCCTCAGTCACGATCAGCTGGAGCGGTTCCTCTTTGCTGATGCGACCTTCGTCAATGTACTTCTCAAAATCGGTGAAACTGATCTCTTCGACGTTTCCGTAGCTGCCGTTCCGGGACAACAAAAAGCCACCTAACAGAGCTATGGCACATGCAAACAGGAGGATACCGCGCCAATTGAAGTTGTTATCGTTGCCGAAATTTCGAGAGTTTTTGTCCTTTGAGGACCGAGGATCTAATTGTGCCATACACTAAAAAAACAACCCCTCACCGTAGCACATCGAGCAAGCCATGCAAAGGGTGAGAGCATTCACGAGTTACAAAGCAGGAATAGAGTCGCTCATCTGTGCGCGCCGAATTCCTGCGTTACTTTGAGGCGTATTTCACGCTGCAACCGTACGGTGGGGTTGCAGTCGTCGGGACCGCTTTCCCGGCCATCACAGCGTCCAACGCGACTTTGACATAGTTGGTTGCAGTTTTGACGTCCGCAAGATCGGTACTCCGTTTGTTATCGATCGCACCTTTGTAGACCAGAATTCCCTTGGGATCGATGATGTACATGTCCGGCGTCGTCTTCGCCCCATACAACCGTCCGACATCCCCGGCTGGGTCCAACAATAGGGCGGTTCGAGCAGAACCATCCTGCGTTGCAATCTCATTCAACTTTTTGGCCGGATAGTTGCCTTCCTCACCCGGAGCAGAGGAATCGATCGAGAGCCAGGTGACTCCTTTCGCAGTGTATTCCTTCTGAAGACCCTGCATGTTGCCCGACTTGTAATGCTTCCCGACGAATGGGCAATCCGGTTGATACCATTCCAACACCACATATTTCCCTTTAAAATCCGCCAGGCTGCGCGTCTTTCCGTCGGTGTCAGGCAAAGAAAAATTGGGGGCGGCTTTTCCAACTTCGGTCTCCGCGCGGCTCAGACCTGCGGTCACCGCAAGCAATCCACAAGTAATCAGTAACGTCTTAATCATTTCGTTTCTATTTTTTGCCTCTGAATATGGGACCATGACCGGTCACGTTTTGTTCAATACATCCAGAACAGTTTGAGAGGTGATCAACTCCGGCAGCAGCACCGGCTGCGTCTCCTTCGATCCGCCTGGATAGACCAGATACATCGGTACGCCGGCTCTGCCGAATTGCTTCAAAATCTCCGTTATTTCAGGGTCGCCTTTCGTCCAATCGGCCTTCAGCGCGACGACATTTCGTTTCAAAAACTCCTGTCTTACCTGCGGCGTATCGATAGCGAAGCGCTCGTTCGTCTTGCAAGTGATACACCAGTCGGCGGTGAAGTCGACGAAGACGGGCTTACCGGCGGCGAGCGCTTCGTCCAGCGTCGATTTGCTGAACGGCTGCCAAATCAATTGGCTCGGCTTGGTGACAAATCCATAGGAAACGGTGGCCAGCAGCAGCACAAAGACCATCGCGATGATCGCCAGGGCGCGCGAACGCCCGGAAGAAATCGGAGTCCAGAAGGATCCTTTGATCCATGCCAGGATCGCGATCACCAAGAGAAAAGCTCCCAATTGAACGACCCCGTCCACCCCTCGCATCTGACCCAGGATCCACATCAACCAAAGCAAGGTACCTGCCAACAGGAAGCCCATACACTGCTTCAGACGGAGCATCCACTCTCCCGGTTTCGGCAAATAGCGCAGCCACTTCGGATTGATGGCCAGCAACAGGTACGGCAAGGCCATCCCAAGTCCGATAAACAAGAACACCAGGAAGGTTACCCATCCGGACTGGGCAAAAGCAAACGCCGAGGCGGTTCCGAGAAAGGGCGCGGTGCAGGGAGTGGCCAGCACCGTAGCGAAAACCCCTTGAAAAAACGCGGCCCCGTACCCCTGTCCTCTGGCCAGGTTCGCCAGGCCTCGAGTCGCCTGCGCGGATACCGAAAGTTCGTACACGCCGAATAGGTTCAAGGCGAAAGCAAAAACCAGGCAGGAGATCACCATAATAAACCGATAATCCTGGAACTGGAATCCCCATCCAATCTGCGATCCGGCCGCCCGAAGCAGGACCACAATCGCCGCCAGCGCGGCAAAGCAGCCGATGATCCCGAGCGAGAACGCCATCGAGAGCCAAAACGCTTTCTTGGATTCAATGCCCGCCTCGGACACAAACCCAAAGATCTTCAGCGAAATGACCGGAAGTACACATGGCATAACGTTCAGAATCAGTCCGCCGATAATCGCAAATCCGAGCATTTGCAATATCCCGACCACCCCGACCGAAGGGGCGCTACTCTCGAGCTGGATTGCAGCCAAAGGTGTCTTTTCGTTGATCTCGTATCCTTGCCGGGTGGCACCGGAGCCAATAACCAGAACCCCGTCCATTCGATTGATCGGTTTTACTTCGGTATCAATTGGAATCGTTAGCCGATTTCCGCTGCGGGCAACGTGGCCGATCACTGAGTCCTCGGGCGGAATCGGGAAAAAATCGAGAGCCGCGTCC
>Ga0206947_1194_pt1 | contig 13340 bp, 15 predicted proteins | sample Alteio_BWOrgHeat_3_FD_153239 | JGI IMG/M metagenome (GOLD analysis project Ga0206947, IMG submission 153239) | Enriched cells from forest soil in Barre Woods Harvard Forest LTER site, Petersham, Massachusetts, United States -... | ecosystem: Environmental > Terrestrial > Soil > Temperate forest > O...
CAGAGCGGTGAAGTAGGTTAGGCTCTCGTCCCCCTTACTGCTTTGATAGAGGGAGATAAGCTTGGGAACGGCCGCCTGGGCGCGAAGCTTTCCAAGTGCATCGACTGCGGCAAGGCGGGTGTCCTTGTCCTTTTGTTCGAGATAGGGAAGAGTGGGGCCGATTGCTGGTTCGCCGGAGGCCACCAGATACGACACGGCGTTCGGTCGGGCATCACCCACCGCTAGCTGCTTCACCACCAAGGGTAGAGCGTTCTGTCCGGCTACACGAAGGGCAGTGGCGATCGCGAGTTGCTGGAAGCTACCACCCAACTTCAATTGCTCTGCGACCGCGTCCGGATGGGCAAGCGCAACACGCGATAGAGACTTGGTGAGAGCCAGGCGAGCCCGAGGATCGAAAGTGTCCAGGCACTTACCACAGAGTGTGGCCAGCTTCGCGTCGTCATACCGACCGATGTTCTCCGACATCTTCAACCTGCGCTCGGGAGTCAGATTCTTGAAGAACGTGGTGATGTCGGGCCGGTCAGCTGCTCCCACAAAGAATTCCCGTTGGGCTGGCCCTTCCGGTCCGATAGCGAGGCCGACATCTCGGCGAAGCGCGACGGCATTGTATACGGCGAGAATGACGCCCAGCGTCACGATGTAAACGAGACTTCGAAGGGTGCGGGCGAGGCGGCTTGCCCCTTTCTTGGCGGACTTCTTCGGTGAATCCTTCTTGGGCACGTCAATGACAGAATAACCGAAATCGGTTACTCCAGAACTCCGGCGATCCGTTCGAACGGCATTTTGGGACGGAACCCACACATGCCAGCGAGGATATTGCTGGGGAAACGCGTAATTCGCTCGTTATACGGCTCGATAACGTGATTGTAGTAGTCGCGAGCCAATGCGATCTTCTGTTCCGCAAGCATGACTTGCATGTGGATCAACGCTCGGTCTTTGCTCTCGTGGAACTCCATACAGCTCAAGGAAACTTGAAATAGATGATGGAGGGCGTGGCTCAAATGAGTAGAGGCGTACATTCGGTCCTCCCATGATTTTGCTGCCATCGAGATTTTGCGGGCGTGGATTACTCGTAAAAGAACATCCCGTTCGTGATGCGCATAATCGGCGATCGCGAGTAGCAGGTGCGGGATCATCTCGTGATGCTTGTTGAGCTGCTCGTCGACGTGTCGCAAGGCCCGATTACTTTGGTGGTGCAGCCAAGCGAGCCGATAGTAGAGGATGCCTCCGTAGGTGGCTAAGCTCGCCGGGACCAATAAGTAGATAAACGAAACCCTCATAGGGTGCACCTGGGACAATTCAACATACGGACCAGCCTATCGGGGCGTTGCGGCTCGTTTTAGTTCCACCGGATTCGGGTCCGGATTGGCCGAGTCTTTGAAAGTCATCGTGTCGTCTTCGTGACCGACCAATGTTATGTCTGGAAAGACTTCCTTCAATTTGGCGGGGTCCCGGTCCAGGCTTCGGTCCATCGTGTTCGTGACACTCAACGTGGCCTTCAATCCGTCTATCGACACGTTTCCCGACACGGGAACCCCGTTGTAGAACATGTCGAATCGAGCGTTGGGTTTGATCGTTAGTTTAACTTCACTGAGCGAAGTGATCACGTCTGGATTGGCGCCAGGCGCGGCTTCGATGTGCTGGTGTCCAAGCCATCCCCCTTCAAATTTGAAGTGAGGACTCGATTTACACCCGAAAGAAAGGATCGCAAAGACCGGCAAAACGACCCTGCCTCGGGAAGCTATAATCGATGTGATGTCGCTCAGCACGTCCGAAGTGTACACGTCCATGGGTCTGAACGACGGCGAGTATCAGCTAATTCTCGACCTCCTACAGCGCGAACCAACCCACACCGAACTCGGAATGTTTGCCGTCATGTGGAGCGAACACTGTGGGTACAAGTTCTCACGTCCCGTCCTTGCTTATTTCAAACGCTATAAAGAGGCGATGGAGGGTGAAGGGCACGAAAATGCCGGAATCGTCGACATTGGCGGCGGGATCGGCATTACGATGAAAGTCGAGTCTCACAACCACCCGTCGGCCGTAGAGCCTTATCAAGGGGCCGCTACGGGCGTCGGCGGAATCATCCGAGACATTTTAACGATGGGAGCGAGGCCGATCGCAGCTTTGAACTCGCTTCGGTTTGGAACGATCGAGGGTTCGTCGGAGTCGCCTGAAGTCGTCGAGCGAAACCGGTATTTGTTTGAGCATGTTGTGGCCGGGATCGCCGGTTACGGAAACTGTGTTGGAGTGCCGACCATCGCCGGTGAAGTTGGATTCCACCGGCGCTACAGCGGTAATCCGCTCGTAAACGCGATGTGCGTTGGCATTTTGAAACTGGACGAGGTTACAACGGCGGCGGCGAGCGGTACGGGCAACCCAGTGATTTATCTGGGATCGGCGACAGGGAAGGACGGTATTCACGGGGCAACCTTTGCAAGCGATGCGCTAGGAAAGGACAGTGAGCAGAAACGACCCAATGTCCAGATCGGTGATCCCTTTGCGGAGAAGCTGCTTATCGAGGCTACTCTCGAAGCGCTGCAAACGGGGGCGATCGTCGCCATCCAGGACATGGGTGCGGCGGGACTGACCTGTTCGACGATCGAAATGGCCAGCAAGGGCGGGGTGGGGATGGACGTCGACCTCGACCTTGTTCCTATGCGAGAAGACGACATGTCAGCCTACGAACTGATGCTGAGCGAGAGCCAGGAAAGGATGCTGGCGGTTGCCGAAAAGGGGCGTGAGAACGAGGTTCTCGATGTCTTTCATAAATGGGGTCTGAAAGCGGTCGTCATCGGTCATGTAACGGACACGGAGTTCGTCACGATTTCACGACTTGGAAAGGTCGAAGCCTGTTTGAACGCGAAGCACTTGTCGGACGAATGCCCCGTCTACCAAAGCAAGATCGAAATTCCGGACTACTTCCACACCGCGTCGCGCTTCGATCCGTCGCAGTTACCGAAGACCGATTTGCACCAGAATTTGCTAACTCTGTTGGCTTCGCCGGAAATCGCCAGCAAGCGGTGGGTTTACGAACAATACGACCAGCAGGTCCAAACCCAAACCACTCTCTCGTTCGGACGAGGCGACGCAGCCGTTATCGCGCCCAGGGGAACCGAGAAGGGAATAGCCCTCAAAATCGACGGCAACTCCCGTTATTGTTATCTGCACCCGTATCGAGGAGGTCAGCTTGCCGTCGTCGAAGCAGCTAGAAACGTCGCATGCACTGGCGCCGACCCCAAGGCAGTTACGGATGGATTGAATTTTGGCAATCCGACCCATCCGCATGTGTACTGGCAGTTCAGCGAGGCAGTGAAAGGGATTGCGGATGCGGCTGAGGCGATGGACACGCCGGTCATAAGCGGCAATGTCAGCTTCTATAACGAAAGCGATATTGGCGAAGTCTTTCCGACTCCGTTGGTTGGGATGCTCGGTGTGCTGGACAAGGCGAATCATCGAGTGGGACTCGTTGCAAATAAGCCAGGGAATCTAATTTTATTGTCGACTCTGGACACAGGCGGCGAACACATGGGCCTAGGTGCAAGCGCGTTTCTTGCCGAAGTTCACGGAATCGAAGACGGTTTCCCGGAAGCTCCGAATCTGGTCGGAGAACGGGGCCTGTGCAATGCGCTCGTCGAGGGAATTGGCACGGGCTCAATTCTTGCAGCTCATGACTTAAGCGACGGCGGCCTCGGCGTAGCGGCAGCTGAATTGGCCCTTGCAGGAGTTGGGGTTCAGATCGCGTCGGTCCCGGCAACTTCGTCAAGGTCAGACGCGATTCTGTTCGGCGAGACTCCCGGTCGAGTTCTGGTATCGGCTCACTCAGTCACAGCGATTCAGGAACTTGCCGACCGGCACGGACTGCAGGCGTATCCGGTTGGCCATATTGGCGCCGGCGAGGGCTTGACGATCCACATCGACCAGCACGAAATTGTTTGGAGTTTGGCGGAGCTACGTGAGGCATACGAAGGTTCAATTCCAAGGGCGATGGCGGGAGCCTAGGTGTCTTGTGCGTCGTACAATGAATGGGTAAATCTATGACCGGATTTCGGGTGATTCTTGTTTGCGGTGCGGCCGCAATGACAGCATGCGCGCTTGCACAAGGCACGCAGGAAAAAGAGTTCTTGAAGCGGATGTCGGATGCCGTCTCACTCTATCGAGGCGGCAAACTGGACGATGCCCGGTCGGAGTTCGAAGCGCTCCATCAAATCAATCCGCGAAGTTCCGATGTCGATGCGTGGCTCGGATTCATTTATGTTCGTCAAAACAAAGCCCGACTCGCGATTCCACTTCTCGAGCAAGCGGAGGCTCAGCAGCCGAGAGATTTAGAGATTCAGATCGATCTGGGAAGCGCATACATGGTGAACGGCGACTTGGATCGGGCGCTCGACAAATACCACAACGTCATTCATCTCAACCCAAATCTGTTCGAGCCCTACTATAACTGCGGAACAATTTATCTTCGGCAGCGGGCCTACTCGAAGGCGGTCTCGGCGTTCATCATGTCGGCGAAGATGAAGTCGTCTGACCCCTACGTGCAGAACAATCTGGGTGTCGCCTATGAGAACCTGCACGACGAACTCAATGCCGCGAAGGCTTTTCGAAAGGCAGCCGAGATGATGCCCGACAATTTGACTTTTGCCCACAACGCGGGGTTAGCGCTTGCGAAACTACGAAGTCCGGACGCGCTGCCGTACCTCGAGAAATGCCTTGGCGATGGAACGGACCCCGCGGTCGCCCTTGCACTCGGAGAGTCATATTCAAGAGCCGGCAGAACGGCGGACGCTTTGAAGTATTACGAGAGCCTTCGAACGGCGGAGGCAACCAACTCTACCTATTGGTTTAACTTGGGCGTTCTACGGGCGCAAAATCAGGACGAAGCCGGCGCCGAACAGGCTTACCGCAAGACATTGGACCTCAACCCTAACGATTTGGACGCTTTGAACAATTTGGGTCTGATGCTGTATCGCCGCAAGGAGTATGCCGAGGCGGAGACGATGTTCGACAAGCTCGGTGGACTGAACCCGAGCTCGATCGCAGCTAAATTGAATTTGGGCGCGGCGGCCTCTCAAGCGGGAGACTACCCAACGGCGATCGCCGCTTGGCGAGAGGTGGCTCATTCGGATCCTCGTAACGTCGGAGTTCAGATGGATCTTGCCCACGCCCTGGTTCGCGGCGGGCTGCTCGACGAGGCACGAGGGCACTATCTCCAGATTCTTTCCTTTGACAAATACAATGCGGAAGCGTTGAATGGAATCGGCTTCTGCTATCTGAAGGCTGGCAAGTATGTGCAGGCGGAGGCGGCGCTCCGATCCGCGATCGATGCGAATCCAAAGCTCGTGGCCGCCTACAACAATTTGGCGGTGACGCTTCAGAAGACAAATCAATCGGTAGAAGCCGTCAAGGTTTTGGAACGGGCGGTCAAAATCGCCCCAACCGACGATGAGTTACGGCGTAACCTTGCAAGAATGCGAGGCGAAGGCTAGTTGCGCGTTCACATCGTCGGAAACGTCTACCGATCCGATGCTCTCGCCGCCGTTGTTCAAACTGCGCTGTGGCTGAATGAGATCGGCGTCGATGTCGCAGTCGATAGCGATACTGGCCGGCACGTGGCCATTCCGGTGGTTTCGACCGCTGAATTTGGAAACACGGATCTCGCCGTTGCGTTCGGCGGTGACGGAACCCTCATCCGCACTGCTCACCTTTGCGCCGTTACCGGTGCGCCAATTCTAGGGGTCTATTTCGGCAGATTTGGTTTCGTGACCCAGTGCACGAGGGAGAACGTTCAGACCTGTATCAAAGCGACGCTCGATGGAAAGGGAACGCTCGAAAGCCGGATGATGCTTCAAGCGGACTTGGTTCGTTCGGGCCAGTCGATCGCGGAGATCCATGCGTTAAACGAGATCGTCCTTCAACGCGATATCACCGCGCGAATGATGACGTTTGCGGTCGCCGTCGATGGACATAGTCTTACGAGCTATCCTGCCGACGGAGTCATGGTGTCGACCCCAACCGGATCTACCGGATACAACTTGTCGGCGGGCGGCCCAATCATGGATCCCCAGGTCGAAGCATTGGTACTGACGGCAATCGCTCCTCACACGCTGTCATCCCGCACCATGATCTTGAAGTCGAATTCGATGATTCATCTGACCGTCGGAAGTCGCGGGGATGCGGTCCTTTCGGCGGATGGTCAAACTCGGTTGCATATTCTAAGCGGCGACGAGGTCTGGGTAACCAAATCGAGCCGAGTAACCAATCTGGTCACCGTGGACAAGAACGATTTTCTGGTCAAACTGGGCCAGCGACTCTTTGCCGGGCAAGTTACATTGGGTGAAGCGTTTTGAGTCAGTCTCTTCTTGTTGTAGAGGGTGCCCGGGTGGATTTTCAAGTGGCTGGCGGTACGGTCCGGGCGCTCGACGGAATTTCGATTCATGTAAATCCTGGTGAGACTGTGGCGGTGTCGGCGAATCCGGCTGCGGTAAAACGACACTTGCTAGGGCGGTTCTTGGTCTTCAACCGCTCGTTAGCGGGAAGGTCATCCTGACTGGTGAAGAAGTCAGCGGGACGCCTCGCCGAATGGCCGAGCGGGTTGGCATGGTCTGGCAAGACCCCTACGCGAGCTTGAATCCGAAATGGAGAGTGGGCCGATCGGTATTGGAACCGATGCTGCTGAGCGGCAAAAGAGGTGCTGCCGACAAGATTTTCGAGGAGGTTGGACTCGACCCTCGATTCATTGACCGATTTCCTCATCAGCTCAGCGGCGGTCAGCGTCAACGCGTCGCCATCGGAAGAGCATTGGCCCTGAAGCCTCCACTTGTGATTTGCGATGAGCCGACGGCTGCGCTTGACTTGAGCATTCGAGCTCAGATTCTGAATCTTCTGAAAGACGTACAGAAGGCGAACGGGTGCTCGTTTCTCTACATCTCGCACGACCTAACGACCGTTCGCTTTCTGGCGGACAGAGTTGCGGTCATGTATCTCGGAAGGGTTGTCGAGGAGGGGCCGACGGAAGAGATTTTCCAGAGCCCTCGCCACCCATACACCGCCGCGCTCCTGGAATCTGCTCCGAGCCTGGACAAACTCATGCAATTGCCAGAACCGCCGATCGGAGAAGTTCCAGATCCCAAGACGCGATTTGTCGGCTGTCGATTTGAGGGTCGGTGCCCGAACGCCCAAGATAAGTGCTTCTCCAATGATCCCGATCGCTCGGTGGATGGGCCTCGGTCATATTTCTGCCACTTTCCCGTGAAGACTTCTTAACAATCGATGCGACGGAGGGAGTCTCAGGCCGTACTATTTCCGTCGTAAGTGATGGTGGAATCTCCCGGCTACGCGCGTCAGGCCTATTACGACGAGATCAAAGAACTCGAACATGATCTCTTGGACATGGGCAGCCGAGCTGAGCAAATGTTCGGTCAGGCTGTCGACGCGATTTGCAACCTCGACCCGAAACTGGCGATGTGCGTGATCCTCAAGGATGACGAAATTGACGAACGCGACCTGAAAATCGAGGCACGCTGCCTTCGGCTTCTCGGACTGCAGCAACCGATGGCCAGCGACCTTCGAGCGGTTGGGACGGCCATGAAGATGATCACCGATATCGAGCGAGTCGGAGATTTGGCTGTCGATATCTCAAAGATCGCTCTGAAAATTGAGAAGGAGTTTGGCGAGACCAACATCATCGACATTCCGATGATGGCCCGCGAGGCTCGTGCAATGTTTCATGAAGCGCTGGAGGCGTACGTTCAACGCGACTTGGCTCGAGTGGCCGAGGTTTGCAAGAAGGACGAGATAGTCGATGCTCTCTACCGCGAACTTCGCAGCCAGATTTTTGACGACATGAGATCAAACCCTGATCAGGTAGTTGCCGATGGCTGGCTGTTGCTCGCGATCCACCATGTCGAGCGAGTAGCCGATCATGCGGTAAACATCGCAGAGCGGGTGAGTTTTATGGTCACTGGCGAGCTCAAACAGCTAACGAAAAAGTCTTAAGCCGTCTGCGAGTAAACGGACATCACTTCGGCGAGCGTCGGCATCGCCGTTTGAGCTCCAGCTTTGGTTGTACACAGCGCTCCTGCAATATTGGCGAAGAGAATTGCTCTCTCGACTGGCTCGCCACCAGATAAGAAGTGAGCGAACGCTCCGTTGAATGCGTCTCCAGCGGCGGTGGTATCGACCACATTTACTTTGGTGCTTGGGAAGTGGCGCCCCCCGGAACGGTTGGCCAGGAAGCTTCCTTCTTTGCCGAGGGTGAAGAGGACGTTTTTCACCCCAGAATCGAGGAGAACATCGGCAGCACGTAGGCAAGACTCATTGTCGACGGGGAGGATGCCGGTCAAAACCTCGGCCTCCGATTCGTTTGGTGTTAGATAGTCTACAAGGCTTAGAAGTCTGGCGGAGAGCTTCTGGGCCGGGGCGGGGTTTAGGATAAACGTGAATTCACGAGCGAAGCCCGCGACGGCATCGACGACTTCAATCGGAATTTCGAGCTGGGCAAGGAAGACCTTAGCTGAGGTGCTCGACAAAGCAGTCGCTACTTCGGCAACGGTGAGCAGTCTGTTTGTTCCGGGCGCAACGACAATCGTATTCTGTCCAGAGTCGTCTACAGTTATCGCGGCAACGCCAGTTGCGCAGGTTGCGTCGCGCAAGATGAAAGATGTATCGACTCCGCTCAATCGGAGACTGTCGATGAGTTCGTCGCCGAACGCGTCCATGCCAACTTTACCAATCAGGCCGCAACGACCGCCGAGACGACCGATCGCTACGGCTTGATTCGCGCCTTTTCCTCCCGCGAAGGTTTGAAAGGAAGTTCCTTGCAGGGTTTCGCCGGGCGCGGGGAAACGAGGAGACCTTACGACGAGGTCGATATTCGCGCTTCCAACCAACATCACTTCGGCATGGTGCATCGTCCCTAAGATACACGCGTCGTGAACCTCGTCTCAATCATCGCCATACTTTCCACCCAATCGGGACTGAATTTACAGGTTCCGGGGGATATGAATTCGTCCAACCGGATTGTCTTTCAGGATCAGTACGTTGGGAATGGCAAGCTAATCGAGGCCGGTGACAAGATCACGATCGAGTATCGGGTGTGGGCGGAGACGAACCGAGAGTTGGCCGACTCGAAGAAGAGGGGTTTGCCGTTCACCTTAATTGTGGGGGCTCGGAACTCGGATCCGTTTGTTTCGGTTGCATTACCTGGAATGCATGCCGGTGGTATACGCACCGCGGTCATCCCCGCTGATTTCGCTCCAGAAGGTGTCGGCAGTATCATTCCAGCTAAAACGGATTTGCATCTATGGATTTACGTGATCGCGGCAAAGCCGACCAATCTGCCAAAGGTAGACTCCATTCATGCTGAGCGAACTCAAGGAACTTTGGAAGTTCCGAGAACTTCTGCTCGTGATGGTAGAGCGCGAACTTAAGATCCGCTACAAAAACTCAGTGCTCGGCTTCCTATGGTCGATGCTTAATCCGCTCATTACGGTTTTAGTAATGAGCTTTGTTTTTAAGAACTTTTTGGGAAACCAGCGTGTAGGTAGTGCCACTGCATACATCTTGGCTGCGTATTTACCGTTCACGTTTTTCCAATTGTGTTTAATGGATTCGGCTCAGTCGATCCTTGTCGCAATGCCGCTTATCAAGAAGATCTATCTCCCTCGAGAGATCCTCCCAATAGCTTCCGTGATAAGCAATTTTGTCCATTTGCTGATGGCATTGCTGATGTTTTTCTTGTATTTGCTCGTCGTTTACCTAGTCTTCCCTGGCTCCTGGCCAATGCAGATTACGTCCCTGTACCTTCCACTCCTACTTTTAATTAACTTTGCACTCTCCCTGGGGTTAAGCTTCTATGTTTGCGCGTTCAATACCTTCTACCAAGATGTCAAATACATCGTAGGGGTACTGACTTACTTGATGTTCTTCTTGTGTCCGATTCTCTATTTTGAGGAGAGGGTCGCGAACACACCGCTTAATATCGAGTGGGGTGGGAGGTTGTACATGCTGATGAACCTCAATCCCGTCTTCTCCCTTTCAAACGCTTATCGAAAGTTGCTGATTGCCCCGATAAAGATCCCTCTCGACGAGCACCATTTGATCGATCCATTGCCGCTCGATTGGCGGTATGTATGGTGGGCAGCATTTGTTTCCTTTTTCATTCTAGTAACTGGATATTCAACGTTCAACAAGCTCAAATGGCGTTTTGTGGAGAGACCCTGAGTTGAGCCAACCAGCCATCGTGGTGCAAGACCTAGTGAAGGAATTTGCCGTTGACGCCTCGGGCGCCAACTCCCTAAAGACAGCGTTACTGTGGTGGCGCCCGAGACCTAAAACCCGCTTCCACGTACTTAAGGGGATCTCATTCGAGGTTCAGAAGGGAGAGTGTGTCTCGGTGATTGGCCGCAACGGGGCAGGTAAGAGCACCCTGCTATCGCTACTTGCGCGCGTGTATAAGCCAACTGCGGGATCGGCAAAGATCAATGGTCGACCGGCCCCACTACTAGAACTCGGCGCCGGATTTCACCCCGACCTAACCGGGATGGAGAACATCTACTTTAACTCAATCATTCTTGGATTGACCCGAAAGGAGGTTAAGGCGAGGGTTGATCAGATTGTTGAGTTCTCCGAACTCGGAACTCACATCAACGCACCGACCCGGACCTTCTCGAGCGGCATGCTTGCGCGACTAGGATTCTCAATCGCCGTTCACGTTGATGCCGACGTACTGCTAGTTGACGAGGTACTCGCCGTCGGCGACTTTGACTTCGAAAAAAAGTGCTACGCGAAAATCGACGAATTCCGGTCAAACGGAGGGACTATCCTCCTTGTCTCCCATAACACCACGGCAATTCGAAGGGTTGCCGATCGGTGTGTTTGGCTCCATCAAGGGAATATAAAAATGATCGGCAAGCCAGACGAGGTGATACCGGTCTACGAATCCACACCGCTTTAGGTGATGCATCGACTGTTACGGTCTAGCCAAAGCGGCGAAATTCAATTTGAACCAAGTGCTTCAGCTGACTGTCAATCAACTTTGGCCCTTAAGCTGATCGGCGTCGCTCAAATTTTTCCTGGTGCGTTCACCGATTGGATCTGACCCGCGATGGGCGATCAGCACTCGGAAGAACATCGCTACGTGCCCTTTGACGTTTTGACTCCGAAAGAGCGATACGAAGTATTTCAGCGTCCAGGCAAAGAGTCGAAGTGCTGCGCCAACTCGATCAAGCAGCCAACAAACAGCGGAGTGAAACCAAGTGTGGTGAATCTTGAAATACAGTTCCTTTCCACGGTTGTAGCGGATCACCCCTAGGGCCGGGTTCTTTGAACTGCTCGAGCCTAGGTCGTGGATGAATTTGGCCGTTGGAACGTACAACAGCTTGCCGTGCCGCTCGAGGCGCTTACACAAGTCGGTGTCTTCGCAGTAGAGGAAATAGCGTTCGTCGAACCTCTCGATCGGTTTGCCGCCAGGAGCGCGGACCATGAGGCAGGCTCCCATGATCTGCGGTGTCTGGCCAGGCGATTCGGTTTGGGCGAGACGGGTGGTTGTCCAATAGGGGCTTAACGCCGTGCTATTGGGGAAGGCTTTCTCGAGATAGGTTTGCTCGCAGAATACGGGCCAAAGCGTCAAATGATTGGACGTACTCTGTTGTAACGAGCCGTCCGCATTTAGGAGCATTCCCCCAGCGCCGGCAACTTCCCGATCTGCGAATACGTTTGCGACTCCGCGGATCGCACCCGGTTCGGCATAGGCGTCGCTGTTGAGGAACAAAACCAGGTCTCCGGCGGCAAGGTCGCTGCCACGGTTGTTTGCTGCTCCGAAGCCGAGATTGGTTGGATTGACGACCAGTTGGACGGTGGGAAAGTCACTACGGACCATCTCAACCGATCCATCGGTTGAAGCGTTATCGATTACGATGACGTCGTGCTCGGCCTCGATACAGGACAAGCAACGCCGCAATTTCTCACGCGTATTGAAGCTCACAACCACGACACTGACTTTAAGGTTCAATTTCCTTCCGAAATGCTACAATATCGGTCCCATGAGTAAGGAGATTCAGTTCACTCGCGAAGGATTCGCGAAACTGAAAAAGGAGCTGGACGATCTTAAAGGGCCAACTCGGATGGCGATCGCCGATGCCATCCGTGAAGCGAAGGCGCACGGCGATTTGAAGGAGAACGCGGCCTATCACGAGGCTAAGCTTAACCAAAGTCGGCTTGAGAGCCGTATCTCCGACTTGGAGCGAGCTCTCCAACTCGCCAAAGTCATTGAGCGACCGGCTTCGTCTGGAGCGACCGCACACCTTGGTTCCAAGGTGAATCTATTGGATCTCGAGTTCGACGACGAATTCACTGTCACCTTGGTCGGTTCCTTCGAAGCGGATCCCGCAAAGGATTTGATCTCAATTGGTTCGCCGCTCGGAGAATCGATGCTGGGCAAAGTGGTTGGAGACGAGTTTGAGGTCGAAGCCCCGAGAGGCACCAGCCGGTATCGGATTATCGGAGTGGAATGATTCGATGAGGCGGACCTTCGGACTGATCGGACTGGCAATGATCTTAGCCGGTTGTCAGGCCAGCGAAGCGGTCGCGCCAGAATCCAGTGGCCAAGCGACTCAAAATATCGCAACCGTCGGAGGGCCGATTTCACGACGTCTTGAGAATCGCGATCCCAACGAGATCGGGCTCAAAGTTCGACCTGGACCCGCGATTACGGTTTACTCTTCTGCGGACGACGCTTTCAGGATCTTCCATGACCCAAAGGTAGTGGGCTTCGAGTCGGACGACTTGCCACCTACATTTCAGCCGCCGCTGTATTCGGCGCGCACCTGGGAGGAGGACACTCTCCACATGGGGTTCGGAGAGATCCTCTACAACCGCGAACTCGTAGCCGCGATCTATGAGGAGGACAAGGCGAACCAGCAGCGGCTGAATGAGTTGGTAAATGACCACCAGGATCAGGTTGGCAGCCTTCAGCCAAGAACCCTTACGGGGAAACACGTCAGTTACTGGTTTTGGGATAAGGACGATCGCAGGCTCATGATCTGCGGCTATTTCACTGGTCACGATGTGGTGAAGATCACTGTCGCCGTGGGCGATCGGCGGGTAATGGATGGGCTCGACATGTCGGTCGAAAAGGCAACGAAGGACGAGTATCAGATCGACCGCTCGTTCACCATACAAAGGCCGACTCCTGCCCCAGTCGCAAGTGGCGGAAATTGAATCGAAGGTCCCCGAGTCAGCGTATGAAAAAGCATCCTGTATCGCGGAGGTGGTGCTGTTAGATGATTGTTAAGAGCAAAGCCCCACGAGGTTTGGTTTTAGCGCCTCGCTAAGTCGACTAT
>Ga0206947_1196_pt1 | contig 13208 bp, 13 predicted proteins | sample Alteio_BWOrgHeat_3_FD_153239 | JGI IMG/M metagenome (GOLD analysis project Ga0206947, IMG submission 153239) | Enriched cells from forest soil in Barre Woods Harvard Forest LTER site, Petersham, Massachusetts, United States -... | ecosystem: Environmental > Terrestrial > Soil > Temperate forest > O...
TATACTTTGCGAAAGATGGTAGTGTAGTTTACGAAGAAAACGGCCAGGAAATACCCTTAGCTTCGAACACCCCTGTATCCATGAATTTTTGGGGCTTTACCCCCGCGGTTTTTGACAAAACCTTGCCGCTGTTTAAAGCATTTGTTGAAAAGAATCAAAACGACCCGAAAGCGGAGTTTTTTATCCCCCTAATTGGCGACGAATTGATAAAAAGCGGAGAAGCCAGCTTTAAAGTGATCCCAACATCCGAAAAATGGTTTGGTGTAACTTACAAAGAAGATAAGCCAATTGTTCAAAAATCAATTTCTGATTTAGTGGCTAACGGCACTTACCCGGAAAGCCTTTGGACTTAGTTTTTTTAGCGATGGGTTTCAAACCCATCGCTACCTATTAATTCGTTCTCTTCTGGTAATCAGCATAACACGTTTTTATATAATTAATCAGCTCGTAATCATTCCAGGTGTTTATTTGCTGTAAGGTGGGCATATAATCCATTTCAAAACTGGCTAAGTCTTTATCTTTCAGCGGTACTACTTGCTTAATGGTACTGTCCTTAAAACGTTTGTTAATTGCTGTTGATGCCAGTTCCATCCGGGCGTAGCGATTAAAATGGCGGGCCTCTTTTACCTCGCTTTTAAAGTTCTCATAAATAAACGTCATTGGTTTTAGTACCAGGTAATAATAGTGAGGCGTACCGGTATAAAAAACGCTTTTTTCGCGGTAGCCGCGCTGCACTTCCCTTATTTCGCTTTTCAACGACTGCTCTTTTATCACTACCGTATTTAATTGAACAATGGGAGGCATAAAAACTATTTTATCCGCAAAATCATCCACCACAAAATCTGTTGGCTGAAATCCTTCGGATGTAAAATTCAAAGTATCGCCACGCTGGGCGGGTATATTAAAAACGCCAATGGTATTGGACATCACTTTAATCCGGCTCCGCTTATCAAAAACAGATACGCTTCCTAATCGGATACTGGTACCTATTTTAAACAATAGCCCTTGCTGAATTTTTATGGGTTGCGCCTGGGTTATGCTTGCTACTAATTGGAATAATACAAAGGCTACAATCGTCTTCATGGTGAATACTTTAAATCAAAAATACATTAACCGGTTTGTTAATTATTGATATTTAACTTTCTTTAACCAGTCAGCTTTTGTTTGAGTAATTAATTTTGAGCCGTTTTAAAAACTTAACGGGATGAAATTCCGAAATCCTCCCAAATTCTTATCTTTTGTTAACGTTTTCAGGATCAAGACCACCATATCTTTGATTAATCAAAAACGAAAACAATGATACATACCATATTAGGAGCCGGCGGAGCAGTAGCAAATGCGCTTACCCGCGAATTATCAAACAGCAACGAAACCATCAGGCTGGTTAGTCGTAAGCCCATTCAATCCACATCAAAAAATACAAGCTGGCAAAAAGCCGACCTGTTAAATTATGCTGAACTGTTGGAAGCAAGTAAAGGTTCGGATGTAATTTACCTTACCGCAGGGCTTGTTTACGATAAAGATATTTGGAAAACGCAATGGCCGGTTATTATGCAAAACTTTATTAACCTGGGTAAGGAAACGGGCGCCCGGTTAATATTTTTCGACAATGTTTATATGTACGGCCTGGTTGATGGTCCCATGACCGAAGACACGCGTTACAACCCATGCAGCGCAAAGGGCAAAGTCCGGGCACAAATTGCCAATATGTTAATGGATGAAGCTAAAGCAGGTAATATACGTGCCTCCATAGCCCGCGGTGCTGATTTTTACGGGACCGAGAATTTAAACAGCTTTTTTGATATGATGGTATTGGACAATTTAGCCAAAAAGAAAGGTATCCAATGGTTAGGTAACCCGCAAAATATACATAGCTTCAGCTATATCCCTGATATGGGAAAAGCTATGTTCCTGCTTGGCCAACACCCCGAAAGTGACAATCAAATATGGCACATGCCCACCGCGCCTGCCATAACCGGCAAGCAGTTTGTTGAAATTGCGGCCGGTGCGTACAACGCAAAACCAAAATATTTCGCTATCAATAAATTTTTCCTTTGGGCGTATGGGTTGTTTAACAAAAATGTAATGAGCACTGTTGAAATGTATTACCAATACAACCACGATTATATTTTTGATTCCTCGAAATTTGAAAAGACTTTTAACTTTAAGCCCACAAGTTATGCGGATGGAATAAAAGCAATGGCGGAGGGCGTTTATGCGCCAAAATAGAAAACGGGCTATTGTCCGTGCCGGTTAATATTTCAAATTAGTTTTGCTTTATCATCCGCATAGCTGCACATTTGCATAGCTGCAAATCAAAACCATTTGCACATGATATCATGATCCACAAAAAAACAAGAACATATATCCCGGCAACCCTCGAGATTAAATGGGAAAACCTGGAACCGTTTTATAAAGACCTTTGCGATCGTCCAATCAATTCGGTACAAGACCTGGAGCACTGGCTGCAAAACCGCAGTGAACTGGAAGCCGCCCTGGAAGAAGATTTTGCCTGGCGCTATATCCGCATGACCTGCGATACCACCAACGAAGAATTGCTGCGAAATTTCCAATATTTCGCTACCGAAATTGAACCCCAAATTGCCCCCTACAGCAATGAGATGAATAAAAAACTGGTAGCAAGCGAATTTGTTGACCAACTGGACGGCGAGAAATATTTCATCTATTTGCGCGGTGTGAAAAAATCGCTCGAATTGTTTAGGGAAGAAAATATCCCTATCCAAACCGAAATACAGGTAGAGCAACAAAAATACCAGTCGATAACCGGCTCCATGTCGGTACACATTGGCGATAAGGAGTTTACGCTGGAGCAGGCTTCGGTATTTTTAAAGGATACTGATCGCAGCAAACGGCAGGAAGTTTGGGAAAAGATAACTGCCCGCCGTTTACAGGACAAAGATCAATTGGACACCCTTTTTGACCACCTGCGCGGACTGAGACATAAAGTAGCGCTGAATGCAGGTTTCGAAAACTTCCGCGACTATATGTTCCAGGCGCTGGGCCGTTTTGATTATACCCCGCAGGATTGCTACGCCTTTCATGAAGCTATTGAAAAAGAAATTGTACCGATATTAAAAGAGCAGGCCGATAAACGCAAAGCGGCATTAAAGCTGGATGCGCTGAAGCCATGGGATATGGATGTGGATATTTCGGGCAAACCGGCTTTAAAACCATTTAACAGCGGGAGTGAGTTGATTGAAAAATCCATCCAATGTTTCAGCAACATCAGCCGGTATTTGGGTGAACGGTTAGAGATCATGAAGGATAATAACCTGTTCGATGTGGAAAGCCGCAAGGGCAAAGCACCGGGAGGATACAACTATCCGCTGTCAGAAACAGGCGCGCCGTTTATTTTTATGAACTCGGCCAATACGTTCAGGGATTTAACAACTATGGTGCACGAAGGCGGCCATGCCGTTCACACGTTTTTAACTGCCGATTTGGAGTTGAATGATTTTAAGCATTGCCCATCGGAGGTTGCCGAACTGGCCTCGATGTCGATGGAACTAATTTCAATGGATAACTGGGATGTTTATTTTGACAATGCCGAAGATTTAAAACGCGCCAAACGCGATCAACTTTTTGACGTATTAAAGACCCTGCCATGGGTAGCTGTGGTTGATCAGTTTCAGCATTGGATATACACCAACCCGAACCACACCGATGCCGAACGTACCGATGCCTGGATACAGATATACGAACCCTTCGGCGCCGGTTTTGCCGACTGGAGCGGGCACAATGACGCTGAAGCCAACCTGTGGCAAAAGCAGCTGCACATTTTTGAAGTGCCTTTTTATTATATCGAGTACGGTATGGCCCAGTTAGGCGCAATAGCCGTTTGGAAAAATTATAAAGAAAATCCTGAGAAAGGTTTGCAACAATATTTGGATGCGTTGAAGTTAGGCTATACAAAAACCATTAAAGAAATTTACGAAACGGCGGGAATTAAATTTGATTTCAGCGCCCATTACGTTAAAGAACTGGCGGAGTTTGTGAAGGGCGAGATGGATAAGTTGTAGAGAGGTATAGGTTATAATATCGATAAAAACAGCGGGTAGTTTCATAATTACCCGCTGTTTTTATATCAGTTTGGCCAGCTTTATCTGTCCTTCAAAGATTCAACCAAATCATCAGTTAATTCATTTCTTTCACCATCGCGCGCCCATTTGCCATTTGGCGGAGGGAAGGCAGTTCGGCAAAAACCTTCTTCTTTAACAAAATCAAAAATGGCATGGCAATAGTTATTGATCAATAATGCGGCGATTTGCCCATCGTCAGTCCACCAAATTTGAAATTTGCTGGGTTGGAGCTTATCAATTACATTGACAACATTATAAATATGCACTGCATCAAGGATCTGTAAACCGGGCTGTGTGTTTATCGCATACAAGTAGCCGGTAGTAAGATCATCTTCAAAAGTAACTCCAAAAGATGTAGTGGGTGAAATGCTGTCAAAATAGATATCCTGACCTACAATGAAGGTGTCTTCAAAATCTAAAATCATTATTATCAATAAACTGTCCAAAACTTATGGTCAGTTCGCAAGTTAACTATAAGGTATTGATAGTGTTCTATCATCTCCCACCTTTGATTCCCTTAGTTGAATAAACAGTCTTATTCTAAATAACACACTCTCTGTCACCAAAATATCATTTCAAACTTCCTATTATGTTTATTATTTAAACTATTTTTCGTTTTTTATGTTAAATAAATATGAAAAAGATAATATTAAGTTTTGCCTTAATATTGAGTGCAATATTAGGGTTTGGGCAGGCCACAAAACCAGTAAAGCTGGATAAACTGGTTACCATATCGTTTCCTTCAGGATATCAAACAAAGGATACCGCTGGTCAGCATATTGTTTCGGCCAATGGCCAGTATGGTTATATGATTGCCATAAGCGCAGCCAATGCTAAGGATAATACACCATTAAAAAAGGAAAAAGACCTGAACAATGTTTTAAAGGATTATACCAAAAAAATACAGGCACAAGAGCCAGGCAGCAGTACTATACGCCCACGGGATACTACCATTGGTACCTTAAAAGCCAGGGTGTTTACCCTAAAAAGTGATGATGGACAAGGGACAGTGCAATTTGTAGATTTTACGCTTATTTATACTCAGGACGCCACCTATACATTTGAATATGTATACCCAGGCAACAGGAGTGACTTGGTTGCTCCGGAATACAAGTCCTTTATTTCGTCGATCAGTTTATCGCCCGAACTTCAGCGGAATGATCAGTATTTGTCAAATGCAAAAGGAATGTCATTAGCTACTAAAATCGAAATTTTTGGTGGGGGTGTGTTACTGGCAGGTTTGGTCGTCTTTCTAATCAAACGAAAAAATAAGCTGACGGTTGCCTAAGCTTAATGTCAGAAGTCTTGAGCCCGGAGTCAAAAGATTGATGTTTTTTGACTCCGGACTTAAAATTTCAGGACTTTAATAATCCCCTTTTCCACCCCGGGTTATGTAAAAACTTTTTGTTATCCATTAGCCAAATCCAAAATATAGCGAAGAATACGCCCACTGCCGATCCTGCGCTTACATCCTCAAAGAAATGTTCGCTCAGATACATGCGCGAATAACCTACCAATACCGCTATCAGCAGCAGCGGAATGCTCCATTTTTTATTTTTTGAAAGATATACAACCAGCAACGCTGTTGAAAATGCCGTTACCGTATGGCCTGAAGGAAAGCTGTCGAAAAGGTCTGTATACTGTCCCTTCACAAAATGGATACGGCTTAACTGATCATGAAAATATATTTTCGGCCGGGGTGCGCCCACAATATGTTTAATAATTTGTACCGAAAGGGAGGTAAATGCGTAAGTGCTTGCCATTAAAAATGCCATCCGGTAGTTGTAAAGCACCAATAGGGCCGATAAAATAATGATTGTCCAGCCGTTGCCTAAGTCGGTTATATAGGGGGCAATAAAATCGGCCCAGTTGCTGTTTAATCCGTTCACAGCAAAATAGATATCGGCGCGGCTAAAGCTTAGTTTTATAACCAGGCAGGCGCACAGCAGCACTATGTAAAGAACAAAAAACAGCCTTATTTGGTTTAAAACATCTTTTATACCTATATTCATCGTGCAAAATAAGCATATTTATTCACTGCAAAAAAATGGTTAGGTTTACCGACTAATAAATTAAAGTAAATGTCGAATAGTATATTCCGTAAAAAATCTATTGATAAAATATTAATTGACTGTGCCAGTGGCTATGGCGATGCCGAACATTCAGGCGGACTTAAAAAAGAACTTAATGTAAAGGACCTTACTTTAATGGGTATTGCAGCCGTGGTTGGCGCAGGTATATTTTCGACCATAGGCCTGGCATCATTTAACGGCGGACCGGGAGTAACCATCTTATTTGTACTTACAGCAGTTACCTGCGGCTTTTCGGCCCTTTGTTATGCCGAATTTGCCTCGCGTATACCTGTTGCAGGTAGTGCCTACACTTATTCGTATGCCTCCTTCGGCGAATTGATTGCCTGGATAATAGGCTGGGATCTTTTAATGGAATATGCCATCGGCAACATTGCGGTAGCTATTTCGTGGAGCACCTATTTTGTTAACCTGCTCGAAGGTTTTCACATCCACATGCCCGAATACCTGACCATGGATTATTTAACGGCATTTAATGCACACGAAACGGTGCAGCAGCTAACCGCAAGCCATCACCTTGCCGACATTACCGATACATTAAAAGAGGGAGCTTTGGCCTGGAATACTTCTCCTGGTTTTGGAGGGTTTAAATTAATAGCTAATATTCCGGCATTGGCAATCGTAGTATTTATTACCTATTTGGTTTATATAGGCATCAGGGAAACTAAAAAGGCTACAAACGCTATGGTTTTTTTAAAAATAGCCATTGTTATAATGGTTATTGCGGTTGGCTTTTTTTATGTAACACCAGCCAATTGGCATCCTTTTATGCCAAACGGTTTTAGCGGCGTAATGAAAGGCGTCTCGGGTGTGTTTTTTGCTTATATAGGGTTCGATGCCATATCCACCACGGCCGAAGAATGTAAAAACCCCCAGCGCGATTTGCCTAAAGGGATGATCTATTCGCTCATTATATGTACTGTACTTTATATATTAATTGCACTGGTACTTACCGGAATGGTAAACTACAAGGAACTTGCTGTTGGCGACCCTTTAGCTTATGTTTTTACAAAATTGGGGCTTACTAAAATAAGCGGTATTATCTCGTTCAGCGCAGTTATAGCTACGGCCAGCGTATTGCTGATATTTCAATTAGGCCAGCCACGTATTTGGATGAGCATGAGCCGCGATGGTTTGTTGCCAAAAGCGTTTTCAAGAATCCATCCTAAATTTCATACACCATCGTTTGCAACAATAGTGACCGGTTTTGTAGTGGCCGTTCCAGCTTTGTTCATGAACCTTACTGCAGTGACGGATCTTACCAGTATTGGCACCCTATTTGCCTTCGTGCTTGTTTGCGGCGGCGTGCTGTTGTTGCCGCGCGAAGTTGCAGTAAGCGGGAAGTTCCACCTCCCATATATTAATTCCAAATGGATTGTACCGGTTATTTTTATTATAGGCGCTTATTTCTTCAGAAATGATATTGTAGCTATGTTCACCAGCGCAAACGCGCACCAAAACTTCCCGTTCTTTCTTTTTATTATATTGTCGGCTGTGTTGGCGGTGTTTGCTTTTCTCCGAAACTTATCGTTAATACCGGTGCTGGGCCTGTTAAGCTGTTTTTATTTAATGACCGATTTAGGTTATACCAACTGGATACGTTTTTTAGTGTGGTTGGTAATCGGGCTTGACATTTATATCTGTTATAGCTATGAGCATAGCCTTTTGGGTATGAAAATAGCGCATTGGCATAAAGTGGCCAAAAGAATCGGCCTTGCGGGTGCAATAGTCGCAGTTTTTATTGTTCTGGCGTTGTTTAGTCAACCGGAAGTTATCATGACTATCCTGTATAGCGCATTGGCATTTGCGGTTGGTTTTTTAGCCACCTATTTAGTTGTTGCAGCATATTTTTCAGTCTTTAAAAAGGATTTGGCAGTATAGGTGCCATGGGAGATAATAAACATAAACCGGCCTGCATGGGCCAACACAAATAACGAGTATCTAAATGAATATTATCTCCACCATTGGTTATTTGGCGGCTTTTGCCACTACCGTTTCTTTTTTGCCGCAGGCTTTAAAAACAATACAAACCAAGGATACATCCGGAATTTCGCTTGCCATGTATGCGCTTTTTACGGCAGGTACATTTTTGTGGATGATGTATGGTTTTCTCATCGGCAGTTTGCAGGTGGCAGTTGCTAATGTGGTTACTTTTGTTTTTGCCAGTATTATTTTGGTGTATAAAATAAAGTATAAGTAAGGGATTGCATTCGTTAGGGCAAGCCTCTTATCCGTTATGTCATACATTTGAATGATAGCCACAAGGACGGCCTCTACGGATTTTGTTATTTACTTTGTTAATAGTGACAACGCCGGGACGGCTGGCGACTTTGCCGGGCAAGCACGAATGTGCCTACGCCACCTCATTAAATCATTTTCACAGCTAACTATGACCGTAATCTTCGACGTGTTTACTAAAAAAACAAGATTATATTATACAGCCGAAATAGTAAGCATTTTAACGTTACTGCTTATTGCATGGGGAGGGGTATTCAATCCTCAGGTTAATCCAGCCTTTGACACTATAATAGAAGTATTCTTAATAATAGGATCGCTCACGATGGTGAGCTTTATTATTATAGCAACTTCGGGCTGGGTGCGGGTTTATATTAAAGACGGCGAATTAATTTTGACTGACGGTTATATACTCATCGATGGCACTAAAATATCATTGAATGAAACAACAGCTATTAACTTAAAAGTAGCTACAACCTACAGAAAACGGTTAGGCAATTTAATAAGTAACAGGATTGAGGTTATTGATAAGAACCGGAAAATTTATAAAAATCGCTTTGTGATTAATTCTTCGGATCATGGTGAAGAACTCGAAAGGCTTTTGGACCAATGGCGTACAAACGGTGTTGCATTTAATTTGCGCTATCATGGCGTTTAAATACGTGTGCGTTCTATCACAACACCATCGCAAAAGCCAGCCCCGGCACCCCTTCCTGATACGTTGGCATAACCATCACACTTTTACCGTCTTTACTTATATGTGTAAGCATATTGCGTATACGCGGATATAAAAAATATGCAGCTTTGGTTGATAATATGCCATATCCCGCCCCCGCAATTACTTCGCTAAAGGTGTGGTCGCGATTGTACATTCTGAAAACACCGGTAGCCGCAGCGATAGTATAGCCTGCAACGGCAATTGCGGGCGAATTATCAGCATATTCCTCTGCCAAAAACTCAGCGCCCATAAATGCTGTAGCCGTGTGCCCTGATGGAAAGGTAGACCATAGCCTTGATTTATAAGGCCGCGAATTACGGGTTAAGTATTTTGTTCCGTAACCCGTTATCCCCAAAATACCGGCCGAAAGACCTAAGATGGCCGTCCGGTCAATAAAATCGTTTTTACCATCAACACCAGCAAGGTTTAAGCCATATACTAAAACGATAGGGACAAACTGAAAATAGCTTTCGGCTGTGGTGTGAAAGTGCGGGTCAGATTTTTTTATTTCACTGCGGACATAATAATCAAAATTGCGCACCGGTTTAACAACAAACGAAGATGCTCCGATAGCAATAAAAGCAGCAGGTGTAATAGCCTTCCAGGCTGCATTGTGTAAATGTTTTATAGTATCGGGGCTAGTTAAGTAATCTCTTTTCGCAGTGTCGGCTAAATTCTGGGCGTTAGCCGGGATGGAAACAAAGTAGAATAGAGCAAACAGGAGGGTTTTAGCTATGAATAACCGGGTAATGTTCATCAAAGGTTGTAAATGTTAAAAAGGTTGAAAATAAGGTAAAACTTTTACAACTTATTACAACCCTTATAACTTCTTCAACCCTTATAACCTAACTACAACTGCATCGCAAACGAAAATCCAGCTTTGCCATCCTGGTAGGTAGGCATAATCATGGCGCTGCTGCCATTTTTTCCCTTGTGAGTTAATGCGTTACGCAGATACGGATAAACTAAATAAGCCGCTTTTGTAGACAAAATGCCAAAGCCTGCTCCTGCAACCACATCGCTAAACCAATGATCGCGGTTATACATCCTGAAAATACCTGTTGTAACGGCAGCCGTATAACCAATAACCGTATAAACCGGCGATTTTTCGGAATATTCCTGCGCTAAAAACTCGGCCCCCATAAATGCCAGCCCGGTATGCCCGGATGGGAACGATAAATAATCTTTTCCATTGGGCCTTAAACGATGAGTGCCGTGTTTCACAAGATCTTCGGAACCACCCACAAACAAACCAGATAAACCAAGCAGAGCGGTACGGTCAACAAATGTGTTTTTACCTTGAACACCAATCAGGTCCAACCCATAAACCATGGCAATGGGTGCAAACAGAAAATAGCTTTCGGCATTGGTATGAAAACCCGGATCGGTTTTCTTCACCGTACCCCTCACATAGTAATCAAACTGCCGCACCGGGTGAATAACAAAGGACACAACGCCATAGCCAATTAAAGCCGATGGCACAATTAGCGAAAGTTTGCTGCTGTGCAGTTTTTTTACTGTGTCCGGAGCAGTAAAAAGGTCTTTTTTTATCGTGTCGATAACCTTTTTCTTTGCAGTATCCACACTTTGCGCATTTGCATTAACCGAAACAATGCAAAGTGACGCCAATATGATTTTTTTAAGAATAGATATTATTTTGCTCTTCATTATTAAATAAAGAGCAAAAATACAATAAGAATCTGTAGCAATCCTGAATTAACCCCTGTTTAACATATTTTTAACGTACGCGATGTATCTCCACCGTTTCGGGAGCAGTAAGCATTAATGGAACTTTTTCAACAGTCACAAAGCTTAAATCGAGGCCAAAACCACGTTCTTCTGATAAACTGACTTTTTTCAGGTATTTATAATATCCCATAACAAAGCTTTCGTAAAACGACAGGTTATGCGATTTTGAAAGTACTTTTTCAATCACCACAAATCTAAAATCACCTACTATTTTATGGCGGTTTAATGATTTATAGGTGCTGGTGATGTCAACTTCGCCTTTTTTAACCAGGTCTTCCACTACTTTTCTAAACAGCAGGTTTATTTGCTGCTCAACGCGGAAGCCGAGTTTAAAATCAACGCGTATCAGTTTGTTTGGAACTAAAAAGTCAACACTGTATTCTTTTTTGTAAGGTTCGTCAACCACGTCAACGTGTACCAGCCAGTAAACATCGGCCCGTTTTGGCTGCTTTTGCAGAATGGAGTAGATGATTTTCGATTCAATTTCCGAGTCGAAATTGGCGCTGGTTAAATAAACCAGTTGCGATGCATATTTAGGCACGGTTTCATCATCGCTCAATTCTTTAATGATGCTGAAATAATCGTCAATTTCAATAAACTTCACATAACGGTTACGGATTTTTCGTGCCGAATGCCATGTCCACATAATAGTAAACAAAAAACAAGCCGATAGATAGTGTAAACCAGCCGCCATTTACAAATTTCACCAGGTTACCTGTGAGGAAGGTGCCCTCAATAATCAGATAAATTACAAGGAAAATACCGACCAGATAGGTTGGTAGTTTTTTACGCCGTAAAAAATTGGCTACCAGCAGCGTGGTCATCAACATGGCTACGGTAATACTTAAGCCATAAGCTGCTTCCATTTTGTCTGATTTTTCAAACAGGAGTACTACCCCAACGCAGCCGGCGCACAATAACCAGTTTACGCTTGGTACGTATAGCTGTCCTTTTTGTTCCGATGGATAGTTAATACGCACTTTAGGCCATAAGTTTAACCGAACCGCTTCGGCAATTAGCGTAAAGGAACCCGAAATAAGTGCCTGGCTGGCAATAACCGCTGCAACGGTAGCGATACCGATACCATATATTAAAAACCAGTTAGGCATAATTGCATAAAACGGATTATGGAGATTCAGATCCATCACCTTACCATTATTTTGTAAAAGCCATACCGACTGGCCCAGGTAATTGAGCACCAGGCAGGTTTTAACATATATCCAGCTGATTTGAATGTTTTTGCGGCCACAATGACCAAGATCTGAGTATAAAGCTTCGGCCCCGGTGGTGCATAAAAACACAGCGCCGATAATTACTAATGGATGGGCATGATCATTGGTAGTAGTTAACAAATGAAAAGCATAATAAGGGTTTAATGCCTTGAAAATACCCGGCGCCTGGAAAATGAAAATAGTACCCAAAACGCCCATCATGGTAAACCAAATAAACATCATAGGCCCAAAAGCCTTACCTACCAATGAAGTGCCGAATTGCTGTATAATAAAAAGAAATATGATGATGGCTATAACTATAGGCATAGTATGCAGGTTCGGGAACTTATCCTGCAGCCCTTCGATAGCAGATGAAATTGTAATAGGTGGTGTAATAATGCCATCGGCCAATAAAGCACATCCTCCGATAACCGCTGGCACAATGAGCCATTTTGCACGACGGCGCACCAACGAGAACAGGGAAAATATCCCGCCTTCGCCCTTGTTGTCGGCCCGAAGGGTGATAACTACGTATTTTAATGTGGTTTGCAGGGTTAGCGTCCAAAATATGCAGGATACTCCTCCTAATATTAATAGTTCAGAAACGGGTTGGTCGCCTACGATGGCTTTAAATACATACAGAGGCGAGGTGCCAATGTCTCCGTAAATTATTCCTAAACTGATCAGCAGTCCTGCTGCCGTTAATTTTTGCAGATCTTTATGATTTGACACTTTGAGATTATAAAAAGCCCAAAAATATCAAAAATAATGATTAACAACTTAATATTATCGATAATCGTATAAACATGTAAAGAATTAACTAAATTTAAGCTGTTTACAAAGAGCTTTTGTTAAATTTTGTTAAAAGTGTTTTATAAAAGCCGTGGTATTTGAGTTGTTGGTATGTTTATTTATATTTTTGTAAATAATATTAAAGCATGAGGCAAAATTCTACTTATACTTATTCATGGATTGTAATAATTGCCCTGGCGATATTCATGAATTTTGCCTTTGCCAAAAACTCCCGCTACTCGCAAAACGATACCACTTATTCGCGTTTCCTAAAATCTAAAACAACAAAAAGTGTTTTAAAAACCAACCTGCA
>Ga0206947_1197_pt1 | contig 13195 bp, 16 predicted proteins | sample Alteio_BWOrgHeat_3_FD_153239 | JGI IMG/M metagenome (GOLD analysis project Ga0206947, IMG submission 153239) | Enriched cells from forest soil in Barre Woods Harvard Forest LTER site, Petersham, Massachusetts, United States -... | ecosystem: Environmental > Terrestrial > Soil > Temperate forest > O...
CTCCGGTCAGGTCTGGTGCTTTTCCGAGAATTCCTCGCGAAAGTCTCCTGGCGCCCTGTCCACGAGACGCCGGAAGAAGCGGCTGAAATAGGCCGGGTCTTCAAAATTCAGCGCGTAGGCAATTTCGGAGACGTTCATGGAGGTGTAGACGAGTAGTCGCTTGGCCTCCAGAAGAAGACGCTCCCGGATTATATCGCCAGGGGTTCGGCCCGTCTGGCCGCGAATCATCGCCCCGAGGTGATCGGCGGTAACGTGCAGATGTTTCGCATATTCCGAAACCGAAGTTGTCGTACGAAAATGCTTCTCCACAGCGAGACGAAAATCCCGTCCGATGCGGCTCTGCTCGCTTTCCGATAATTGCACGCCACGCTGCTCATAGAGGCTCCGGTAAATCCGGGCGGCCTTGTAAAAAAGCAACCTGAGCAGTGCGCGGACGATGTCGTCACGCTCTTTCGATGGGGTCCCCTCGGCTTCCATTTCGTTCCATAGGGAATCAAATTTCGCGGCCTGATTTTCGCCAACCGTCACGAGCGGCGGCGTTTCGAACGGAAACCAGAAGGAATGATCGAGAAGGGAACTAGGCGGAGGCTCCTTTCCGTCATAAAATTCCTGGGTGAAGCAAATCATCGGTCCGGTAATGCGCGGCTTTTGGTTCCACCGATGCACTTGGCCGGGACTGACAAAGACAAGCGTGGGACCGGCGATGGGATACTCCCGGAAATCGGCAAAAAAGCTTCCGCGACCACTAATCCAGAAAACCTCATAGTAGGTATGCCTGTGAAAACGCAGCCGATTGGGTCGGCTGGTAATAGAATGCTCGAACCGTCCGACGAAGAATTGCTGGCTCGCCGACATCTCCGGACCGTAATCCGTGAGAGGGTGGATTGGCACATTTCTCGGCGCAACCATGGAAGGCAGTATAGGGTGTATCTCCCGGAATTGTCAGGGAAACTGTCAGGGAGAAAATTAGTCCTGGCCCCCGCCCAACGACAGCGAGCACCAGTAGAAACTGCTCTCCAAAGAGGCCGAGCAAATTCTTGCTCTGTGAGGGCAAGAATTTGACGGCGGTCCTCCTAGATGTCAGTGCGAACTCGGCACTTCCGCAGCAACCAATTCACTGTCGCCGGCTGAGACAAGGCTTTGAGCCACATCCTCGCTCAGTTCGATGCCAAGTGCTTTTGCGACCCCAAACCCGTATCCGGGATCCGCACGGAAGAAATGGCAGAGTTGGCGCAACTGAATTTCTCGCGGTGTATTGCCCGCTCGCATGTGTCGGGCGATGTTGCCAAATAAACGGTCACGCTGTTCCGGGTTCATTAATCGAAATAGATTGCCCGCCTGCGTATAATCATCGTTGCCGTCGCGGTGATTGTAACGAGTCGCGTCGCCCGTGATGCGCAGCGGCGGTTCAGCAAAGGCCGCGCGTTGCACTGGACCATTGAAACTGGTGCTCCAGATGCCGTGGTCAAGGTCGGGGGCCGATTAGATGGTTGTGACATGCTTGCTCCCGATTACGGTTGGTTACGGAGCGTAGTCGCTCTTTCCATAGAGTGGAAATATATGTTTTCTATGTGTAACATAGGATAAACCTATGGAGATGCACCTGCTGGTCACCGCAGGTCCGCCAGAGAGTGGTAGTCGCGGCAGATCCGCAGCAGGAAAAGTTTATTTTTATGCAAGAGGGTTATTGCCTCGGAGCCCAGGCTGCTCAATGGCTCAGGCAACCGCATATCTCACTAGGAGAGAGATACTTACCTATGCACATGTGCGAGGGCAAGCGAAGGTGAGCGCACGGTTACGAAGGTGTATCGGGCGATATAAGGGCAATGGATCGGACAATAAGATTCTGAAAGATTCTTGTCGGTCAAGAGGAACAATGCCCTTCGCGCCGAACGATCTCTGAGCGACATGCAAATTGCACGCCTTGTCCAATTTCGGCGAAGAAACGGTGCTCAAGCGCAGCCGCTTTCCCAGCCGCTTTCTTTGAGCGGGTGAACCGATATTATTGTATGACGGGAAAACTTAAAAATTCACAAATAATTGATTTAATTTTCTCGATGCAATGCCGTTTATAAATATCTACTATGATTTCCTCCCGAATTCCCTTTCGAAAAGTCTGCGCTCTGGTAACCGCCGCCTTGGTTCTCCCCGCACTGGCATACGCTGACAAGCCTGAAAAGAGCGAACATAAGAGTAAGGGCGATCCCGCAGTTTCGTCCGTTCCCGAGGCAAACGCAGGGTGGGTATTGATTCCTTTTCTCGGGTTAGTTCTGGTCTTTTCCGCACGACAATTTTTTCCTAAGAAGGCGACCAAATAAGAATGGTTGTAGAATTGTTGCGACCCGCAAGTTGCCATTTCTTGGCGGAAAACGACAAATATCTGATCGACGCCTGAGATTTCCGTCTGCTCAACTTTGCTCGGCAAACCTCTGCTAAAAACGCTTTGCTGACGCTCGGCGTGCTTGTATTGGCACAACGGCGTTGCTATTCGGCTTTTTCATGATCGGAAAGCGGCAAAACTTGTTGCAGAGAATCTTACCTCTCGTTCTTTTTGGCGCTCTCTGGTGCTTGCTTATAAAACATCTTTCGGTCCATTGGGCCGTTAATCCGCAATATAGCTTCGGGTGGTTTGTTCCGATCATGTCTGCGTATCTGTTCCTGATACGCTGGAGGACGAGACCTCCTGTAGAATTCGCGCACTCGGCGGTCGCGAGATGGGTTTTTTGGACAGCCGGATTTGCCCTTCTCCCCACTTGGGTGGTAGAGCAGCCTAACCCAGATTGGCGATTGGTCAGCTGGCTACTGGCCTTTGAAGTCGTTGCGCTGTCCCTCTGCGCGATTTATTTCGTGGGTGGAAAATCGTGGCTCGGGCATTTCGCATTCTGCATCTGCTTCATATTAGTGTCGGTACCCTGGTTAGGCGCTGTGGAGGATTTTGTCATTCAGGGATTAACACAGGCGGCGACGGTAGTGACAGTCGCGTCTCTAAACCTCTTTCATATCCCGGCGGTGCAGCATGGAAATGTGATCGAGCTGAAAACCGGATTGGTCGGGGTCGATGAAGCGTGCAGCGGCGTCCGCTCTCTTCAGGCGACGCTCATGGTTTCATTATTTCTCGGTGAACTGTACCGTGCGTCCCGATCGCGGAGATTTGTGGTGGTGCTTTGCGGAGCGCTAATCGCATTCCTGTGCAACGTTGGACGCACGTTTCTTTTGACTGCAGTTGCCGCGAAAGACGGCGTTGAGGCAATCGCAAATTGGCATGATCCCCTGGGTGTTACCATTCTCGCGATCTGCCTCCTTTTAGTCTGGGGAGTCGTTCGTCTCATTTCGGGACCGATCCCGAAGCTCCTGCCTACAAAAGCGCCGCCGCTGACCCCGTTGTCCTGGCGGTTGATATCCGGCCTTGGCGCATGGTTTTTGTTCACTCTGGTCGGCACCGAAGTTTGGTACCAGTCACACGAAACAAAAGACAACAGCCGTTGGTCCTTCATATGGCCAGTCTACAAAAAAGACTTTTCTGATGTTTCAATTTCCAAGCCTGAAGCAGATGCACTGATATGCGACCAAGCACGAGCGGCTAAATGGGTAAATGATGACGGCAGTCGTTGGATGACGTTCTTCTTTACATGGGCTAAGGGTCCCATTCGTTCCAGAATTCTTGCTCGAATGCATCGTCCCGAAAATTGCCTGCCTGCTGCTGGTTATAAGTTGCGCGAGGACCGGGGCACGATCACCATTAAGGCTAAAGACCTGCTGATACCTTTTCGCGACTTGGATTTCGAGTATGCGGGAGAGCATGTGTACGTGTTCTTCTGTCTTTGGGAAGATGGTTCAAAACATCTTGAACGGCCCAGGATCCGGGACGAGTGGAACCAATTTGCAAAACTCGAATCAGTGCTTCTGGGCCAACGTAATTTAGGTCAGCAAGTCTTAGAGATTGTAATCTTCGGATACAACAAGCCAGAGGAGGCGGAAACCGCTCTCCGCCACGATGTTGAGACCATGATCCAGACCCCTACTCCTAAAATAAGCGCGTTTCCGGTTCGGCCTAGCGAGCTTCCGGCGGAGTCAAGAGAAGTCCACAAAAAACCGGTGTGACTCAGCTGGGTCTGCTCGGTTCTGGTATCGAAGGCCCAAATTCGAGGTGACCTAGGGTATATAATTTCTTTATTAGCCCTTAACATCACTCTACCTTGCGGGCTATTGGCAACCAAATAATGCGCTGTCCGCTCGAAAAGCGTACCGATCAGTCCGCCTTTTGGGATCACAAGGCTTACTATCCCGGCGCCCAGGAAATCGTCTTTTCGAATCTGTGGAGATAAAAGTCGTTGGACGCCTTCTCGGTTCTCAGTTGATCGGGCACTAGCAATCGGAAATACCGCAACGAGTGGATATTTTCGGGACAGCCTCTTTCCACAAATGCGGGATGGCGCGTCGCGTGGCATTGGCTTCGAGATCGGTCAAGAATTAGCGAGAAGGGGCCGTTGCTCTCGGAATAAACGCTGACGAATTCCGGTAGTTATCTATGGAGTCATCGAATGAAAATAAATCAATCTTTAGTGCAAACAGCGGGTCCTTCGAGCAAGGCTACTCTACTTCCCGACCATTGTGCCGGCGTTTTCGCAAAGCAAATCGAGCGAGCCGCGTTACTAGCAGTAGCGCTTGGGGCGACCGTTGTCCTTGCAACAGGTTGTTCTTCAACGGGCACCGGATTTGACGCCAGACTGATAAGTCCATTTCCCAGTAACCAGTAACCAGCAGGCTGCGAATTCTGAGGACGACAATTCGTACCAACCATCGCGAAGTCCTGAATTTGATCCTGATCTCTTTGGCAGTTGAGAGAATGTTGAAGCGTTCTAACAAAAACGCGCTTGTCGGCAAAAAAAGAGAAATTTCTGCTATCATGTGCTCACTTGATTTTTTAATCGTCGAACTGGAGACCGCTAGGAGACGACTCCTCTATGTTTTTGGGCCGCCAGATAGTACACCAACAAGCGGACTTGGCACTCAGCTAGTTCTCGAAGAGCCTTGCGGCAGAACTGGCCTTAGACCACGCGCCTTGTCTTTGCAAATCGCATAAACCGCGCTTCTCGTAACGGGCGAGCGTGCGAACTGGGGGCATAACCTCGATTCACTCAACTGCCGAAGAACTCGTTAAATTCGGCGACTCGGCGCATTACTGGCCGCGGCTGACATAATACGAATTGCATCGCCTGGGCTCGCGTACTTTCTGGCTTTAGACGTTCGGTGGTTCCAGATATTCTTCTACCGTTTAAATATGCACCGTAGTTACTAATAGGGGTATCGGTAGTAATACGGGTAGTAGTACTGATAATAATCCGGATATCCGAAGCCATAGAAGCCGGAATCAAAGAAGTCTTCATCAAAATCGCGAAGACGACGACCGCGAAAGTCGCGATCACGTCCACGGAAACCACGGTCACCAAAGCGGCCGTGATCGCCGAGGCCAGAAGAAAATGTTTGCGTTCCGCCGAATCTCCGACCGAAGCCGCGGCCAGCGAATCCGCCAAATGCGCGATGACCGCCGAATCCGTGACCACCACCACCGGCAAAAGCGTGTCCCCCGCCAAATCCGTGACCGCCGCCTCCCCCAGCATGACCGCCTCCCCCGTGAGCTAAGACTATCACTGGTGATAGCGTCAACGAAGCGGCCGCGAGAATACGAGCGAAGAAATACTGTAACTTCATATAACACCTACTTTCTATTTATATGTACTCTGCGCGGAAGGTAATTATTCCCTGCGAGCATTCCTTAGAATGACGGCCTAATAAAGAAGCGCGGTTGAGCAAAGCAGGCGACTTCTTCATGTCTCAGCGGCGCGTGCGCGTCCGCGGTCGCGACGGCGTAAAACGTAGGCTGCCAGCTCTGATGTAAATGACAAAATGGAGCGATGGAACAACAGGCCGACACGTTTTCTGCGCTATCTGAGGCTCACGTATTGACCACATTGATCGCTGGCTTACCTGACAGAACCTGCTGCTCCAATCGACCTTTAGAGTGTCATTTGCTTTTGCGGAGGTTGATGTGCAGCTTCTGCCGGCAGTCCGTTTAGGATTGCCAATCAGGCAACGGGAATATTAGGACAATAATCCTGGTTAGTGATGTTGTGATGAATTACGGAAATATCGATTCGTGGAGCGTCAACGTGGATCGGCGAATCGCGTTGGCCTTAAGGAGAGACCCAAGACTTCTCGGAGTGTTTGAGCGTCGTCTCCGATCTAAAATGGCTACCGCAAGGTCCGCCGCCGTAGGCACCGATGACTGGGAGTGGTATGTCATTCTCACCTTGTGGTCGCCTCTGCGAGTCATCAAATTGCTAGAGGACTCTAGCGAGCAGGCCACTCGGCTTCGAAAGACATCTCCGCTTCTGTCGTTATTGTCCGAACCTGAAAGGCGCCAATTACTTGGCCTCGATTTTTTGTCTGAATAAGTGGTCGATTCACAGGCCGTCCCGTAATTCCGATCGTCTTCGCCATTTCATGCATAATGCGGAGAGATCGAGGATTCAATTGTTGAGGGTTGCTGCAGTACATCACGCGTGCGTGATCGTGGAATTCATCGCATTTGATGGGTCCGCTATCATCAGCAGATGGTGGTCGGCTTCGGCTTGAGCGTGCACGTCCAAGGCATTCGCCAGTTTGGCGTGCCCATAATGGCCCAGCGATCAGCCGCGCGCCGCATCCAACGCTTAACTGATTCTGTCATTTGCGACCCCAGCGCGCACAAGTGCGGGGAATAAAGGCTGACGCAAAACGGTACTTAACTATGGAGTCATCGAATTAAAATGAACAAATACATAGTTAACACGACACGTCCGATTCATGCTAGGTGGATTAGCAGTCATTGTTCCGGAGCTTTGTGGGATCAGATGAAGCGGGCGGCGTTGCTCGCACTAACTCTTGGGACGACTGTAGTCCTGGCAACGGGTTGTTCCTCAACGCAAACCGGAACCAAGGCCGGGCTGATAAGTCCCGTGGCCACTAACCAGGAGGCTGTGAATTTCGCAGACGACAATTGGTACCAGCCTTCGCTGAGTCCTGGTTTTGATTCTGATCTCTTGGGCGGTTGAGTAACTTGGAAGCGCTAAGGTAAAGACGCGGCGAGCGCAATAAGAGGAACTTTTCATATCATGTACTCCCTAAGTTTCTTGATCGTAGAGCTGGAGATCGCTAGGACAACACTCCTGGATGTTTTTGAAGTCTCAAACGGCATACCAAATGGGCCAAGATCCTGTGCGTCCTGGTCATGTTGGATAATCCGGCGCACTGTATTCCGCCGCTACGGCGACAAACATCCAGGAGGCGGCTTTCTGCTTCCACCGACTTATAAAGTAGGTGCAATTCGAGATTCCTTCCAGAAAATAACCGATTTGGGAATTGGGAATAAAGCGCGTTTTCTTTTGGTATTCATAGGTAACGAAACCCCGGTCGGTTTATGGAGGAATAAAGCGGCGGACTTTCCGGACATGAAGCTGGTGCAGTATGTCAATTACTTTCGGGGTGACCGCTTTGGTCACTCACGATGTCTTTGGATTACTGCACCAGCAGAAGGAAAGAAGGAGAGAGTACGAAGAGCTCGGACTTGGAAGAATTGAACTTATCTATCACACGTCAGCACAGAAAACCCATTTACGAAATACCATCTTATGAAAAGCATTGTTTCTTACTCAGCAGTCCTTACCCCGAGACGCTTCATTGGCTTCTTAGCCGTGATGGCACTTGCAGCTTTACCAGCTCTTGGAGCGGGAAGCGCAAAGCAGCCTGTACGAAAGGATGGTGATCCGTCGATCACGATCTACAATCAGGGTGTTGAATTGATGTTGGCCAAGCAATTCGCAGGAGCACAGGCGAAATTTGAGCAAGCCGTAAAAGAGAATCCAAGGTTCGCGGAGGCGCACAATAATCTGGCGTACACGCTGAGGAAACAAGGAGCGGCTAACTACCAGAAATCGCTCGAGCACTACAACACAGCAATCGCGCTGAAGCCTAAGTTAGCGGAGGCTTATATGTATCGGGGCGTTCTTTACACCGAGATGGGTCGCAAAGCGGAAGCTCAATCCGATCTGGCGGCACTCCAAAAGCTGAATCCGCAGTTGGCAAAAGAGCTGACCGAAGTCATTAAGACTGGGAAGGAAGAAGACCGGTTTTACGGACTGGCGAGCAAGATAGGTGGATAAACACTCCGTGTGGGTTGCCTGGAACCAACGGGTGCAGACAAGAAATCAACGATGTATTTAGTCAGATCGACGAGTATGCAAAGGAAACCGCCCATTGAAACCGTGCCGCCGGGGGCGCGGGATTTTACCGGGGCTGGTTCTCCAAAGCCACAATCACCAGCGTTGGTGCCGCAGACGTTTCGACTACCACAGCGGCTTATTGACGACCTGGTGCGGGCTGGAGAACTCCGAGCGTTGTCGTGGCTGGATCGAGAAGGGAATACCTGGCTGCCGACAAACCCAAAATCTACATTACCGTGAAACTTTCACCAGCTATGGATCCCTACCAAGGGTTCGGCGCGGCAATCTTTTGTTGGTGTGGGCATGTCTTCTGGAAATTTAAATAGCGAAGACTACTTTTCGGATCAGCCGAAGCGGCTGACGTCTTTTGACGCTCTGTTTCGAGCTCAGGCACAATTTTCTCCCGAACATTTTTTTCGTAACCTCGAGCGGCTATCCGGCGACAATGATCGCAGCGAAGACGATTACCAGAGGGCGGTATTTTTGTTTTGGAGACTGCAATCCGCGCGCCGGATCATTTCGAAGCTAATTCTTTTCCTTGTTGCTATGTCCCTCGTGCCATTCGTTTGCGTTGAACTTCCTGAAGAGTGGCGGTTAAGCGTTCTTACGAGCGGAATTGTGTTGGAGTTTTTTGCCGGGGCGATCCTTTGCTTCGCGCACTCACGATGGCAAGCCAGGCGCAGAGACTATTGTTTGTGGTTGAGGCTGGTCCATCGACGTATGAGCGATCGGTAATCCTTCGCCGAGCTTTCGCCGCGCCGACTCCAGGGTCTGCTCACCAGCGCCAGCTGCGGCCGATTCGGTGCGGCAAAGCCAAGGCGCTCCGAGCCTCGGCTACAGAAAGTCTCGCTGCCGGGCGCCGGGTCCTTCTCTGAATCCAATCATCCACACCATGATCGCACAGCTGGAGTTCTTCGAAAAACAACTCGCCCAACTCGATGTTCACATCCAGAAGCCCTTGCACGCGGCCAAACCTATGACCCCACAAAAATAGGTGCTCAGCCAACTTGACTCCCTATTGCTTGTCTAGTGAACCGCTCGCGACGTTCGCTGTGCCTCTTGGGCACACAGATCCAACGGGGCTGTGGGCATGCTCGAAGAATGTGCTACAGTGGTGCCACGCGCATCCAATTCCCTGTTCACGCAGAGATAATAGCGTTCTTCAGGAACGCCTTCGCCGACGTGCAAGCGCCAAACTTTGTTGATCGTCTCCTGTTCGGCCTTTGTCAGCCGCTCGCGCTGCAGCAGATACCCGGTCCAAGACGGAACCATCACCTCAATGCGGTAGATATTGGAACGCGTCAAATCCTCGTCCAGACGCCAACTGAATGCTCCGTTCCGGCGGTGAATTAAACGCACCTCGCGCATCAGCCGAAGAAATTCACGACCGCGCAACCGGTCGATCTCAATTTCGAAGGTTATCGCAACCGGTCCGTCGCAAGGTTGAGGATTATTAACGAGCGGCATCATTACGCAGCTGATCGGAGGCGGATCAAAGCTCAGCGATGTCGTAAAGTTGATGGATAGAGGAATTGCCAGCAAAAGACTGAGAGCCATCGCGACAGCGGCTACAATCAGGGTAACCTCAACACCGGCGGCCTGGCCGGAGAAGCCCCAGACAATTCCTCCCAAAGCGATGGCCCCTTGCGATAGCATGATGACGGTGGCGTTCATGCGGCCTCGCGCCCAGCCTGGCATTGTGCGCTGCGCCGCCACCCACAGCTCAGAAGCCGAAAGTGTCCATCCAATACCCGCCAACGCCGCGACAACCAGGAAGAGCTCTCTCTGGCGAACAAGTGCCATCAGTACGTAAACCACCGCTACAAGCAAATTCCCCAGTATGATGAGCGTATTCGAAGAGAGTTTCTCCCGGGCCCGAGGCAGAACGAAAATTGCGCCGAAAACCGAACCGGCTGCCATGGATGCGAAAAGCAAGCCCAGGCTACAGGGTTGAAGTCGAAGTTCCTTCAGCCCGATGACGGGTATCAGCGCCGGCAAGGCAGAGATAAAAAAAGCAAATAGGACGTTCCGGGCTAGTACCACTTGAATCGCCGGGGAATATCGGACATATCGGACGGCGGTAGAGAATGATTCGAGGAAATTTTCCAATGGCAACCCTGATTCCGCTTCGGACCCTTTCCACTGCAACAGGGCGAAGATCACCACAACGAAGCAGAGGGCGTTCACCGCAAAAACCCAGTTCGCACCCAGAAAGTAGAGCAGAACGCCGCCTAGCGCCGGACCGATGATTCCCGAAACGTTCAATTGCAGCCCGCCAAGCGTCGCGGCAGAAGGCAGTTCTTCGTTGGTAACCAGGTCTGGAACAATCGCCGACCATGCCGGGGCGTGAAACGCAAAGCCGATACCGAGCAAAAACACGCAGAACAGGAGTACATAGGAATTCAACAGTTGGAACGAACTAAGGATTGCGAGCAAGACGGCCGCGCCTGCCAACCAAAGATTCATGAAGCAGAGAAGTCTCCGCCGGTTAACCATGTCCGCCAAAGCCCCGGCCGGCAGAGTAAAGAGGAAGAAGGGCAGGGACGCGACTGTTGAGATCAGCGAGAGGAAAAATGGCGAGGAACCGAGCATGTTCATCGTCCAGGCGGCCGCGGTGTCCTGCGCCGCTACGCACGTTCCGGAAAGCAAAATGGCGAACCAGAGCTTCCGATAAACTGGATTGCGCAGCGCGGCGAAAGTCGAGGTTTTATTGAGATGAACATTCATAAGTCGATCGCTTTCCATTCACTCTTTTTTAGGAAAGATTCTGCGGCGCCCGAGAGCTCCGCCGGTGCTTGAAAAAAACCGAATTACACAAGACGACAAAACCAGCCGAGGGGGGTACAATCGCGGCGATCCTGCCGCGATTGATTCCTCGCACGCGCACTTCCGGCTTTAGTCCTCCAGTTGGCGTACAACATTATCTGCTGCCGTAGCCAGCTGCAGGGCGAATTCAAAGAATTCGGCTGATTGGCCGAGGAAGAGCAAGTCGTCTGTGAATGCCTTGACGGTGGCCACTGCACCCCCTAACCGGGTGGAGGTAGGTCGAATCACCGAACAGGGAGGCAAGGTTTCGTGTTCAAGGAAGTCACACGGCTCGGGCAGGATCTTATTGGTCTGCGTGAGCTCTAGTTGCAGGTGAAGACGAGCCAAGGTGGCGGGGTCATTGAGATCCGGAAACGCTAACCCCGTTTTGGGGTCGGTCACTCCGGCCAAAGGTTGAGCCACCGCGTTACCCGCCTTGTCATGCCAGAGCGAAAAGTGGTCAATCTCAACGCCGCCAATACTGATCAAGATTCGCAGAACCTCATCGCTGGTTGCCTTAAGCGCGAGCGTCGGATAAAGGCTCGTGCCACCTTGCTCAATGAATGCGAAGTGAAATCCCGCGGTATTAGCGATCGCCTGGATGCGTTCAGCCGGGGACCCCGCAGGAATTGGAGGCGTTGGCACCACAGTCGTGGGAGGTGTGTCGGTGTCGTCTAAGGGAATGGCGGGCTCATGCAATATGTTAAACGGTCCGTTCAAGATAGCGCCCAAATCAGGATTTTCTTCGCTGCGGTACTGGGTATACCAACCAAGATTCACGTTGAGCCGCAAAAGATTTGTCAGCCGTTTGCCGATTTTCGATGGATCGACCCCGGTCGCCAAGCTGCCCCGCAACTTTCGAAACCGGTCAAGATTGACCTCCTCTGCGCCGTGGGTCTTCAAGTAGGCGTTCAAGAAAGCTGCGTGACTCAGTTCATCATCGGTATTATCGCTAATATATTGGGGCATGTCGCCATCGAGATTTTGGAGGGCCGCTATGTAGGGCGGATTTCCAGCGTTAGGTGGGCCGTCATTAGGTTTTGTCGCTCCCCCCAGCTCGTTATATTGGGTCCACAAATCGCTCTCCACGATTTCGGCCCAGGCCGCGAACCTAAGAAGATCAGCATCGCCTTTGCTAAGTCTTCTACCGCTCTGCGCGTTTGCTTTGCCTTGGGTCACCAACAGTGCACCAGCCGGCAACAGCGTTGCGCCGACCACGCCCAGGCCCTTAAGAAAGGAGCGTCGTCCCACACCGTTGGAAACGCCGGCATCAGTTGGTTGCGCTTCAGGCACAGAGGATGGGGTCCGCGAAGACTCCGTGGGTGGGAAGTATTTTTGTTTCATAGATGAGTTTGTTTTTGCTAGGCTGATCTGGTTGAGCTGCATACGCTATTCACCACTTAGATCTGCTTTGCGTTAGAGGTGATCTTTCGTTTATTAATATTGCTTTAACTCAGGTAAGAGATTCGATCTTTCGCACTGTTGAGGCATTCGGCGGATTCTACTCGGTCGTACGAAGCAGACGACAGTTGCCAAAAACATTAACGGGCGCGAGAGAAGGATTCTTTATACGAGTTCAACTTATCCAACTGCACACAGTCGTTTTTTATTCCCGGTTCCTAGCCGATGCGACCCGTTGCGTCGCTTGACAGGGTTGCGGCTGAGAAGCGTGAGATTCGGTATTGTGGAGCTCCAGGTCAATGTCTGCGCGAGCTTTTTTGAACTCATTCATGCTCTGCCCCAGGCTTCGCGCCAAGTCAGGCAATTTTTTGGCCCCGAAGAGGACAAGAACGATGAGGAGAATTATAAATAGGTCCGGTCCACCTAGATTCCCAATCCCGAATGCAAGTATATTCATTACTATTCTAAACTGGTTAGGCCTTATGTTTTATTCCTCGCGATCGGCATATATATATTTTAAAATGCACGGATCGCTTTTTTTCGATCTGCTAGCCCATGCCCCGAGCCGGACAAGATCCGCATCGCCTTTGGTAAGGCTTTTAGTGCTTGCGGCCAACGGTACCCCTGATAAAAAGCGTAGCTCGCCGTTGACGCAATTATTAAGGACGGTCTCTGCCGGTTTATGGGAAGAGACGGATACGCGCCCTTTTAGTGAGCGGCGTCAAGAA
>Ga0206947_1198_pt1 | contig 13173 bp, 12 predicted proteins | sample Alteio_BWOrgHeat_3_FD_153239 | JGI IMG/M metagenome (GOLD analysis project Ga0206947, IMG submission 153239) | Enriched cells from forest soil in Barre Woods Harvard Forest LTER site, Petersham, Massachusetts, United States -... | ecosystem: Environmental > Terrestrial > Soil > Temperate forest > O...
ATCTTCGATAAACCAATTGTCCAAACCATGATTCGCAGGATTTAAGGATTGCCATAAATAGGCAACTAAACATCCTTTAATCCCAAAATCCCACGAATCAAGATTCAGACAACCAATCCACCCAATTATGAAAGCCAAATTCACCACCGCGCTGCTGCTCTGCGCAATTACATTAGCTTTTACAATCGTCCACAAAACGGACCACTGGCAAAAACTGTTTAACGGTAAAAATCTAACGGGCTGGGACACCTACATCGGGCCTGATTTGGATGATAAAGGCAAGCCCCTAACCGGCACGCCAGTCGGGTTAAATAACGACCCTAAACAGGTGTTTACCGTAGTAAAGCAAAACGGCGAAAACATCATTCGGGTTTCGGGCCAAAACTGGGGTGCCCTCATTACGCATAGTGAATTTGAAAACTACCACCTTCAACTGCAATTTAAATGGGGCGAACTTACCTGGGGACAAAAAAAGGGGCAAAAAAAAGACAGCGGATTACTGTATAATTCCGTTGGTCCGTACGGTGCCGACTATGGCGCCTGGATGCGGGCGCAGGAATTTCAGATTGAAGAAGGCAATACCGGCGACTATTGGGGCTGTGCCGGCGGCATGGCCGATATGCCGGTTGTTACCCGCATTCCCGGAACATTTGGCAAAATAGATTATGTGTATCATAACGATGGTACGCTTTTAACATTTAGTCAGCAAAGCGCACAAGGCCGGCACTGCGTAAAACAGGGTGACGCCGAGAACCCATCGGGCCAATGGAACACGCTCGATTTATATTGCCATGGCGATACCAGTATCCACGTAGTAAACGGCAAGGTGATGATGGTTTTGTACCACAACCGCCAATTGGACAACGGGAAAGAATTACCGCTTACAAAAGGAAAGATACAACTGCAATCGGAAGGATCGGAAATATTTTACAGGCAAATAAAAGTGCAACAGATAAAACAATTGCCTGCAGAAATGCTTAAATAAAAAGCCCGTTTGATCGCATCCCGAATAGCGATGGGTCTCAAACCCTTCGCTATCCGGTAAAACAATAAACAAATCAAACTATGTCATTCAAACTCGGCGATTTCTTCCCCAAAAAACAAATAAACGAACCATTTCTTGCTCTGGACGATCCGCAATGGACAACCCTCGAAGGCGGATACCATGGCTCGCCCTATGATGCATCCATCAGCTTAAAGCAATTGGAACAAGCAACAACCATCGCGGAAGCAGACACTGTCTATAAAGATCTATGGGATGACCTGCACCACCAGGGCGATATCGGCGTGGCTTCCTATTATGCTGTTCCGCATTTGGTGCGAATCGCAAAAGAACGTCAATTGGTGAATTGGAACGTATTAGCCCTGGTTACCATAATAGAAACTTCGCGAAATAAAGAAAATCCTCAACTCCCTAAGGCATTAACGCCGGCCTATCAAAAAGCAATTGAGAACTTGGGCGAACTGGCTTTGCTCACAACGCATTACGACTGGGATTTAAGCCATACATCGGCTGCATTGGCCGCTATTGCCTTGTCGAAAGGGCAAACCCTGATGGCGAAAGCGATATTAAACTTAGATAGTGATAGTACAATAGAGGAGTTCCTGGAAAACTATTAAAAAATAAAATAAAAACCACGTAACCTAATAAGCAACCCGTCCGTACAAAAGAATCACTCTGATTAAATTAATTTCATCTGTTGATATTAATTAATGCAGGGTTAACCACTCCCTCACAATTTTAAGCTAACCAATAAGCCGGTTAGCGTAGCAGCAACCTAATATTTATAAAATTAAAAACGGATCCCTTTTGGGGAATTGATAATATGTACAAACGAAGTAATATTATGCCGAAGCAGATTTTGATAATTGAAGACGACCGGGATATTTTACAAGTGCTGGAGACTGTGCTTACTTATAACGAGTTCACCGTAACGGGTATTGAACAAACCGACGATATTTACGAAAGCATAGAAGAATATAAACCCGACCTGGTATTAACCGACTTTTTACTATCGGGGCAAAATGGCGGCAAAATTTGCCAGCTCATAAAAAGCAAAAAAGAAACCTGCCATTTACCGGTAGTGTTAATATCCGCCTATCCCGAACTGGCCACCCAGTTTGGTAATTTTGGTTTTGACGCGTTTATTAATAAGCCGTTTAACATTGGCGATTTGGTAAATGTGATAGATAATTTGTTGGAGTAGCAAATTAATGGACAGTTGATGAGTGATAGTTTATGATCTTGATATTTGGCCAACCAAAATCCCCTAAACGTTAGTCTGCGGCTACACGCAGTTAAGGGCTATTACTGATAATTTCTATTTAGCGTTATAGTGCGGAATCTGAGCCAGCAAACGGGGTATTTTGCCCAATATTAGTCTCTTATAAAAATCGGAATAAAGCTTAAACCCTGCGTGTTTTACCTGGCCCTACCTGCTTAAACTTATTGAACTTCCTGCTGTATTTAAACCTCCCGGGGTTATCGGATAGGGGCCTGAAATTATCAGGCTATGCGCCGTAAAAGTTATAATACGACCAAATTCGGGTAAGGCGTCTGCATTCCCGGGTATCGTCAAAGTGATCGATGAGTCTCCGGGCGCGGTGTAATTGTAGGTAGAAAGTCCTGTCCCTTCTTTTATATGGAGGATGCCATCTGCTGTAAAACTATAAAAGTCGCCCGGCTGCCCGGTATAATTTACTCCGCGGGTTGCCACATTTACAATGTTCCATTTGCCAACAATAGAACCCGGGTTGGTATTATTATCCTTTTTACAGGCATACAAACAAAATAGCAAACCGGTTATTAATAAGTATACTGCTTTCATCTTTAAAGTAAATTTAAATATTATTACGGAACAACTCATCCTATTGTAACAGCAGCTAAAACATTATTAAAAAAGTAGTTAGCGATAAAGAACTATCATATTCGGCTGTAACCTTTCTGTTTTATCCATCGTCTGATACCGTGAAGAGCAAACGGTTACCTAAATTACAAACAACAAAAGGCATGTATAAAAACTTTTTAAAAATTGTATCGCGCAATTTGTGGAGATACAAAAGTTACACTGTAATCAATATAGTGGGCATGAGTATCGGAATTGCCGCTATGGTATGGGGCTATCAAACGTATAAATATGCTTTTAGCTTTGATAATTTCCATCATGACCAGGACAATGTTTATCGCGCGCTCACTTATAAAAAAGGCGCAGATGGATTGAAAGGTATTTTTCCGGCTGCTGCGGTGCAAAAAGCAAAAAATGATTTTGCCGGAATAAAGGAAGCCGTGCGCTTCGACAGCCGGGGAATGAATGTAAAGCCTGACACAGGGGAAGCCTTTTCGGAACAGGTGCATTTTACCGACCCCGCATTTTTTAAACTGTTTAATTTCCCTCTAACCGCCGGGGATAACAACCTAACGAACCGCAGTGCCGTGCTGATTACGGAAACCATAGCAAAAAAATACTTTGGCAGCCGCGACCCCGTGGGCAAGGTGCTCACCTTATATGCAGGCGAAACCTATGCAATGCCACTCACCATACGCGGCGTATTGAAAGATGTGCCCCTGAATTCAACCATCCGGTTCGGCATTTTAACCGGCTTCGATAACGAGCTGACCGGTGATGGAAAAAAGATAGCGCCGGATGACTGGGGCCATTATCTCGATGCTGCCTGGTTCTACATTCCCGGCGCGCATGATGTGCCCCGTTTGGAAAAGGCGCTAAATAGGTATTTACCCATGCAAAACAAAGCACGGGACGATTCAAAAGTATCTGCGTTTAAATTAGTCACCTTACGCCAAAATGCCGCGTGGAACGATGTTGTTGGCGATAACAATTTATACCGGCGGCCCGATGATGCGGCCACCTATGGCGGCTTTGCACTGGCGTTCCTCATCTTTCTGTCGGCCTGCCTTAACTTTTCAAATACTACGGTTGCCCGTGCCAATAAACGCCTCAAAGAAATTGGCATGCGCAAAGTTATGGGTAGCACCCATACACAATTAATGGGGCAGTTGCTGATGGAATGCGCTGTAGTTGTGCTCGCAGCCATTTTACTTTCTGCTTTATTAAATTTGTGGTGGCTTCCGGCATTTAACCAAATGTTTAGGGGGATAAAAGTGGAGGCAAATTATTTGCACGATAGCAGCCTGCAGCTGTTTATAGGCTGCATGTTTATTGGCGCCTCCTTACTGGCCGGGGCTTATCCCGCCTTTTATTTAAGCGGTTTTAAGCCTGCATCTATTTTTAGGGGAAATGTAAAATTTGGAGCTTCCAATTTATTTTCACGCCTAATGCTGGGCCTGCAGTTAACCATCGCCATAATAACGGTTATAGCAGGCATTGCATTTTCGCGCAACAGTGCATTTCAGCGCGATTACGATTATGGGTACACCATCGAAAATACAATGAGTGTTTTATTGAGAGATACCAATACTTATGCGGCTTTAAAAAATGAATTGTCGTCCGTACCCGAAATTACCAGGTTGGCAGGGGCCCGAAACCATATTGGATTTAGCAGGCCAAGTGCTATTGCCGAAACAGATGGCCTTAAAAAAGAAATAAAATTTTTGGAAGTGGGCCGGGAATATCCCGCGGCTATGCACCTGAAAATGGCTGCCGGCCGTAGCTTTGATGCAACCAGCCGGAGCGACTATGCAAATGATTTGCTGATAACAGAAAAAATGGCTGCCCTGTATGGATGGAACAATTCGCAGGCGGTGGGCAAACGGGTACATATCAACGGGGTGGATTATTCGGTTATTGGCGTATTAAAAGATTTTCAATCCGAAACCCTTTTCGATCAGTCGCAGCCCTTAGCGATGAAATGGTGCAACGAAAGCAGGTTCCAATTTTTGGTTGTGCAGGCAAGGCCACAGGACCTGACTAAAGTATTTGCTAAGGTGAAGGATGCCTGGCAAAAATTATACCCCCTAAAACCATTCGATGGGTTTTATCAAAATCAGCTTAAAGCGGAAGCCTATCAAACAACCAACAGCATAGCCTCCATCTTTTTCGGGTTTGCCATTGTGAGTATTTTACTCACCGCTACCGGGCTATTCGCACTGGTATCGTTAACGGCATTAAAGAAGATGAAAGAGATAGCCGTGCGGAAAGTTGTGGGCGCCAGGCCGGGCCATATATTTGTGCTGATTAACAAAGGTTATTTCTGGATTTTTATGATATCCGCCGTTGTGGGTTGTTACGGGGGCTGGAGCTTATCAAAATTGCTGCTCGATTCTATTTTCAAAATAAACGCTGGTGTAGCGGCAAATTCACTGATCGGTTCGGTAGCTGTTCTTTTTATTATCGCGGCAAGCACCTCCGGGATTAAAGTTTTGCAGGCGGTTAGGGTAAATCCGGTAAAGTTGCTGAGGACCGAATAACAGTAATAAACCCAATAAAACCCGCTGTTCAAAGGTACAGACTCAAACCAGGGGCGATAATATAAACCGTGGCGACAGCAAAACATTTGCAGCCGCCACGGTGATCTTTTAGCACAAAGCTATGTGCGTGGCTTTTATTCTATAAATAAGTTATTTTTCCGGTTGCCAGGTCGTACATTCCGCCGATGATCTTTAGTTTCCCTTCTTTTTCCATGTCGGCAATCATTTTGCTGTCGGTCCGGATCTTCTTTATGGTAAACTCAATGTTTTTTACGGCCACATCGTGAACAAATTGTTTGTTATGTGAATTCCGTTCGCCGGTTGTACGGGTCGAGTCAACAGCAGACTTCAGGTTGCGCAGCAGTGCCGTAATATTGCCCCCCTTCACCGTGTCGATAGCCGATTTTATGGCCCCGCATTCTTCGTGGCCCAATACCAGCAGAACCTTTGCGCCACTCACAGGGCAGGCGTATTCAAGGCTGCCCAAAATATCGACGTTGGCGAAATTGCCGGCCACGCGTGCGATAAATAAATCGCCGATACCGCGATTGAAAATATGCTCGGGCGGCACCCTCGAATCGAGGCATGATAGCACGGCCGCCATTGGGTATTGCCCGCTGTCGGACGTAATACGCATCCTCATGCTGTCGTTTTTAACGGTAAGTTTAAAGTTGTAGAAATCGGTGTTCCCGTTTTTCAGTATCGTGATGATGGAATCGGGCGTTAATTTCTGTTGGATGGCTTTGGTCATCACCCAATCGGGTGAACTGTTTACAGGGGTGTTTTGTGAACGATTGGCACAAGAAAACAGCACCACTGAGATGAATAATAAAAAACGGCTTTTCATGATTACAGGTTAATTAAGGTTTATATAGTAAAGGTTAATTCGAGGGTAAAGGTTGATTTAGGTTTTTGGGGCGATTAACAGCTGAAATCAATGCAAGTTAAATAATAACTTTATCGTTATCAACTCAAAAGAAAAGTTTTATTAAAGAATAGTTAATAATTAAAACCACAGGAATGAACGCTTTCCGGGCCTTCGGAGGCGCCGTGCCTGTAGTGTACAGGCCACTACACGGACGTAAGCTTGAGACTGATAATTTTCGAAAAGCGCATTAACTTTTTGATAATTAGGTTTATACTGATAGATTTATTCGCCTGAAATAAAAAAGACAAACAAAATGGCCTATTCGTTAACGTGGTTATCACAGGTTTTGCGGGATGCGGGCTTGAAAGTTATAGAGTGCGATGGCTGGCGCGACAGCGGCCACGGCGATATGAAAGCGGCACTCGGCGTGCTTTGCCACTATACCGGCGACCTCAGAAAAGGCAATATGCCTTCACTGGATGTGTTGGTTAATGGCCGCAACGGAAAAGATGCACTGAAAGGCCCGTTGTCGCAGCTTGGGCTGGGGCGCGACGGCACTTATTATGTTATTGCTGCGGGTAAGTGCTGGCATGCGGGGCCTGTTGGGCCGGAAGGTTGGAAAGACATTACGGATGGAAACGGCCATTTAATTGGCATAGAAGCAGAAAACAGAGGCGACAAAAATACCGACCCCTGGCCGGAAGTGCAGTTGGATGCTTATCGCCGCGGCGTAGCAGCGATATTACTCCACATTAAACAATCGGATGTTTCCTGGTGCGCAGGTCATAAAGAATGGGCAAAAGGACGCAAGACAAATCCAAAGTTCGACCCGAATTTTGATATGGATGATTTCAGAGCAGCAGTTAAAGCAATCATGGATGGAAAAGTGCCGATAGAGACACCCGTACCAAAAGCGACTTTAGCGCGGGGTAAAAATAACGACCCCAACCTGGTAACACTTGTGCAGGCAAAAGTGGGTGTAACCGCTGACGGCATTTTTGGGTCCGCTACCGAAGCCGCCATACGCAGCTTTCAGGCAAATAACCATCTTGATCCGGATGGTATTGTGGGTGCAAAAACCTGGGCGTTGATTTAAAAGCAACCCCGCTCAAGCGCAGGAATGACCAGAACGCAGGAGAGGGAAAAACAAGACGAGCTGCTGAAACTCTGAAAAAACCAGCTTTTTCTTAAAAATCGACCAATAATTGTTATCTTGCGAAAATAATTATCGTATAATGAAAATAACAAAAACTATTCTTCTATTCGCAGCAGCTTTTATGCTGATGACTGTTTCCTGCAAAAAAAGCAATAACAAACCGGCAACCGTAGCCGTTAGCATGACATTTAAGTTTAACGGCACTGCCCAAACCACCAAGTTGTTGGTGGCCACCTATTATAAAAGCCAGGCTACTGTGCAAATTGCCGGAACAAACGGTGCCCAGGGCCTCAGCCTAATGATTCAAAACCCCAAAACCGGCACGTTTGACATGGCGACCGACCAAACCCTGCTCCTTTCTTACTCATCAGCAGCCGACTTTGACCATACCTATGTTGCCAGCACAGGCAAGGTTGTAATTACCACATTTTCAAGTACCAACATCGCAGGCACGTTCTCGTTTTCGGGCACGGATGGCTTAGGCGACGCCGGCGCTGTTACCGAGGGCAGCTTTTCGGCTAATTTAATTACCCAGTAGGTTGTAAAGACCTTCCTTAACATCAGAACGGCCCTCCTGACCGACCTTTGACTTTGGATAAAATACGCCCGTAGTTTGACACTACGGGCGTATTTTATTTAATGCGGAATTATAAGCCTATTATTAATTGTAATAAAAACACCGGTTGCCTTGTCTCCCGAGTATTTTTTGGCATGAATTCCCTGCTATTTTGTCGTGATTGGGCCCTCAATTGCATACCTGTTTGCAGATATTTGTGGCAGACAGCCACACAATAATCTTTTAAAACCAATACTATGCGAAAATTAAAATTACAGGTGCAAATAACCGCCGACGGTTTTGTAGCAGGCCCGAATGGCGAGCTGGACTGGATGTGGATGCCCGGCGGGCGCGACGAGGAAGTTTTTAACAAGGTAATTGAGCTGGCCGCCAGTTGCGATACCCTGTTGCTGGGGCGTAAAATGATCCGTGAATTCATCGATCATTGGGAAAATGTGGTTGACAATATGCCCGACAGCCCCGAACAACCTTTGGCGCAGCAAATGGTTAACATGCGCAAGATTGTTTTTAGCCGCACACAAACGGCCATGAACGGCCGAAACCTGGAAGTGGAAAACAGCGACCTTGCTTCAGCAGTGAAGGCGCTGAAAGAACAGCCGGGCAAGGATATCATCGTTTATGGCGGCGCCGGTTTTGCAAGTTCGCTCATCAGCCTGGATCTTATTGACGAATATTATTTTTTTGTTTGCCCGGTTGCCATAGGCGCCGGAATGGGCATTTTTAAGGAGAAAAAGGCACTGAAACTGGAAAGTTCCACGGCTTATAAAAGTGGAAAAGTGGTGAATAAATATTTGCCGGTGTAGGGTATGATGCAGCTGTTGTTTGATTTTTCGCACCTATTCCTTTTAAAGAAGTGGCGATGTCCGAAGTCTGTGGCTTAGTGTATCCGTATACGGAAGTCTTCGGACAGCAGGTTATCGATTAACAATACAAACAGGTGTGCGTTAATTCAGCTCAGTCAATTGATAAGATATGGTAAACCGGATAAGGCAGCCCTTGCCGGCATCACTTTCAACTCCGATAGTACCACTCTGCAGACTTATCAATTGCTGACAAAGGTATAAACCAAGCCCGGTGCCGGGTTTCATTTGAGGGCCCCCTGCCTGGTAATAGCGGGTAAATAAACCGGCCTGCAGCTCTTTGGGTATCCCTATGCCGGTATCTTTGATCACTACCGCCAAAGAAGCATTTGGCGCATTCGCCGTAGTTAAAACTGCTGTTACGGTTATACTACCTTCGCTGGTATATTTAATAGCGTTGCTCAACAGGTTAATCAGTATTTGTTTTAATTTAAAAATATCACCGGTTACCTGTATTCCCTGGTCCACAGCAAAAGCCATTGTTAACGCAATGCCTTTCTTTTCGGCCATAAAGTGCATACTTTCTACCGCTTCCTTAAGTACCCTAAAAGGGTAAAAAGATACCTTAACCAGGGTGCCACCCTGCTGATGCTCCATCTTTCCAACATCCAGTATATTGTTTACGGTTTCCATCAGCATGGCCGACGAGAGATTTATGGCCTGCACCTTTTTCTCCTGGTCGGCTGATAGGGTGGTTTTGTTCAGCATGTAAATGGCGCCCGTGATGGCGGTTAACGGATTTCGGATCTCGTGGCTCATGGTGGCCAGTATTTCTGATTTTTGCCCGGCCAGCGCCACCGCGCGCTCGTTTTCCATTAAATAGTTTTGTTCGGCAGCAGCGGCCTTGCGGATGTAGAAAATCAGCAATACAATAAAAATCAGTACCAGCGCAATAGCTACGCCAATAAAATGGTTCATGTCATTAGTTGTCGACTGGTATTGCAGCAGGATTCCGTTTCGTCCCTGTTCCCAGGCCGCCTCGTCAATATCCTTTAGCTGTTGCAAAAGCTGGTGAAGCTGGGCCACCAGGTTAAGGTTGGCACTAATCAGTTGCTCGTTGTTGAGCAGCATAAAGGCATTTTGCTGATTAAGCTGTTGCAGCAGCTGGGCCACCGCCTTTTTGTTAGCAGGAGTAAGCGCACGGTTAGCCAAATCGCGACGGCGCTTTTCTTTGATGGTTAATATTTTAACCTGGTTTTTATTGACGATAGCATCTTTTAGTCGTTTAAACAACCCGTTTTTTGCGGCTTCCTGCCGGGTACTAACGGTAGTATCAACTCCGTTTGCGTGGTTTTGCCCATTATCCTGCGCCTGCCCCATGCTGGTCATGGTGGTTGCTTTTAGTAACGCGTCAAAACGCTGTTTAAGTTCAAATGCCCGCTGCGATATGGCCAGTTTTTGTGCAAATGACCGGGCTATCTGGTCCTTGCTGCCCGGGAAATATTTTGCACTATCTGCCGAATATTTTTGCAGTAACCTATCAATCCTGCCAAAAACATTGTTGAGTTTAAGTTTATAAGCGGCCAGTTTATCAGCGTGGCCGTTGAGGTTGGCTTGTTGGAAATCATTTTCGGCGCTATTGAGGTCGAGTAAAATACTGCTGATCTCCGTTTGAGGCGAGGGCTCTTTTAATCCGGCACTTAACCGGTCGAGTTTTTGACCGATGGCATACTTTAAAACTACCGATCCTGCCGTGATAATAAAAGTAAAAAGCAGGAACAGGATAAACAGGTTACGTAAGTTTTTTGATGTAGCACCGGCCCCAATAGCTGTTTTACTCATTTTTACCGTTAATTATTCGCTATAAAGGCTTCAAAACCTTTGCATTAGTTTTTAATTTAAAATCGGGCAAATATAGGTCAAAAACAAGAGGATTGAATGGTTGCAGCAAAGGTGCAAGGCAAAAATAACTTGCGTCAAAAAAAGCATAGCTCATTTTAACGCAGAGAAACAGAGAAAGCACAGAGCCCGCAGAAAGAAGAAAATAATTTTTTAAACCCCGCGTTCTCCGTATTAAAATTCAAAAATGTATTAGTTATATAGAAATTACGTGAAGCTAAACTTTGACCAGACGGGGTGCATAAACCACGGTTTAAGCATCCTCCGCATAGTTTACCAAAGCTAACGCCGATTGTTGATTTTATTTTAAAATCAACAAGCCTGTTTAAAATGCAATTATTTGTCTCCTGTGAATGATCTTATCGATATGATTTCCTATCACGCTCAAAACATGTGCATCCAAATAATCCTCGTTCCGCTGCATCCATTCGCTTCCCAATTTAAAAAGCATCGCCGCTTTTCCGTCGTCGAACTGAACGTTCCATACCTGCCACGATTTAAAGTAGGCGCTTGTAATTTTAACAAGCTGCATTGTGCCATCGGCTAATTTGATTTTATATTTCATGCATTTACCAATAAAAAATGTAACACAATAAGGAGACGTTTATAAAGCCTAAATATTGTAATTGGAAGCGGCTGCAATTTTATCGTTTTGAAATTCAGGACATAATTTTTTAGGGCATATCCATCATTAGCACGCAGTTTGGTCTATTTAACGTGGAATTTGTATTTTCTATCCAAATAGCTAAGGCTTGGTTTCGCAAGCAGGATGTATGGTGCATTTTAGGTTTATTTACGCGAAGCTACTCTTATACCAGCGGGAATATCTGATTGGTGATGCTGATTATTCTGAAAGGAAAAAGCTTGCAATTAAAACAAAAATAATAGCTTTAGGTATTTGAAATATGCATACCACTTATTACCTAAAACGATTCCAAAATGCAGCGGACCAGATTGACAAAACACTTTTGATCAGTAAGCAACTGGAAGTTTCAGTTGGATTATATATAGATTCTGTTTTTTTGAAGTTATATAAACGATCATGGGCGACGGCAGATCAGGACCCATTAACTGCTGAAACAAGGATTTTTTTTTCGGTTTGGATAAGTGATGCAGAGATAAAAGAGCAAAAAATAGCCTACAATATACATGCTTTTAAATTAAGGAAGCTAAAAGGGTATTCGATAGAAAGTAGAAAATTTGCGGAAGGTTTTCGACTGCGGTTTAAAAACGTTGAACACAAATGGCCGAATGTAGCTACAAACTTCGGTCCGCAAACACTGATGCAGGGATGGATTAAAACCGACTTTAAAAAATTAGAAAACGATATCATAGGCCTCTCCAATAATTTTCTGGAGATCGTACCCCTGATCGGGAACACGCTCGCTCACTTTAAGCGATAGTTTGAACCGGCTTTTATGCGGATTTACGATTTTGGTTTGTAAGCCCTTTGTTTTCGATACAATACTTCAAAATATAGACAACGATATAGCAATAAATTCTTCTTGCAAAAACGCCTATTCAATTTATGAAGTTGCGAAGCTTACAAAATGAACCTTTGATGATGGTGGGGGTTGTATTTTCTGCCCATATAGCTAAGGAAGGTAAGGTTGTTTGGTTTAGCAAGCAGGATGCTTGGTGCATTTTAGGGTTAAGTTGCGCGAAGCTTAGGCCAGGCAGGGGATGACGAATGGGAATAGCCTCTAGGGTACGTTATTTGAAAATATTCTTACTCTTCGAAATCTTCAGGGTGATTTTTTTTATCGATCAAAGCGTCCAGACTGTTTCGGGTTCGGGTCAACTTTAACATGTTCTTTTGATTGACGGCCAATTGTTGAAGAAGATTCGGGTCAAAATCGTCGGGTATAATAACTTTACCAATAAGCCATTCTCTTGGGATGGGTATATCACAGTGAATTATGCCGTTATTATGTTCCAAGCCATCTAAAGTGCTAGGAACTCTGATAGCATAAACCACGCCTTCAGAATTTTTAATATCGGTTACATCGGCAAAAAGCTGTGTGATATCATGATCGATTTCTTCCCGCAACAAGAGGTTTGATTGAATAGCTTCATCGATGATCTGTTGCGCTTCTGCAATGTATAAAAGTGATTGGCCTCCTTTTAATAACCCGGATGCAAATTGTGCGCAAATATAGCTAAGGTGCGAAAAGCTGAGACGCAGTTGGCGTTGTTCAATTCGGTATATATATCCAGTGAGGCCATGTGCGGTAGTACGTTTGAGAACACTTTTGGGTAAATCAAACCGGCTTACATCTTCGCGTTGCAGGAATTCAATCAACTTTTTTGCGGCGAGGATATCAAATGGGGTTTTTAGCATGATGCCATTGCTCTCGATTGCGGCGGAATGATAAGCCGCGGTACCATGAAAAATTACATAAGGGCTCTGCCAGATCTCGGGTGGGAAAATTTCTAAATTTGTTTGATCTAATGCAAAATCATACAACGGTACGGGTTGTGGCAGCG
>Ga0206947_1199_pt1 | contig 13159 bp, 12 predicted proteins | sample Alteio_BWOrgHeat_3_FD_153239 | JGI IMG/M metagenome (GOLD analysis project Ga0206947, IMG submission 153239) | Enriched cells from forest soil in Barre Woods Harvard Forest LTER site, Petersham, Massachusetts, United States -... | ecosystem: Environmental > Terrestrial > Soil > Temperate forest > O...
GGGAATAGCAGAATGGTAACCAGGCGCCCCAATTCGTTAAACGCGCCGCTAAGGTTAATGGTATAAATTGTGCTTAACAACGAAATAAAAAACACGGATTGCACTATTAAAACCCCGGGTTTAAATAGCGGCTTAACCTCATTTTTTTTAAAATGAATTAAGGTATGCAGAAAAAGGCTGATCAGTATGAGATGGCTGTAAAAGATATCAAACGGCAGGCTGGCCATTAGCAACAGCAAATGGAAGTAGCTGATTTGGTTGGGCTGAGTATCCTTAATAACAAACAACTCCCGCATAATTCGAATTATAATGACTTTCTAAAATAAATGCTTCGTATTGGTCAATTATTTTTTCCCAGTTAAACTGGTATTTTATTTTATGAAGGTTGTTGCTCACCATCGTTTTTTCGGTATCCTGTCGCTGTACTGTTTCAACAATGGTACGCACCTCACCGGCATTCGAAAAATAAAAGGCATCGCAGTTCAATACCGATTTGTTGAACGGATTGTTATGAGCTGCAATTAGAGCCTCGCTGGCCATAGCTTCCAATAACGACGGATTGGTACCACCTACACTATGCCCGTGAAAATACAGGTAGGAGTTATTTTGCAGCGCGCGCACCTTAGCGGTATCAAAAATGGCCCCTTTAAACTCAATGCGATCATCATTCTTAAATTTATGAGTGATGAATTTGCCGAACCTGTTGCCGGTGTCACCAAGTACTTTGAATTTTTTTGCCGAGCTACTGTTGTTAAAACCTTCTAATATGGTTTCTATATTGTTTTCGGGTTCCATCCGGGCCATTAGTAAAAAATAATATTCCTTAAGGGCTTCGCAGGTGTCAACCTGCTCACGTTCTTGTTCCGAAAAAAGGTCGGCTCCGTAGGGGATATATTTACTATTGATGTTGTATTTTTCGGCTAAGTACGATTTAATAACCATCGAGTCGGAGATATAATACTTACTGTATTTTACGGCAAGTTTTTCGGCATATTTTAAAAATTGTTGTACCGGGGCCACATATTTTGATCGTTTCCATTCCAGTCCATCCATATTGGTGATGATTGTACTTTTTTGGGGATATAATTTACCCCAAACAGAGCTACTGGTATAGCCCATTATCAAAACCACATCGAAATTGCTTTTCCTTGCGTCCAACAGGCAATTTAAATCATACACAAATTGTCCCGCCGATCCAATAAGGTATTCAGGATCGTAACAGTGCTTTATCTTAACCCCGTTCCAGCTATTTTGCTGGTAAGGATGATTATGAGAGTTATAAACCGTAACTGAATGTCCTCTTTTAACCAACCCCTCCGAAACATATTCCGAAATATGTTCGAACCCTCCGTAGTGATTCGGGATACCTCTTGTACCTAAAATTGCTATTTTCAGTTTCATACTGTATATGCTAATTGGTATGCTTTTAAAGTTTGTTCAGCAGCCTGTTGCCAGGTGTATTTTTTTAATATTTTTTCGCGCAGGCGCTCGTTTAAGGGGGCCGCACTTGCTTTTTCAACCGCTGCGAGTATGCTTTGCGGGTTTGCCGGGTCGGCGTAAAAGGCCTCATCGCCAAAATACTCCAGCGTATCGCCTTTGTCAGTTATCACAATGTTGCAGCCCATTGCTGCCGCTTCAACCGAACTGAGTCCCGTAGTTTCAAACCAGCTGGGTAAAATGTGTACTTTGGCCGCCTGATAGTAAATCACCAATTCATCCTGCGGGATATGGCCAATAAAGCTGACATTGGTTGCTGCCATCTCGCGGCATTGTTGATAATAGCTTGCCTGACTCGCCGAATGTGAGCCGATAAGCAACAATTTGAACCGGGTATTATTTAATGCTTTTATCAAATTTAACTGATTTTTTATACCTTCAACCCTGGCCACGCAAATAACCAGTTGTTTATCTTTTTTTATAAATGTACTGTTTTTAAATATTGCCGGGTTAATGCCGTTGGGTACTACCAGATGCCTAACGTCGCTAAGGTAATTTTGACTGATGCGTTTATATTCCGACTCGGAATTTGGAAGAACCATTTTTGCTTTGCGCAGTATCTCAAGGATGCTTTTTCGCTGCCCCTTCCATACGAAGGCCATACTGGCCAAATGATCGCGGCCAAGCAGGCATCGTGCCATCGTTTTAAGGTATTCTATTGTATCGGCAGGCAAAAAACTAAATAAGATACCCACACCTTTCCTGTGGTATTTATCATATTCGCTGTAATCGCACAATATGGTCGAAATAACAAATGGTTTTTTTGATTTTTTGCTGTGATAAAGGATATCAGCAGGTCTTATCAAATTAAAAAAATGAAGCAGGTCATAGTCTTCGTAAGCAATCACTTCGTTTGATAGCCTTATGTCCGCCCTCACGCCCATCTCGCCCAGGTGCAGCGCTGTTTGCACAGCTTGAACGGTGTCGCCGCCCGGAACGGTATACAATGTAGACCGGGTTATAAAAGCAACTTTTATGATTGTTTTCATAACTTACTGAAATTAATTTTATGAAGCCAGCCAATTATCCGTTCGGGTAAGTAGCTAATAGTATACAATAAATAATTATCCAAACGGAGCGGGTACGCGCTAATTGCTCTCCCCATATTTACACGGGCCTTTTCGGGTTGATAATTATTTAACAGAAATTTTTTGCCGCACAGTGCATAGTAAGCACCCTGCTTAATTTTAGGTGAAACATGTTTTTTGGTCACCTGGTACAATTGCTGTCCTTCGGTTCCTGTAATGCTTCTGTTTTTCAATGTAGTGTACTTAATTGTGCGAAATTTGCGCGAATGCCATTTCTCGTCTATAGTTATCGACTCAGGATTTAGCCGTACTTTAATCAATGCTTGCGAAAGGTTACAGCCCTTTTCATTTTTTAAAATGTTTACCCACAAAAAATGATCTTCATAGGTATGTGCATGCTCGTTATAACCACCATTTTTTATGATCACATCTTTTTTATAAAACACACTGGAATGAATAAAAGGACATACCGAGTACTTTAATTGCTGTATTTCCTCGTTGAGATGGCCATGCGGATGATGAGTGAAAATAAAATGGCCATCGGCATCCATATAATCTGCTGCCGAACCTATTATACTGTATTCCGGATATCTGGTTATAAATTCATACTGAATTTTTAGTCTGTTGGGATAGCAAATATCGTCAGCGTCAAACCTGGCAATGTAAGGCGCGCGCGCGTGCTTTAGTCCCAGATTTAAAGCAGTTGACACCCCTCCGTTGTCCTTGTTAATCAGTACAATACGGCTATCTTTAAATGAATGAATTATTTTTACCGTTTCATCAACCGATCCGTCATTAACAATCAACAACTCAAAATCAGTGAACGACTGGTGGAGTATCGATGCTATAGCTTCGCGGATATATTTAGCCGCATTGTACGCCGGCATCAGAACCGTAATTTTTGGGGTATTATTATACATTGATCGCCGGATTTAAAAAGGTTGTTTCCTTAATGTTTAACAAAAGCAATAGTTCAAAAAACGCAAGTACTGATAACTGCTCGAACCAATAATCAATAAAAAAAACCGGTATCATCAGTAGTAAAATGGGCAACCCATAAGTAAGTTGTTTATAGTGTTTTGCAAAAAATCCCATATAAAACAGTGTGAAAGCCAATACGCCTAATATTCCATATTCGGCAAGTAACTGATCGTAAACTGAAAAAGGTGTGTTTGAGAGCGAATGCAAGCCTGCGCCCTTGCTAAAAAAATTCAGATAGATATCCAGGTGATTGACGAGGAAATCACGGCTGATGTAAACCATTTTTTCAGGGAAACTGCCTTGAAATCCCAGTCCGGTAGCTTTAAAGGCCAGTTTTGACGAAAAATTACCAATACCATCACCGGCTATAATTTTAAAGGGGTTATGGAGTAAAAAACTGATGGTTTGTACATATCCTGTAAACTTGCCCGGTGATTCAGGTATAAAAACGTTTTGGGTTGAAAGCGGAAGGCTGCTTTTATGCGAGCCAATGAATGCCAATAAACGCCTTTCTTCGTCGGTGGTATCGGTAGCTGTTTGATACTGCGGTTTATTCAAATTAGGGCTTACAATAAATATGCGCCCCTTGTAAACGGGAAATGCCGATTGGGCAGTGGTTATTATGTGCGCGGTTTGGATAACAGCAGGCTTGTTAAATCGTGCGTCAACCGTACAGATACTGTCAATATAATCCTGGGCAAACTTTCGTTTTATTTCTTCGGGACTGGCAACTGCCTTTTTTTTCGGTTGATGGCTTATTAAGGTTGCAGTTTGAATAGCAACCGTATCCTGCCCCGGATCGTAGTATAAATTGCTGATGGAGCCTAAAACGTACTTGTTGTTTTGTGGCGAAACTTTGGCCATAAAAACCACCAGAAACATAAAACAGATTAAAATGATGCTTTTTTGATTGCGGTTGCTCTTAAAACAAAACACCAGGATTAAAATCAGCATGAGCATAAGGTTAACAAAGTTGCTGCCCGTTAGCAGGAAGACGATCATGCTCGTAAACGCCATACCTATATTATTGCGGGTAATAAAGTAGATTACTCCGAACGCGCACAAAACAGCGTTGGTAGTTGAGGTATCAAAACTTAGCCCCATAATATAGTCGCCCGTGCCGATAAAATATTTTTGGTATTCGCCCTGATAGTTGTATGGATTAATAGCGCCGGTTTGCCAAATAATGTGAGCAAGTGTGAAAAACGAAACGATAGCATTGAGCACAAAGAATACCAGGATAGTGTTATGAATAATTTGTGTTTCGTTATTTTCCACCGCCAGTTTAACCTGGTGAATGGCGAGTATGCAAAGTAGCCAAAAACATATCCCAATAAAAAAGATAGCTAAATAATGCGGGCTACTAAAATTGCTATTAAAGACAAGGTTGATAAACGCAACTCCTATGATCAGTAAATAAAATAGCGGTAATCGTGAATTCTTAAAGCTGAATTTGAATCCGAATTTAAAATTGGTTCGGAGTAAGTATATCATAAAAATGGCCACAATTTTCACCTCTAATTTTACATTTAAAAAGAGGATTAAAAAAAGCAGTAGCTTCCAGTCGGTATAATTGAGTAGTTTTTTTAAATTAAAATCAGCAACACTAAACGTCATTCGGGGTACAATTTAAAAACTATCGAAAACCTTTTTTTGCAACAGGTTTCGATAGTGATTACGATTTGAAAATTGAATTGGTTGCCTGTACGGAGGGCTGATAATTGATAATAGTGATCGAATTAAAAGCTTGTTCCACTTATCAATATTGTTGATTTGTAATAATCAATTGAAAATAAGGGCTTCGCTTAGGTCCGCTAATCGAATTTGCCCGGTAATATACAACAGGAAAAAATACAGCATTATTGACAGAGGAAATGAACTCCAGCTATAATTAAAAAAAAATCTAAAAACAAAACCGCTGATTAAGGCACAAATAGTGCAAAAGGCAACGGGCCGCCAAATGTTATTAAACTGCGGTATGTCGTTTTGTTTTATAAAATAAACACTTTGAACCAGGCATGCTGCAAAAAAAGCTATAGCTGCGCCCTCGTTTTTTAAAAAAGGTATCAGCGCCACGTCTCCTGCTACATTTACCGAAAAGGTAATAATGAATGAGGTAAGTATCATTTTTAGCTTGCCTTGCGCAAAATAAATGGTCCATAAAAAATTGTTGAGGTATAGCAGGGGTATACAAAGGGATAATATGAAGATGGTATTTACATTGCTCATTCCATATTTATTTGCTGTAATACGGTCAATAATAGGTGCCCAGCATATATTTAATACCAGACTGGTCAGGGCTGCTATCATCATTTCGGCTCTTATCAAAAGTTTCAGCTTGTTTATTGGGATATCAGCGTGTTGAAACATTTTGGTAAAAAGCGGTATAAGCAGTGGGGCTATCGACAATAGCGGCAGTGTGCTCATTTCAAAAACTTTATAGGCGAAGCTGTATTCGGCCAGTTTCACGGCCGATACCATAAAACCGATAAATATCCAATCAAAACGGGCTAATGCCGAGGTTATTAAAACCACGCCCGTTTGCGGCAATGATTCACGGAGTAATTGTTTGTAAGCAGTAGCGTTCCACTGCAATTTGAAGGTGATTTTGGTTGCCCGTTTAAATAAAAGCACACCAATCAACAGCTCCCCGATGTCGCCGCTAATAAATATGATAACGACATGATTTATACCAATACCATGTGTTAACGCCAGGAAGATGAGCCCGCAACTACGTACAAAGTTTGATATCACCAGCATATAAGCCAGCAGCCTAAACCGTTCCATACCGTTGGCGGCCTGTTTAAAGGGCGCCGAAAAAAAAATCATCAGTTTACCCGCGCCAATGAGTAACAGTAAAGTATACAAAGAATGAGCGTGAGGCAAAAATAGGCTGCCCAAACATAGCAGACCGTAAAATGCTATTCCAGCAAATAATACATGTAAAAAGTACAACGAAAGCAGTGATGAAACATCGCCGCCGGCCGCAATTTTTTTTACAATAAGCTGGTCGATACCCATTGACAGGATATTAAAAGCAGCCAATAATACCGCTAAAACCAGGTTCAGCTGCCCGAAGGTGTTTTTATCAAGCCCGGTTGAAAGGATATAAAAAATTACCAGCCCTAATAGTTGGTTAACAATAAGCTGCAGTGTATTTACAGAAAGGTTTTTGAGGAGACCTTGTTTCATTAATTACTTTTGCGTTGCTTAAAATAATCAATATTCCACAATAAAATTCTCTTCAAAGGGTTCTTTTTTACAAGGCACATTTTCCATTGCACTCAGGTAATGATATTTACGCCAGGTGTTTTTTGCTATAGTAGTAGCAATTTTCAAGCCTTCTGTACCATCCAAAAACCCCAGATATACGATGTAATTTTTGATAAAGCCAAAAATAGGCGATAGATACAACCTAAATAGGTTCGCTTTTTTCCTGGCATGTAAGTATTTTTTTGCGCTTAGTTTGGCGTAATAAATTCCCTTTTTATCGTATTCATCAATGTTTTGCACCGAATAATGGCAAAGATGCCCATCCAATTTTTTTATCTGTATAATGTTGGGTAACAGCAGCGTTTCATGCACCATCGTTTCCGACCACCTTACCCGCTTTCTGTTAAATAAACGGAGATGATGGTCGCGACCCCAATTGCCGAAGCGTATCAATTTTTTGCCCAGATATGATCGGAATTTAATATCGTAGACTATATCGGTAGCGTTAAAATCTAATTTATAGATGGCTTTGATCAACTCATCATCCGGAACTTCATCGGCATCGATGCTTAATATCCAGTTATATTTAGCTGCTTCAACCCCTTTGTTTTTATTGGCGCCATAGCCTTCCCAACTTCTTTTAAACATCCCGCATCCATACTTATGGGCTATGTTCAGCGGGCCTCCGGCATTGCCATTATATATTACCACAATATCATCTGTAATCAGCGATGCTTTTTGAATGCAATCAACCAGGATATCGGATTCGTTTTTTGTAATTATCACAACAGAAACGGGAACCATTTATTCTTTCGTTAGAGGCCACCTGGGGCCGGGTGTATGTTTGTTATATCGTGAGTTTTGTAAAGAGGGTTGCCTTGTAACCGAAATTTTGTAAATTGGATTTTAGTTCATAGATCATGGATCACAGTGTACCATGAACAATGATCTACGAACTAAAAATAAAATACTGATAATCAGTAAATTAAAATCGCATAAATATTTTTTAAAGCCTAACAGGCAACCTTTACACACACATTAACGTGATGTAGAAAGATAGAGTGAAAAAAAGCAAAGCAAACAGGATATAACCCAATATGGGAGAAGAAGAGTTACATCAACTGATCAAGGGCTGTCTGAAACAGGATAGAAAGTGTCAAAAATTGCTGTATAAGGCATTTTATGGCTTTTCTATGGGTATATGCCTGCGTTATGCCGGTAATCGCGATGAGGCCTGCGAGGTAATGAACCAGGGCTTTTTTAAGGTTTTTACCCACTTGGATAGCTATGATACGTCGAGGCCCTTTAAAGCCTGGTTGGGGAAGATAATGATGAACGTTTCTATCGATTATTATCGTGCAAACCTTAAAATGGCCTATACCGAGGACCTGGAAAAGGCTGAAAATATAAGCGATGGTAACCTGGTTGATAAAAATTTAAATTATAACGATTTATTACGAATGGTTCAGCAATTGCCCCAGGCGTATCGTACAGTTTTTAACCTTTTTGCGATAGAAGGCTATTCGCACGATGAAATAGCCGCTATGCTGAATATTAATGCAGGTACATCAAAATCTAACTTGCATAAAGCGCGTCAAAAATTGAAACAAATGATATTTAAGGCAGACTCGTCTGCCGGTGGTGCTAGTTATAATAGTGGCATGGATTGTACACCAATAGTAGCCATAAATGTGGTGGATATTAGAGGGGTATTTTTAAACAAAGGTATTAGAGAATGAATAAAGAAAAAGATCTGGACGATATTTTCAGAAAAGGTCTGGAAGACCCGGTTGATGAAGCCGCGTTCAGGGAAGAAGACTGGGCCGCGCTACAGCAAATGCTGGCTGGGCAAAGAAAGAGGAGCGGCATTATTTACTGGCTGCCAATTTTAGGCAGTGTTGCAGCTTTGTTGTTGCTGTTTTTAGGATGGTGGAATTTTAAAACGAAAACAGTTGATCATCAGCAACCATTGTCGCATGTAAATGGCCCTGCTAAACAAGGACATACCGGTACGGGCGGCGGGCCCATACGGCAAACTATAGCGCCGAAACAAGATTCGGCCCTTACTGCTGGTTATGCTAAAACCCCTCCTGCTGGCACACGCGGCAGTAAGAGCAACGCGTTTCTTCCCCAATCTGCCGCTGGTTCCCGCCGCGACACTACCGGACAACTGACGACGGAATCAGCCGGCGAGAGGCGGCAGTTTGAGGTTCTGTCCGCTACTCAAGGAGTCATGCCTGTTTCCGGGGTGTCGGTAACAACGCAACAAGTTAGTAAAGGGGATTTATCTGTATTAATTGGCAAAGTAATTGGCCTTTCGCCATCAAAAAATAGTAAACTTAAGCCAAAAGTAACATTCCGGCCCCAATATGCTATAAGTGTAATAGGCGCACCTGATTTAAACAGCGTTGGCGGATTTTCGGACGGTAAAGTAGGGACTAATTTGGGCTTGCTGTTTTCGGCCGGAGTTTTGCGAAAGTTTACGCTAAGTACAGGCGTTATTTATTCGGCAAAGCCGTATAATACCAGCTTCGAGCAATATCATACGCCATATACCTTCCCGGTAACTCCAACTAACGTTACTGCTGATTGCCGGATGCTGGATGTACCGCTTGACGTTGATTACCTGGTTTACAATAAGCACCAAAACAAAATTTCTTTTGGTACCGGTCTATCGTCATATCTTATGGTGCATCAAAATTATGTTTTTAATTATGCTTACCCCTATACCATAGGCCCAACAAATTATAATGTCCGTAACAATGGCAAATACTATTTCGGGATACTTAATTTGAACGCTACCTACCAGCGGCAGCTTAATTCAAAAGTAGGCATCAGCTTTCAGCCATATCTGAAACTGCCGCTAACCAATGTAGGCTATAGCGAAGTCCGCCTGCAGTCAACAGGTATTGCCTTAGGATTAACCTGGAATTTAAATACACTAACAAAACCTATAGGAAAATGAAATATTTGAGTATTATTTTACTTGTCTGGCTCGGTATGGGGCGGACGGGGACGGGCTTGTATGCCTGTAAAAACGCAAAGATAAGCCTTTATTCGAGCGCGCCGATTGAGGACATTAAAGCTGCATCAACAACAGGAGCTTCGGTATTTAATGCCGCCACAGGCGAATTGGATTTCAGTGTGGCCACGCAATCATTCCAGTTCCCAAAGTCGTTAATGCAGGAACATTTTAACTCGGATTATATGGAGAGCGATAAGTTCCCAAGATCGACATTTAAAGGAAAGATTGAAGAGCATATAGATGTCACCAAAGACGGCACCTATCCGGTAAAAGCAACCGGCGAGTTAACCGTACACGGGGTTACCCAAATGCGCACTATACCCGGTACAATCACCGTGAAAAATGGTGAAATAAGCATGACGGCGGAGTTTATGGTGAAGTGCGCCGATCATCATATTGAAATCCCCAGGCTTGTGTTTCATAACATAGCCGAGAGTATTAAAATTAACGTTTCCGCAACGTATACCGCCCATTAAATTAGAAAATAGCAAATTACTCCCATCATGAAGAAATATATCTTTTTATTAGCCCTAATTACCATAAGCACTGGCTTACTGGCCCAGAAAACGACAACACAGAAAACTAATTCGGCCGATTCATTACTGAACGCAATGAGCGGTGATGACGCTAATGCGCCTGTTGTTATTTTTAAATCATCAAGGTTGATTTTATCGCAAACTACAGAAACAGTTAAAAAACATAATTTAAACTTTTTGGTTATTCACCGTTTTGGCGATTTTGCAGGCAAGCAGGGCGGTGGCCAGCTTTATTACGGACTTGATGATATTGCTGACGTATACATTGGCTTTGAGTATGGCGTTACCAATAACCTGAATATTGATATTGGCCGCACTACTATTGGCGGCCTTGCCGATTTGGAATTGAAATATGCCTTATTGCACCAAACACGGAACGGTAGCAGCCCTGTGGCCATTACTTTATTGGGCGAAGCAGGCGTGCGTCCTTATGGTAAGTACAGTACATTTGGCGACAGGACGTCATATATGGCGCAGGTGATGATTGCCCGGCAGTTTGGCAGCGCATTGTCGTTGCAGGTAACCCCAACCTACGTTACCAACAGCGCCGATGCACCATTTTTACCCACTGGTGCCGAATCAAAATATTTTGCCTTACTCACAACCGCACGCATAAAATTAACCAAACACATGGGATTTATAGTAGATTATGGACATCCGTTTTCCTCATTCCGCACTACAGCCAACGGATTTCATGATCCGTTGGGCTTCGGTTTGGAAATGGAAACAGGTGGCCACGTATTCACCATTAATGTTACGAATGCCCGGGCTGTCGACGAAATTAACTACTTAAACAACACCCAGTCTAACTACTCAAAAGGGCAATACCGTATCGGGTTTACCATATCGAGGATGTTTGATTTCAATCACAAATAGGATCATAGTTGATAGTTCATGGTTCATGAAAAAAGCCTTTTTTTCGGTTATCATGAACTATCAACCATGATCCATGCACCCATGACACATGGAACGAGGCGAGTTTATATCGAAAATAGGTTTGGGGATGCTTGTGGCATGCGCAGGCTGCGGCCTGGCTTCATGCGGCTCAAAAGGCAATGACCCGTCGCCTTCATTGGCCCCAAATCCACCTCCGGCGGGCAGTGGCGCTCTTTTTGCAGCTAACTTAAATGCCGAGCTTTTAAATATCGGGGATTCAAAAGTTTCAGATGGGGTTATTTTAGTAAGGATTGCCGCGGGCAATACGGCTGCAGCCTTTACAGCCGTGCAAATTTCTTGCACGCATCAAGGTGGCACCATTGCGTTTAATACCAGCCAGGACAGGTTTATTTGTCCGCTGCACGGCAGCGAGTTCAGCACGGCAGGCGCGGTGTTGCTGGGGCCGGCGGTATTGCCTTTGCAGGAGTATAAAGTTGTTGTAGCTGATACTACTTTAACAGTTTCTTCATGATTTTGCGGTACACAGCAATATTGTCCGATAATTTTTATACCATTACTTTAAAAAGCCTTGTTATGAAAATTATTTACTTCCTCCTTTTAGTCATTGCCTGCAGTAATGCCCAGGCGCAGGATTCTTCCGTTGGCATGTTTGATTTCCATGGCGATGTAGGCCATCCAAAAAATACCGGGGCGGCTAAGTACGACAAAGTAACGCATACCTATTGGCTTAAAGGCTCGGGTTATAACATCTGGTTTAACCGCGATGAGTTTCAGTATGTATATAAAAAAATAAAAGGCGACTTTACCGCCACCGCTAACTTTGAGTTTGTTGGCGATAAGGGCAATAACCATCGCAAAATTGGTTGGATGATCAGGGAATCGGCCGATGAAAAATCAATCGAATTAAATACGGTAGAGCATGGCGACGGCCTTACGGTAATGCAATGGCGCTCGCTCACCGGCGAAAATATGAAAGATCCGGAAGGAGAAATATTTTATCCCGAAATGAAATTCGAGGTGATACAATTACAGCGAATAGGCAAACGACTAATTATGAGAATTGGCCATGTAGGCGAGCCGCTTAAAACTGTGGGCGCCCACGAAATGCCTAATATGCCCGACGAAGCGCTGGTAGGATTATTTATCTGCTCACACGACCCTGAAGTTGTTGAGGAGGCAAGGGTATGGGATGTACATTTAGACACGAATATTCACGAATAATATCGAATGGACACGAATAAGAAACACAGCATTCGCATCTAAGACAGTTTTTTGATTTAAATAATTGATTATTTTGGAATATAATTAGTGTCTATTTGAGAACATTCGCGTTTATTTAAAATTATCATCATATACCGAACCGCCTGGTGTTGATAGTTTTACGTTTTTTATTTCGGCGGCACCCTGTGTTTCAAATCGTATACCTACCACTTTTTCTATTGTTTTGCTTTGCAGGTTGTTGATAATTAATTTATTATTAAGGAATATCTGAAAGCGATGCTGTTCAACCCGGCATTCCAGATGCTGAAACTGGCTAAAATCGCAACCAAAAGCACTCAAATCATGATTAAGGCCGCTCACATAAGCTTCGCCATCGTATAGGTCAACATCAGATATGCATCCTTTGTCGGCCATAGTGATTATAATTGGTGCACGGGTGCCTAATATTAATATCCGCACCTTGCGGCAGGCTGAAGCTTCTACCGCCGAAGCATTTCTGAAGGTTGTTTCCAACGAGAAATTGCCTGGATCAATGCCTTTATACTCGCGCACGTTTGCAAAATTAACCCAGGTATCGTTAAAAACCGGCGAACCCGTTTTTTGGCGCAAAACAGAATCGCTTATGCCCATGTAGCCTTTTCCTTTAATATCTGCCGGAGACAAATAAGTGGGTATTGGCGCTTTTTCAATTATCCCTAACCAGCCTTTGGTTTGTATAAAAACGGGAAGTTCCTTTTTTATTTGCCCGTCAACAATCAGTT
>Ga0206947_1200_pt1 | contig 13136 bp, 9 predicted proteins | sample Alteio_BWOrgHeat_3_FD_153239 | JGI IMG/M metagenome (GOLD analysis project Ga0206947, IMG submission 153239) | Enriched cells from forest soil in Barre Woods Harvard Forest LTER site, Petersham, Massachusetts, United States -... | ecosystem: Environmental > Terrestrial > Soil > Temperate forest > O...
GGGCGGTTTGATGAAACAAAATACCCTTTGTTTCAGGCCCGGATAGCAGATGATATTGCCTGGTGCAAGTTCAACAAGCTGGACTATGTGCCAACAATTTTCCCAGGCTTTAGCTGGCACAATATGAACCCACACGCGCCACAAAATCAGATACCACGTAACCGCGGCCATTTTTACTGGAAACAAGTAGCAGGCGCTATAAAAGGCGGTGCGGATATGCTGTATGTGGCGATGTTTGATGAGGTTGATGAGGGTACAGCTATTCTTAAAGCGTCAAAAAATCCGCCGGTAGGATTAAGTCATTTTGTTACTTATGAAGATGATATACCGAATGATTACTACCTGTATCTAACCGGTTATGCCGGTAAAATGCTGCGGAAACAAGTCCCCTTTACAGACACCGTGCCTCCGCCGGTTATAAAAAACTAATACACCACAAAAATGAATAATTCTTATCAATATAAGCAGTTTGTTAATAGTACGGGAGGGGCATTAAAGCCCTTTCCTTTGCTTTTAACCATTGGTTTTTGCTTTTTACTAAGTTTAAATGGCTTCGGACAAACAAAAAAAGGCGTGGTAAAAACATTTTGTAACCCTATAAACCTGCCCTATAATTTCCAGGGCGATGGCGGGATTACACGCCGGGAGGCCGCAGATCCAACCATCGTACTGTATAAAAACAAGTATTGGCTTTTTGCATCAAAACAAAAGGGCTATTGGTTTTCGGACGATATGCTGACCTGGAGCTTTGTTAAACCCGAAGGGCTTCCGCTGGAGGTTTATGCACCGTCAGTTACTGTGGTAAATGATAAACTGATTTTTTTTGGCGGTAACAATACCGGGGCGTTTACTACCAATGACCCCTTTATTGGTAAATGGACAAATGTAAACCGCTTTGCAGCGGGCTGTACAGATCCGGCATTATTCCAGGATAGCGACGGTAAGGTGTATTTATATAATGGCTGCTCGGATAAAGAACCGTTGCAAGTTGTACAATTGGATGCCAAAACTTTTTTGCCAGTTGGCGATGTGATCAAGCTCGCCAATTCAAACACGGCAGCGCATGGCTGGGAGGTTCCGGGCGATGAAAACCGCGACGTTGCTGCAAAGCCCTGGATAGAAGGATCGTATGTGAATAAAATTGGCGGTAAATATTACCTGCAATATTCAGCCCCAGGGACTCAGTTTAAAACTTATGGCGATGGTGTATATGTTGCCGATAAAGCAACCGGCCCGTTCGTTTATGCCAACTATAGCCCGTTTTCGTTCAAACCAACCGGATTTATTACCGGTGCGGGCCATTCGGCTACCTTTGCAGATAAGCACAGCGAATACTGGCATATTGCTACCGGCACCATTTCGGTAAGGCACATGTTCGAGCGGAGGCTGGTGCTTTTCCCCGCATTTGTAACCAACAACGGACAATTGGTAACCGATACTTACCTTGCAGATTACCCTCAATATGCCCCCGGTACTTCAAAACATAATTTGTTAAAAAAGTCGCCGCAGTGGATGTTGCTCACCTATAACAAACCGGCTAAAGCATCATCAGTCCTTAAACCAAATGTTCAGCAGAATTTCAACGTTGCCAATGCTTTTGATGAAGACATCCGCACCTGGTGGTCGGCGGAAACGGGCAATGCAGGCGAGTGGCTACAGGTTGATATGGGAAAGATCAGCACGATTAACGCGATACAAATAAATTTCGCCGACCAGGGGGCTAAGGCCGATGCCTTTGTTAGCGGCGACGGTTACCGATATTATGTTGAATCATCAACAGATGGTAAAAACTGGATCACCATTATTAACCATAAAAACAAAGCGGAAGATGCGCCCCATGATTATACCCAGCTGGCCCAACCGGTAAAAGCAAAATATATCCGTATAACCAATGTGCATTGCCCGGGGCAGGGGCTGTTTTCCATCTCCGACCTTCGGGTTTTTGGAAATGCACCAGGCACCTTGCCGCCACCCGTCAGGCACTTTGAAGTTACCCGCAATATTGCCGACCTGCGCACCGCTCATTTAACATGGCCCGCTACCGTTAATACAGATTTTTATATTGTTAGATATGGCATTGCACCAGACAGGCTGTACGGAAGCTACCAGGTTTATAAAAGTAACGAAGCCGACATCAATTCATTAAACACAGATACCGGTTACTACTTTACAATTGACGCTGTAAATGGTACAGGGATAACTTTTGGGAAGATTATCTCAACGAAATACTAATCAAAAATATATAGCGAATGAAAACCGGCATGAAAAAAACAAGTTTGTCCCTGATTGTTGGGCTTATCTGCTGTTGTATTGCAGCTAATGCTCAAAACTACCTAAAAACACCGCTGGGCATCAGAACGCGTGTAAACGCTATGGACATTGAAATCCAGTTTTTCAGCCCGAAAATCGTAAGAATCATAAAAACACCGGACGGGACAAATGGCGAGAAACATAGTTTATCTGTTATTCAACAGGCACAAAAACAGGAATTAAATATTCATGCCGACGAGTCATGGATTACCATCAGCAGCAATGTTGTGCGGGTAAAGCTCAATAAATTGAACGGGCAGGTTATTTTTAATGATATAAATGATTCTGCTCTTTTAAACGAGAAACCAAACGGAACCATGTTTACCCCATTTAAAGATTCTATAGAAAATACTTTTACGGTTAGCCAGGTTTTTGAGCTACAAAAAGCAGAAGCAGTGTATGGCTTAGGGCAGCACCAAGCCGGAATGATGAACCAGCGTAACCAAAAAGTCCTGTTAAAGCAGGAAAATATGGAGATTGGCATACCTTTTTTACATTCGTCAAAAGGATATGGCGTGTTTTGGGATAATTATTCCACCACCGTTTTTGATGATAATGCCGCCGGCACTTCTTTTTCATCGCAAGTAGGTAATTGCGCCGATTATTATTTTATATATGGCGGCAATGCCGATGGGGTAATTGCGGGCTACCGTTATTTAACCGGGCAGGCTCCTATGTTCCCGCGCTGGGTATTTGGTTACTGGCAAAGCAGGGAGCGTTACAAAAGTCAGCAGGAAGTGGTTGGTGTAATTAAAAAATACCGCGAGCTTCATGTTCCCATTGATGGCATAGTACAGGATTGGCAATATTGGGGTGTTGAGGAATCGAAGTGGAATTCAACCGAGTTTGGCAACCCCAATTATCCAAATCCTAAAGCCATGATAGATAGTGTGCATCAGTTGAACGCCCATATCATTATATCGGTATGGCCGGATTTTGGCAATCAAACCAAAATATGGGCCGATATGAAAAGTAAAGGGTTTTTATACAATAACTTTTTATCTTACCCTACAACATCTACGGTGCAGGTTTATGACCCGTTTAACCCCGGAGCGCGCAGCCTGTACTGGAGCTATATGAATAAAAATATTTTCGCTATCGGTATGGATGGCTGGTGGTTGGATTCAACGGAGCCCGATCATTCGCAAGCTACGGAACAAGATGAAAATACATCCACCTGGTTAGGAACTTTCAGAAAGGTACGTAACGCTTTCCCCTTGGCAACAACCGGGGGAGTATTTGAGCACCAGCGCGAAACAAGCATGATAAACGGGTATTTATACTCACGCGCTCTGCCTTTGCCGGACAACAGCGCAACGGCACGGCCATTTGGTCGGGTGATATTGTTTCCGACTGGAGTGTTTTGCGTAAACAAATATCCGGCGGCCTTAACCTTTCGTTATCCGGCATCCCCTATTGGAACACCGATATAGGAGGTTTTTGGGGAGGCCGGCTTTACCACAATGGGATAAACGATCCTTTCAGGGAGTTGTATGTGCGATGGTTGCAATTTGGCACATTTTGCCCGATGATGCGATCGCACGGAACAGACTTGCCCCGGGAGATTTATCAATTTGGTAAAAAGGGTTCGTGGGCTTACGACGCTATTGAAAAGTTTATAAACCTGCGTTATCGCCTGTTGCCTTACAATTATTCAAACGCATGGAGCATTACCGCTAATGGCTCAACCATGATGCGCGCGTTGGTAATGGATTTTGCCGAAGATAAAAAAGTGCTCGACATCAATAATGAGTATATGTTTGGCAAAGCTTTTTTGGTTTGCCCGGTAACCGATTCGATGTACACCAATAAGGTTAATGGCCGGGCCAATTTCAGTAATATTAAATCGCAGCAAGTATATCTTCCGGCAGGACATACCTGGTTCGACTTTTGGACGGGTGACAGCATAAAAGGCGGTCAGTTTATAAAAAAGGAAACTCCTGTTGATATAATGCCATTATATGTAAAGGCTGGCTCAATTATCCCGATGGGTCCTTTTCAGCAATATACCAGCGAAAATGATTTGAAAAATCTTGAATTGAGAATATATCCGGGTGCAGATGGATCATTTACACTTTATGAGGACGAAAACGACAATTATAATTACGAAAAAGGTATGTATTCGACCATCAAATTTGAATGGAACAATAAAGCAAAAACACTCACCATTGATTCACGCAAAGGAAACTATCCGGGCATGCTGAGCAACAGAACGTTTAACGTGACCCTGATTAATGTAAGCCATGGTGTTGGTGCGGAAATAGCACAAGCCGACAGGATAATCATTTACAACGGACAAAAAAAGGCAGTGCGCCTTCAATAAAAAGATTAAAAAACACCTTTTTTTAAAGATTTTAAGAGATTAATGTTTTATTAATCTCTTATTAGTTATCCGGCATAGTTTCGCCCCCTTAACCTATTATAAATTGTATGAAGAAAAAGAACGCCTCTATTTTGGCTCTTTTAACAATATCGTTTTGCTCATTTAATTACCCAGCGCCACCTGTAAAATTTCCTTATAAGGATCCCAAATTACCGGTTGAAAAACGCGTTACAGATCTTTTAAGCCGGATGACTGTTGCCGAAAAAATCAGGCAACTGGATATGTACTGGGGGCACGAAGTTGCCAACATGCAGGGGCACGAAGCCGTGTCGGTTTCAGACAGTGCAAAAATCAATATCGGTACACAGGGCATTGGTTCGGTACACGATTTATATCCGTTAACCGCTGCGGTTACCAACCAGATACAACGGTACGCCCTCGAAAAAACACGTTTGGGCATACCTGTATTATTTATAGAGGAAGGTCTGCATGGTTACGAAAGTTTGGGTAGCACCACCTTCCCTACCCCAATGGCTTTGGCTGGCGCGTGGGACACAACAATTGTTCACCAAGCCGGGCGTATCATAGCAACCGAGGTACGGGCACATGGTGTTAACATGATATTGGGCCCCGTACTGTGCCTGCCCCGCGACCCAAGGTGGGGACGCGTTGAGGAAACTTATGGCGAGGACCCATACCTGGCCGCTGCAAATGGCGTGGCTATGGTGAAGGGACTGCAAGGTAATAAACTGAGCGATGATAATGCTGTAATATCCGAACCAAAACACTTTGCGGTGCACGGTATACCCGAGGCGGGCAGCAATACGGCTCCCGTAAATATAGGCGAGCGGGAAGCGCGGTCATCGTTTTTATATGTGTTTGAAAAAGCAGTTAGAGAGGGCGGGGCCATGGGTATGATGGCCGCGTATAGTGAGATAGATGGCATACCATGCGTAGATAACCATTGGCTTTTACAGGACGTACTGCGCAAAGAATGGGGCTTTAAGGGTTTTGTCCTGTCTGATCTGGGTGCTATAAAAATGTCTTTGAATAATCACCGGGTTGCTTCAAACCCCGCTGATGCACTGGCCCAAACATTTACTGCAGGGCTTGATATGCAATTCTACGATTTCCCGCATGTACAATTTTTTAACGCTGTGACAGCGGCGTTAAAAAGCGGGCAATTATCTGCAGCTAATTTGAACCGGGCGGTTTCAAATGTGCTGCGGGTTAAATTTATGCTCGGCTTGTTTGATCATCCTTTTATTGATGAAGACCTGCTTAAAAAAGTAAATCATACCGAAGCGAGCCGCGCCGTTGCTTTACAGGCCGCACGGGAAGGCATCAGTTTGTTGAAAAACGAAAATTCGCTTTTGCCGCTTGGGCCGGGTGTACACTCGGTTGCGGTTATCGGTCCGCTGGCCCAAAGCACTTATTTGGGTGGTTATGCCAATAAGCAGGGCAAAGGCGTTGCTATAGTTGAAGGCTTGAAACAAAGGGCAGGAAACAGTCTTGAAATTAAATACGAAGAAGGATATTCGGCGGATACATCGGCTGCACAGCAAACAGAAAACCTGCAGAAAGCCGTAAATACAGTTAACAATGCGGATGTTGCGATAGTTGTGTTAGGCGAAGATATAAAAGAGGTTGGCGAGGGTAAAGACCGCTCAAACCTCGACCTAAACGGGCAACAAAGCCGGCTTATTGAGGCCATATACAAAACCGGGAAACCCACCGTGGTGGTACTTTTTAATGGCAGGCCCTTGTGTATTAACTGGGTGGCCAAAAAGATCCCTGCAATTGTAGAATCATGGTTCCTTGGTGATACCGGCGGACTGGCTGTTGCCGACGTATTACTTGGGAAAGTTAATCCGTCTGGCAAATTGCCAATGACCTTTCCGCGTTCGGTGGGGCAATTGCCTTATTATTACGATCATAAACCTACATCACGGCACGTTTATGTGGATCAGGATACCTCGGCTTTATTTCCGTTTGGATATGGATTAAGCTACACCACGTTTCAATATTCAGGCTTAAGTATCAGCCCGGCAAGTATCCCGCTCAGCGGATCGCCTGATATTTCCATAACTATAAAAAACACCGGTAAAGTTGAAGGCACCGAGGTGGTGCAGCTTTACATACGCGATGTGGTTGCCAGTGTTACAACACCCGTAAAAGCATTAAAAGGCTTTAAACGCATAAGCCTAAAGCCCGGCGAAAGCGGCATAGTGAAATTTAAGTTAGATAATAAAGAATTAATGCTTTGGAACAGGCAAATGAAACATGTTGTTGAACCCGGTGAGTTTAAAGTGATGATAGGCAGTTCGTCGGAAGATATACGGGCAACCGGGAGTTTTTATGTGAAATAAATGTTGATGTGCAGATTTGTGAATGTGCAAATGTGCAGATGATGAAAAATATTTAAGATTTCCTGGTATAAATTAAATTTTAATCCGGGATTTAGTTGATGTTATCGGTTTGTTGATAGCTTGTGTGCCCGGGGTGAGATACGGGCACACTTTTTTTAGAAACGGCGGGCGCGTTTTGCCAGTACTACTACAGCCTTTTTCTGACCCATAGGGTCTACCCCTTTGTAGCATTCAAAGCCACCCCACAATATTGCCGCGTAGCGGCTACCCTTAGTCGTCTGACAAGTTGAGGAAAACGTGTGGCACTGCCTTTTTTTGACCCATATATCTACTTCTTTGTCGCCTCCACAAAACCGATATTTTTTTTCCGCGTAGTGGCTACCATTACCTGCGTTTATTATATTTGTGAAAACCTTTATCAAAATGCCAAATACCTATACGCAATTATACATTCATTTTGTCTTCGCGGTAAAATACAGAAAAGCTGTTATACAGGAAGAATGGGAGGCACGTCTGCAAAAATATATTACCGGCGTGGTGCAAAATAACGGACATAAATTATTAGCAATAAATAATATGCCTGATCATTTACACCTTTTCGTTGGTCTAAATCCGAAACAGTCGATTTCTGATTTGATGCGGTTGGTAAAAGGAGATAGTTCAGAATTTATAAACAGTGAGAGGTTTACCAAACGAAAGTTTCAATGGCAGGATGGATACGGCGCATTTAGCAATAGCCGGACTCAAATAGATGCAGTGGTTAAGTACATCTTAAATCAAAAATTGCATCATTCTAAAAAAACATTTAGGGAAGAATATCTTCACATGTTAAAAGAAAATGAAATAGAATATGATGAGAAATACATTTTTCACGACCTATTAGATGATTAAGGGTAGCCGCTACGCGGCAATATTGTGGGGTTGGGTTATAGGGGCTACAAAGGGGTAGACCCGATGGGTCAAAAAACGTCTGTTCAACTACCGTCAAGATGGCAAAAAAGGGTTTGGTGAAGTTTTAGATGATTGAGACATTATCTAAATCTGACTCTCTTTACCTTCTCATCAGAAATGTAAAATTGTCAAAAAATGCAGTCCTTTTTTAACAAAAACATAATTTTTTAATACCAACCTGATTTTTCTTTATCTTATTGATCATCAATAATATAAAGTCAAAATTTTTAAAATTATGTTAACATTTATTAACCATTTTGGCGCCCGCTATCTTCGCAGAATTTGCGATTATCGAAGCCAAACTTAGTTTATAAACTTTAATTTACCCACTCATAATCTGCCATGGCGCAACAACACGGCTATAAAAAAGCGGGCTAATCTTTCGATCAGCCCGCTATTATTAAAAGTATAGAGTGATTTTTAAAACCCTTAATTACAATGTTGGCTTGGTAGGCCGTGTAGCCGTAAGCGGTATTATACCTTTAAACATTTTAGCGCCATCGCCTGTCAATCTCAAATAATAATCAGCCGAGCAGGGCGTACCATCCTCGTCGAGCGACTGAAAGCTTGAACCGGCCGGTACAAAAGCCTGGGTCTCGGCAGTTTTGGCAATTTGGTTGCTTTCGTTATACTCATCAAACATCGAGATATAAATGCCCTGGGCGCCGGCTCTTGTCATATTGTAAAATTGCCTCCACATAAAATCGCCGTGTGCTCTTTGGCGGGCACTGAGGTCGCCTGGTAAAACGCAGGGCTGATAGTCGATACCGTTGCTGCGGCAATACACTTCATCAGCCTTATTGGTGTTTGCATAAAAGCCGTCAGACTCATTGGCATTGCCAATTCTGCCAACCATCCAGGGCGACAGCATATCAAAAGCCTTATAAGTACTTAAAAACTCCGGACGTGAATCACTGGTCTGATCGCGCCAATGTGTTGGTACGCCGCCAATTACATAACAACCTTTGCTTTGAAACCATTTGATAACGTCGAGACATTGTGCCGCGGTAAAATTATGGTTGTCATCGTTAAAACCAAAACCCCAGATACATACTACCGGTTTGCCATTTTGTTTGGCATACTGCGGGGATGCAGTAAGCGCCGACATTTTGCCTGTCCAGTCGGTTTCCATTTCGGTAGCCATGTTTGTCCAGCCGCTCACATCGTACATAATGTAAAATTTAACACTATTGTTTTCGGCGGCAATTTTTACTTTAGCAGCCATAGCATCGCGCACAGGGCCTTCAAGGCCGCTTGGGTTAAACCTCTGCAATGCGGCGCCATCAATTCCGTATTGTTTCATCCACTTAAACTGGATGTCAACTGTTTGATCGCTAAATGATGAAAACACGTTTGCCGGCTGGCCATTATTTAAATTGGCATATTTTGTCGGGAAAGTGCTGGTATAATCGCGCACATCGGGCCATGATGAAATTGCCGTGTTAGTTGGCGATGGCTCCTGCTCCCAGGTTTGCGCCCAATGCCAATACCTGTTAATCGGCGATCCATCACCTATTGCGGCAAACCATCCCTGGTAGCCAACAACTACTTTACCAACCACATCGCCTATCGGCGACGGCGTATGGTCAACCGTATCCGTCGGCGGAGGCTGCACCACCACGGGCGTAACGTGTTTTTTTGAACAACTGCTTATTATTGCCAGCAGCGTTACCAATAACAGCGCATTAAACTTTTTTATTCTCATGTTGGTTTGATATTAAAATTTACAGTTTTACTCCGTTTAAATCAGTCTGGATAACTTTCCTGATGGTACCATCGGCATTGTAGTAAAGCTTGTTTGCACAGATAGACCTCAGCCAATCATTATGTGACAGTGAGCTATTATGATAAAATGCATACCATTGCCCCTTAAATTCAACAATGGAACCATGGTCGGTAAAGCTGTCTGTTGGGTCGATGTACACACCCTGGTAGGTCCAGGGGCCAAGCGGGTTTTTACTGGTAGCATATTTCATGCGGTTATGCTTGCCTGCCTCATCAAAATTGTCGGCGTACGACAGGTAATAGATGCCGTTTCTTTTATGCACCCAGGTAGCTTCGTGAAAATCGTTAAGCCCCTGCATGGTTTGCATTGTGCCGTCAATTTCCATCATGTTATCCTTAAGCTTGCCACCTTTGCAAATGTTACCCCCGCCATAATAAAAATAGGCCTGACCGTCATCGTCCACAAAAACACAAGGATCAATCAATGATTCCAACCCCGCAATATATCCCTGCGATTTAAACCCACTTGCCGGGCTCTTGCTGGTGGCTACCCCAATTTTCCAGGTATTGCCCCAATCAGTGCCGCTTGGATGCGGGAAATAGAAATAGTAAGTGCCGTTTTTATAAGCACAGTCGGGCGCCCACATAAAACCTCCTTCCGGACGGCCCCAGTCAACATCGCTGGCACGCAGTATTTCGCCTTCATCTTTCCAGGTTACCATGTCATCGGTAGAGTAAACATGGTATTTGTCCATCAAATCGCAGCCACGGGGCGGATCAATATCATGCGACGGGTATACATATAAGCGCCCATCGGCCCAAACGTGCGCCGATGGATCTGCGGTATATATCTGTGAAACAAAAGGGTTTTTACGCCCATCGCCGTTAGCATCTTCTATAACTGGCGGCGGAGTATTTTTGGCAGCGGCGCCTTTTTTTGAGCAGCCTGCTGTTGCAATAACCAAAGCAGCTAACAGCGTTATATTAATTATGCGTTTGTTCATGAGCAGGGGTTTGTGTTTGGCTTAGATTTAATTAATTGTTTTTATAAAACCGCTTGGCACAACCTTTTGAATGGAACCATCAGCATTATAGTAAAGTTTATCAAAACAGATGGATCTTAGCCAATCCTGGTTTGACAATGAACTATTATGATAAAACGCATACCACTGCCCTTTATACTGTACTATCGAACCATGATTGGTATAACTGTCGGTAGGATCCATATAGATGCCTTTATAGGTCCATGGACCTAAAGGACTGCTGCTTGTGGCATAGCGCATTTGGTTATGCTTGCCATTAACATCGTGATTGTCTGAATATGACAGGTAATAAACGCCGTTCCGTTTGTGTACCCAGCTTGCTTCGTGAAAATCTTCCAGGCCTTCCATTTTCTTCATTTCACCATCTATCTCCACCATATTATCCTTCAGCTTGCCGCCTTTGCAGGTGCCGCCGCCGCCATAATAAAAGTAAGCCTGTCCGTCATCATCAACAAATACACAAGGGTCAATTAATGATTCCAATCCCTTGATGTATCCCTGCGATTTAAAACCGCTTGCGGGGCTTTTGCTGGTGGCAATGCCTATTTTCCAGGTGCTGTTCCATGCGGTTCCGCTTGGGTGCGGGAAGTAAAAGTAATAGGTGCCATTTTTATAGGCACAATCAGGCGCCCACATAAAACCACCTTCCGGCCTTCCCCATTCAACCTGGCTTGCGCGTAATATTTCGCCTTCATCCTTCCAGTGCACCATGTCATCGGTTGAATATACGTGGTATTGGTCCATTAGGTCGCAGCCGCGCGGAGGAGCAACATCATGCGATGGATATACATACAAGCGGCCATCTTTCCAAACGTGTGCAGATGGATCAGCAGTGTAGATATCCCTCACAAAAGGATTTCCAACCGGTGCATTTGGCGCCGTTTTATCCTGGGCAAAACATGCAGACGCAGTTAGAATACTAAGGCAGGTTACTCTTAACAAATTATATATGTTCATTATTTAGCTGTTTGTTTAAAACGGCGGAGAGACGTGCTCTCCGCCATTTTTTTTGAAAATTTATAGGATTAAGGACCAAAATTATTTCGCAACAACTTTGATGTCATCAATACCATAACTTTGATCTGATGTTGTATTGGCTGCGGTCCAGAAGAATATCTTTATATAATTCATAGCTGTTAAATCCGGCCCTCCATCGCCTGACGCGTATGAGTCGCTAAAATTAAGTTTGAGCAAGTTCCAGCCATTTTTTAAATTCGGGATAATTCCAGCCAGACCCCACCCAATTCGTTTATTGTCCGGATCGGCGGCGCTGCTAAACTGTATTTGACCATCCAATTTCAGCAACGAAACATCCGGAGTATACCACCAGAGCTGCAATTGTCCTGTAGCCATAGTTTCGGTGGTATTAACCGGTGCGGGCAGTGTTTTAATAAACTGCATAAAGTTTTGGCCGGTTACAATTGTTCCCTGTATATAGCCTTTTCCTTCTTTTGGCGCGGTTGTTACTAAAACCGGATCGCCGCCTGCTACCTGCCAGCCGTCAACTTTATCGCAATTATCAATCTCCACGGGCGGTGGCGGCGGCAACGCTGCAACCCTGATATCATCGATACCAAAATTTTGGTCTGTTGCTGCATTGGCTGCTGTCCAGAAGAAAATTTTCACATAATTCATAGCCGTTAAATCAGGGCCTCCATCTCCGGATAAATATCCGTCAGTGAATTTTAGCTCCAGGTGGTTCCAGCCATTTTTTAAGGTCGGGATAATTCCGGCCAGGCCCCAACCAATTCGTTTATTATCCGCATCGGCGGCGCTGCTAAATTGTATCTGTCCATCTAATTTTAACAGCGAAACATCCTGAACATAAAACCAAAGTTTCAATTCGCCGTTGCTTAACGTCACTTTTGTATTAACGGGCGCTGGCAGCGTTTTGATAAACTGCATAAAATTTTGCCCGGTTTTAATTGTACCCTGGATATAGCCTTTTCCTTCTTTTGGGAGGGTTGTTACTAAAACAGGGTCTCCGCCTGCTACCTGCCAGCCGTCAACTTTATCACAATTATCAATTACCACAGAAGTATCAATTACCACCGGAGTTGTATCCACGGGCGGCGGCTTCAGCAGCGATGTATCCCGCGAGGTGTAATGTTCTTTTTGACAACCGGCTATTATAAGGCCTATTATAAGGATGGCGCATGCCATCGTAGTTTTAATGAATTTCATTTCCTTTTATTTTTAGATTAAATTATTTAGGAACATCTATCTCTACTATATTCGAGAAATTGGAACTGTTGTAACTATCGCTTAAACGGACCCCAACACGCACAAAAAATGTACGCCCCGGGATAAGGTTAGGAACCGTTAAGGTCATCGATTTATCGGCAGGAGTCATATCAATAAACTCTTTATTGATTGTTACCGCGTTTACGTCCGAAAAGTCTCTGATAGAAGCTC
>Ga0206947_1202_pt1 | contig 13054 bp, 10 predicted proteins | sample Alteio_BWOrgHeat_3_FD_153239 | JGI IMG/M metagenome (GOLD analysis project Ga0206947, IMG submission 153239) | Enriched cells from forest soil in Barre Woods Harvard Forest LTER site, Petersham, Massachusetts, United States -... | ecosystem: Environmental > Terrestrial > Soil > Temperate forest > O...
TTCGTAAAGTTCCTTTACCTGTTTATAAACTCTTTCAACCAGTGCATCAAACGCTTTTTCTTCCAAACAGATTACATTCATGAAGATTGATTTAAAGGCGCAATATATTTGCGCTATCGTACCGGAACGTTAGATAAATGTTATTTTTCTTTTCAAGGCAATTATCAGATTTTTCGAACCGGGCTTTTTGGCTGCGGTCAATGACGGTCATTGGAAAAGTTCGTGAAGTGGTACGCCGGGCTTATCGGCAAGCGATACCAGGAAGAGAAGCCTTAAATTACTTTTTCCGGTCTCTATGTCTTCAATTTCTGACCATTTTAGGTCAAGTGCTTGCGCAAGTTGCTGTTGCGTCAGGCCTTTTGCAAGACGGAGCTCCTGTATCCTTACGGCAAGAACTGTTTTTGTTTCTTCTAAATCCATGCGGCTAAGCTATGGCTTTTTCGTCCGTTTGGTATTGAAAGCTTTTTATAAAATTTCTCCGAATAGGTTTTTCAGTTACGCTTTGCTGATAAATCCATTGATTAAAGTTGACAATTCGAATGGCAAAATGTGTGTTGTATTTTTTCTTTTCACAGCAAAAAAACGATAAGTACAGATCGGAATGAAAAATTCAGGGCGTGAAAAATTTATCCGGGCTTACTTCCAATGCCTTTGCCAAAATCAGGATAGTCGAAAGCTTGGTGTTGATTTTGCCCGTTTCAATGCGGGACACTTGCGACAGTTCGATTTCGGCAATATTGGCAAGCTCTTGCATCGTCAAACTTCTGGCGTTTCTGATCTTACGCACGTTTTTTCCAAATAATATTATTCCCTCTTTTTCTGGCAATACAGGCATTACCAAAGGTGATGCAGAATTGTAAAAATATTTTAGGCATGCGTGCCTAAAATTCAAAACCCTTTTTTATCTTTGCAATAGAAGTTTATAAGCACACTTCGACTACTTTCGAAATTATAACTACCGTTTAGATATTCAGCGATTGAATATAACACACAAAATGAAGACCCAAAAAGCTATTTATAAAGTATCTTTTTTGTAAAAATTTGAATCGCAAATTATTGTCCATAATTTAGGCTCAATATTTTTCTAAATAGCAAACTCGTTTAAGCTACCGAATCGTCGAAACTTCAAAGCTAAAACACACGAGTATGAGTTACTGCCACGTTACGCGTGGGGTTAATCATTCGTGTGTACGCTTTTCGACGAGCGTGGTAGCTGGTGAGGCCCCACGCTGTTTTTTTATAACCCGTCTTATTAGGGGCTAAGACACCTTAGCTCCGTTATGAAACTAAAATTATTCTTCGTCTGTGCGCTGCTGGCGCTGTGTAGCTGCAATTCGACCGGACAGCGCCGTCCTAAACAAAGCCCTCCAAAAACCAATGCCTTTACAGGTGCCTCGGATGCCATCCAGCCCGTCCCCGAAAAGACTTACACCGGACTGCAACCGGGCGACATTTCCCCGGATGCAGTCAAAATCGATGTCGACAATATCAAGGCGATTATTAACGGTGCTTGCATTATCGTCAAAGGGAAGTTAGAGGCCATGATCGATCTGAAAGGCAACTTTCTTGTGCCGTGGGGGAAATATCAATATTACGTTGATGAAACCAGACCGAACTATTCAACGTTAATTCACGTCAGTGATCCGGTCGGAACCGCCCACGGCTACATCAATACGCGCGGGCAGGTCGTTATCCCGCTTGTCTATTATAAGGCGGGCGATTTTGACGTTTACAAAATAGCGAGTGTGGGCACCATACACGGGAGCTTCAATATCGATAATCATGGCAGGGAATTGCCAGAGTACTATTACACGCCAATCTGGTGGGACAATTTAAGTGAAAGGAATTTATACGATAGGCCACAGGCGGATAATTTCTTAAGAACGGACATTACAGAGCGGAATGCGCCTGGCACTGCCCCCTCACAGAACAGGGCGACCTTCATCGACCGCTACGGCAAAATCACCATCCACCAGAAATATTACCAGACCGGGGCATTCAGCGAGGGGATGTGTGCAGTTGCCGCTATCGACCAATTTAATGTCGTGCGGTGGGGCTATATCAACGAGGCCGGAAAACTGGTTATCCCGTTCAAATATATTATCAGGCCGGGTAATTTTCACAACGGGCTGGCGCTGGTGGTGCCGCAGGAAAAGACGGATTTCGATTTCGCCTATATCGATAAGTCTGACAATATTAAGTTTAAAATCACCCATTCGGAATATTACCCCAGTTTTAACGGCGTCCTGTCCGCGGAAGCGCCGCATAACCCCAATGTCGCCCGTATGGTCGTAAATGGCGATTTTTTCAATGGCTTTGCCTATTGGAAAGGCTGGGGCGATGAGGTGGTGTTGTTGGACACGGCAGGGCAATTTCATAAATTCCATGAAATCGTCAAAGACCCACTTATCGCTAATTCGCCCGGCGGTCTTTCGATGTTCAAACATGATGATTTAGGAATTTACTATAAGATCATCAGAAAGGGTACAACCTCGGCAAATACAGTCGGGCTGGTCGACTATAACGGGAACACGATTTTCCCGCCCGCTTTTTCATGGCTCACCCCTGATTTATACAGCCCATATGCATACGCCACTGTTCTGCCTGTCAATGCTCCTTACCCGACCGCCGCCGATAAAAGGAATATTAGCGGCATTGTCAACAGGCAAGGGGTTTTTGTCTTGGTACTGGCTAAAAAACCTGTTTTTTAATCCCTAAATCAACTTCGTATGAAACACACTGTAATTTTAATTTGCCTGGCAATTGGTTGCATACTTTATTCCTGCAAAAAAGATGCGCCACCCGCAGGAAATACGGGTACGAATAATACCGGTACAACAACCGACACAACCGCCACAACAACAACTCTATCAATCACAGATTTTAATCCCAAAACAGCGAAACCCGGTTCCAATATTACCATTACAGGTACCGGGTTTGGTAGCGATCCATCCGTTGTGAAACTATTGATAGGAACTTATCCTTTTTACGACCTTGTTTCAGTATCGCCGACAAAGATCGTTTTCACAACCAGTACGATCACACCAAGTGGTAAAATCAGCGTCTTTATTAATGGCAAGGAAGTAACCAGTTCGGCAGATTTCACGGCATTACCGCAAGACTTAAAAATTGTTGGCTTCGTCGGTTCTGCCGGGCAAGGGGGTAGCACACAGCTTGGCCATGAGTTGTATATTTACGCACAAGGCTTTGGTACGGACACGAATAAAATATTTATTTCGTTTGGCGGCACCAAGCCTGTCAAGGCCAATTATATTGGCCCCGAAAAAGCGGCATTAGGTACGGTTGTTCCAAGATATGCCCAACCCGGCAAAGTAACCTTAACGGTTGGCGACAGCGTTACAACCAGTGATAAAGATTTGAATTTTGACATGTCGATAAGCGACTATTCGCCAAAATCATTCCATGTTGGGGACACGATAAAAATAACGGGCTTTAGTTTTACATCTATCGCGGATATGTCGATCGATTTTAACAATGATAAAGGTACAAGACCAATCAGCCTCACTCCGACTGAAATGCATGTCATTGTCCCCCCTATGGCAAAATCGGGCTATCTTCACGTATCTGCCAATTTAGGGACGATTACGGATTTCACATGGGACAAATTTACGGTGTTGCCGTAAATACTTACATTTGCACTATCTAAAACAGGCATCACGCCTGTTTATTGTGATAAGGTTTAGGTTAAAAGCCCCAAGCAGCGAGTGCAAGGGGCTTTTTAATTGAATTCACAGTGCTGAGAAACCATTTACGGTACTTATTGTATAGACACTATACTCCCCCTCATTCAAGTACTCTTCCCATAATTCAAGTATATTTTACGCACGAAATAAGGAGAATAGGAGGTTTGATTTCTGCGTTTTATAAGGCAGGCGAAATTATCAATGGCAGACAATATTTTTCTTTGAATTTTCTTAAATTATAGCTATCATTGGCTGTGCTTGTTGGCAAGCCTGCTCGTTCGTGCAAAGATTTTATCAGCCAATAGATAAATAGTGCAAACCTACCAAGCTTATTATCTATCCAAGATTACGAACGCTCACCATTGTAGATAATAAATTGGCAACATAAGGTATGTATTATGAAACCTATTGACTATTTTAAGCTTCAGGCAAAAAATCTTCACAAAGATTACAAAACCCAAACTTCCTACTTTGATGCAGCATTGAATAGGCATCTATCTGAGTACTGTCCGAAGTATTTTGATATTGATAGCCTTATATTAGACTACAACATTGACGAAGAAAACTTTAGTCTGATGAATGCACAGCACATCATTGCACAACTGGTTGGATTCACGAAATGGACGGAGATGCTGAAAGCTTCAAACACTGAGCTGGAACTTGCAAAGCTTCTATTTGATAATATGCACAAGATTAGTGCTGAAGAGTGGGAAGAATACATTGTCTTCGTTGAATCCGATAACGATGTAACTTTTGATTCCGAGGGCAGATTGAAGGTTTTTAAACAAGTTTTCTCTAATGTGGACGGACATCAGAGCTTCTATACAGATTACCGTCTGAACCCAAGCCAAGCACGTGTTACAAAAAGTAAAGTACTACATGAGGTGATAACAAAGCCTGGTGTAAAAATCACATCACTACCTCTAAAAGATCAAGATCGTGATTATTTTATTGAAGCTGCAAAAAGCGTTTTTGAAACTGTTATGTCGCGAATAGAACCTCGTCACCCTGAAATCATCCGGACGCTTTGGAATCCAGAATTTTATATCGATAAAGCTCTATTGAGAGACGATATGCTCCCGATTGACCGAGAATATGCTTTATCTCTGATTGACGTGTTTCTGGTCCACGATGTTCTCGAACTCGCAATTCAAGCGGACAAAATTGCTATAAGTTTAAATTAAGGTGCAGGGCATTTAAATTACAACTTATAATTTAACACCTAAGACAAGGCCCCAAGCACCGAGTGCAAGGGGCCTTATAAAAACTATCTAACATTTTGTTGTTTATCAAGGTACTCACGAATATCTTCGGCACGCCAAACAGTTATACCGTCACTCAGTTTGATTTTTTGCGGAAAACGGCCAGATTTAACGCCAGCCCACCAGGTTGAGGCACAAACAGGAATAAACTGTAAAACTGTCGAAAGGCGTACAAACCCGGTTTCAGGTAATTGAGTTTTCTTCTCCATTTTTTCCCCTGTTGGTAATAGTTAGTCTAAATAAGAATCATCTTTTGACGAGGGAACTGTATCTTAAAATAGCGCATAGCACGTATTGTTGCCAGTTTGTTACGAATGAATAACGATGGTTACACTATTTCAACGTTTTTTGCAGATATTCCCCCAGTAGAATAAATGCATTTTTCTGCTCATCATTTAATCTGGCACGTTGATATGTTTCCATGATTTTGTCTTCCGTGCGCTGGTTCAGACATTTTTTGATAATATGAGGCATTACGCCCAATTCCTGCATAATCGTTGCTGTTGTTCGACGCAGGTCATGGACAATCCAATGTCCATTAGGCAAGGCAAGGCTATCGTCATTTTTTCTACCTTTGAGTTTCTTGCCATTTTTCTTTTTTAGTTCTTTAGGCTGCCGATCAGTAATTTGCTTAGTTATAGCCGATTCAATTAAATGCCCATCATCTTTGCGGTTCGGAAATAGCCATTTGCTGCCTGTTAACTTCATAATTGCATTGATTTGAGTTACGGCAAAATCAGACAGGTAAATATTATGTTCGTCTGTATTCTTAGATTTATCGGATGGAATAAATAGGTTACGTTTTTCTATATTAATATTTTTTATTGGGGTGGTGATCAGTTCAGCTCGACGGCATCCGGTAGCCAGATATAAATAAATGGCGTGTTGATAAATTTGCTTCAAATCCGACTTTAAAAGATTCTGTTTCAGCAATACAAGTTCTTCACTACACAAAACGCGTTTTCTTGATTGTTCGATCCCGCCCACACGTTCTTTTTTCAAGCGCCGGGTGGGGTCTTGCGTGATAAGTTCTTCATCATCAGCATAACCAAAAAATTGTTTAAGATCGGATAATAACTTATTAGCAACTCGATTGGCTTTTCGGTTTAATGGCCGGTCCAACACAGCTTTAATATCTAATCTGGATATATCGTTTATTGGTTTGTTACCGATAACAGGAAAAACATCTTTCTCGAACATTTGTAGCGCGGATTGGCCTTTATCTTTTCTATTCTGTAAATCCTCCTTTTTCCAATTATTGAATATCAGGAAGACTGTGCTGCTTTGTGTTTTCTTGTTTTCAGAAAGGATTTTATTCTCTTCTAACCGATTTTTCTCATTCTGAATTAATGGATCAACCCCCTGGTTGACTAAAGCCCGCTTTTCGCCGGCGAGTCGCCGGGCCTCTTTAATTGTGGTATCGGGGTAAGAGCCTAAAGACTGTTTTCGGCGGCCACCGGTTATCGGCGATGTGTAGCGAAAGACCCACTCTTTGGTCTTGTGTTTTCTGACAAAGAGGTATAAACCACCCCCATCATTTATCATTTGATCTGCCGGTGAAGCCTTAATGCGGTCAACTTGTGGGGCGGATAGTAAATGTAATTGGGCCTTGGGCATCTATGTTCCTTTCCTCTCGTGTACCATCCTGTGTACCAATAAAGCTTCGATGGGGTTATACCGATATGGACAGTTATACATTAGGTTGTTATAAAGTTCAAGTGTTTAATTAAAATGTTGGACTGCATTGCATGCGAAAAAATGGGCATTTTCAGGTATGGGGTGCAGAAGGTCGTGGGTTCGAATCCCGCCAGCCCGACCATTATTTTCAATGATTTAATAGAAGAATTTTTGTGATGAGTTAATGAATAATCGTCGCTGTGTACCAACTAGTGTACCATCAAACTTATTCACTTTTAATCATTAAATTTACGTTTATTTGATGTTGCTGTAAGATATACCGTGTTTCAAAAATATTTGGCTATTTGTAAAAGAAACAAAGAATTTACAGGAAAGGCCGCGTATTGCTGGACGAAAAAAGCATATAACACAAATTTTATTTAGCCCAATTTATATCGTGCAGACAGAGTTTTTAATGAGGAGCGTATGTTATGATTCAGTTTTATTAACCGATAAAACGCAATACGATATTTTTGTCGATAGCGATGACGAGATTGGCGAACGCATAAGCCAGATTGCCGAAAAGGAAATTGTCAGTTGGTTTTTTAACCATCCAATGAATTTTAAGGATTACTTGTTTTATGAAGAGCTTGGCATTGACAAAGATAAGTACAAACCCTTTTTTGAGATCAGTAAGCCCTTAATTTTAGATAACGAAAAACCTGGTGATTTGGATATATTATTAATCAACAAAGCGGAACCTCAGCGTTCCGTAGCAATTCAGGTAAAACGAGTAAAAGCGACAATTGATAAAAATGACAACGTGTTTTTACAAACGAAACACATACAAAAAGGCATCTTACAGACCAAAAGAATGTACCAAAAGTACAAATTTCACCAATGTTATTTGATGCTTGTTATTGTCGCCGATGCGAAAAACCGACTGCAAAACCAACAAATGTTTAGGCATCTTAGTTACCAAGAGAAAGAGGTGGTTTACTTTCATAGCGGCTATGGAGATTTACCCGAAGATGTGGGCGTTTATTTTTTAGAAATAAGTCAGCCTTCTACAAATGAAATAGGCAAGACGGCTCAGATATCTTCGAAAATGCAAATAGCAGCGAGGCCTCTCGACCAGTTAAACGATACAACAGAACGGGTTTTACAATTTATAAAAACAGATCAGTATAAATAGGGACTATTTTAAGTACGACTTCGTTGGTAAAGCAAACTTGTCGGAAACTTTGGTTGTGATACGCTCCTTTTAAAATGACGCACGCTATAAATTGTCTTGGGGATGGAACTGCATGAGTCTTCCGTCCGGGTCGATTTTTAAAGAATAATAGTTGCCATTATAATAATATCCATTGTCATTTTGCAAATGAAACCCTTTACCGACTTTTAAGCGGCCTTCAATGGCTTCTTTATTTGCATTAAGGACGAAATTAATAATTCTTCTAATATCTTTTAATGTATATTGAAATCCGGTCCCTTGACCTTTTGAGGACTCATTAATAAGAAAGTTTTTATAGTGTCTCAAATAAATATGTATGAAACGTTCAAAATCCCAATAAACGTGCTGTGTCCATCCCCAAAGTGTTAACGTTTCCGGCTCGAAACTATATAAAAGTCTCATCAATTCCATCCAAGCGTTATTGTTACTGCTCTTGAGATTATCAATGTGTTTTGGCGCTACACCAAGGTGCCTGCAAATAAAGTTTGTCCTTTCTTTTCGTCGATTAGCCAAGGCATCATTTAACATCTTCGTCATCGGATTACTTTCTCGATCACCAATCGTTAACAATGGTTTGAGCGCAGTAATCCAAACATCGTCATAGAATTGCCCGGTAAGCGGATTAGTAAATATGTCCGTCTTAATCTGTTCACTAATTTCTCCTGGCTCTAATAAAAATATAAGGCTATAATATCGTCGCTTTTCAGCAGGAATTAATGGAATATTTTCTTCAATTCTTTTTCGAAATAACATTAATTGCATCCGCTCGCCGTCGAATCCCGAAGAATTAAATTTAACATTGACCGTGTTCGGAATATCTTTGATCTCCGGATTATCGTATTGGTTTTTAATAGGTCCAACATCCAGCGTGCTCAAGCGAACAATATCTCGTGCATAAAATCCTTCGTTTATGAGCATTTGATTCTTTTCTAAATCTGGCAACGCGCCGTCTAGAAATACAATTCCATCATCGTTACCAATGCAGCCGGATTCCACTTCTAATTTCAGTCTTGCACGTTGTGAAGGAGGATAAATGACATTCCCATATACCATGGTACCGTATTTGAGATATGCATCCGAACCATAGTAAAAATCGAAGATCGCATACCGGTCAAATTGGCCAACCTGTATAAAAATATTCTGAATCGAATGGTTTAACGATAATTTCACGCCATTTAGATGTTGAATGTTTGATATTGTCAAAATTAACCACGAAAATCGGTAAGTCCAATTCACGTTTTAATGTTATTTATAGAGTGCGAATTGATCGACTGGGATTTTAGTCGTTTCGCTATCCGGAAAACGCAAAAGATAGTACGCTAGTTAATCCGTTGGATTTTAGTAGTACTCTCCAATATTCTCAATAACTTATTTTAAGCACTCACGTTCTAATCGAAAAGTTAAAGTTGTGTACGATTAAATATATTTCCAATTAATGTAGCAAAATGCAAATTTCTCGATGCAACAAATTAATATTGGGCGTAAGTTATATTAGTCGTAACTTAGAGTCCTAAACCTTAAACATGAAAATTCAGTTTGTTGAAATTCAAAACTTTAGAAAATTAAAATCGGTAAGAATTGAGTTTTCTGCTGACACAACTGTTTTTGTAGGTGCAAATAACAGCGGTAAGACTTCTGCGATGGTAGCCTTAAGTCATTTTTTGGTAGACCAAAGTCGATTTAGTACAAATGATTTTACTTTATCAAATTGGTCTAAATTGAATAATATCGGCGAAATTTGGGAAAATTTAACGGACCAAGAACCGATACCGACTTTGCAAGATTGGCTAGAAATCCTGCCCTCGCTTGATATATGGCTTAATGTGGGAGTTAATGAAATCCACTACATTAATAATTTAATTCCGACTTTAAGCTGGGCGGGCGGATTACTTGGCGTTAGGTTACGATTCGAACCCAAAAACATCGAAGAATTCTATATAGAGTTTTTAACTGCCAGAAAATCATCCAACGATACTGTTAATGCCGCCAAAACAAATAAGCCAACTGCTCAATACACGTTAAATTTATGGCCATCATGCATGACCGAGTTTTTGACCAAAAAGTTGAATACACTTTTTACCATACGATCGTATTTGCTCGACCCATTAAAGATAAAGGATCCTAAACAGGGCATGGCTATTCCACAAATTTTGCTCGGCGATTTGGATTCCATTGAAGGAAATCCGCTAAAAGACTTAATGAAGATTGACGAAATAAATGCACAAAGGGGATTTTCAGATTCTAATACCAAGGATGGTGATGCAAGCGGTGACAGAAATAATAAAAAAAAATTATCTGACCAATTACGGACATATTTTTCGAGACACATTGACCCAAATGAAGCACCTGATCCTTCAGACCTCGATGCGTTACAAGCAATTCATGAAGCACAAAATACATTTGATACAAGGCTAAAGTCGAGTTTTAATGATGCATTCGAGGAAATTGGGAACCTAGGCTATCCTGGGGTAAACGATCTTGAACTAATATTAAGCTCACGAATTCACCCGATGGACGGGTTGAATCACGATTCGGCACTCCAATATAAGATCAATCAATCTGGTTCAAACGAGGTGAATGTAATTTCGCCAAGTCTGCCTGAACAGTATAATGGTTTAGGGTATCAAAATTTAATTTCAATGGTTTTCAGGTTAATGAGTTTCCGAGATCATTGGTTAAAAGTAGGGAAAGAAGGAAAAAAAATAAAAGAAAAATCCGATGATACCGATTTTATACAACCGATACATTTGGTTTTAGTCGAGGAACCAGAAGCTCATTTACACGTTCAAGTTCAGCAGGTTTTTATAAAAAAAGCTTTTGACATCTTACGAAATAGGAAAGAGTTAGAGAACAACACTAACTTAACTACTCAATTAGTTGTAACAACCCACTCAAGCCACATTGCACACGAATGTGATTTTGGATGGCTCCGATATTTTCGACGAAAACCAGCAATAGCTGTTACAGAAGTGCCCACCACAACGGTTATAAACTTATCTGAAGTATTTGGCAATCAAACCGAAACTGAAAAATTTGTTACCAGGTATCTGCAATCAATGCACTGTGATTTGTTTTTTGCTGATGCTGCTATTTTGGTAGAAGGTCCGGCGGAACGAATATTAGTCCCCCATTTTATTAAAAAGCACTTTCCTGTAATAAACCGAAGTTATATTACGATTTTAGAAATTGGAGGTAGCCACGCCCACAGATTGCGATCATTAATCGAACATTTGGGGTTGATAACTTTAATTATCACCGATATTGATGCATCAAAATCAGTAAATCAAACGGTTAAAAAAATGATCCCAAAAAGAAATGCCGGGCAAATATCAGGAAATTCAACAATTCGAACGTGGGTGCCGGCCATCAAGGATTTAGATAAACTACTTGATTTAGACAATTCCAAAAAAGTATTAAAAATCGATGAATTCAGCTCAATAAGAGTTTGTTATCAAACACCAGTTGTAAATACTGACGGCGATCAAAAATCGGAGTTTATCGCCAATACATTTGAAGATTCGCTGTTTTATCAAAACATTGTAGAATTTAAAAGTTTGAACGGTTTGGGGCTGCTCAAAAAATTTAGAATTTTAGCGCAACAAGATTTAACTCCTGAATTATTAACTGACAAAGTATTTGAACTTTTAAAAAACACAGATAATAAAGCGCCATTTGCACTTGACATGTTACGTCAAGACGCGAGTCACATAAAAATACCTAGTTATATAAAAGAGGGTCTCGTCTGGTTACAGGAGTCTATAACTAGAAAACTGTTAGATACTATAAAAGAGGACATAAAAGCAATAGCTGCAGATTCGAACGCGACGGAGCGCGGAGAAGCAGTCCAAGAACATCAAAAGAAAAGCGTTGAAGTAAACAAATCATAATGGCTAACTTTTATTTCCAGCATATTACATTACTATTAATTGGTACATTCTTATGAGCGACACATCACGACCATTATTATATAATGACATCGACAATCATGTTGATGAAGAAATTTATAACTGTTTAAGGCTGGATACGCCACCCAAAAGTTTTTTTCTTTTCGCGGGCGCCGGGTCAGGTAAAACAGGTTCGTTAGTAAAAGTATTGAAGCGGCTTTGTGATGAATACGACGACTGGTTTAAATTTCAAGGAAAAAAAATTGCTGTAATTACTTATACCAACGCAGCTTGTAATGAAATCAAGAAAAGATTGAATTTTAATTCACACATTACGGTCGAGACTATTCATAGTTTTGTTTGGTCGTTAATTGAAGGGTATAATTCGGATTTAAAAATTTGGGTTAAGGCTTCACTTGAGCAAGATATAATCAAATTAAATGCGGACCAACTAAAGGGGAAGGCGGGATCAAAAGCTGCAAGTGATAGAGAAAAAGATATAATTAAGAAGACAAAGAAAATTCAAGAGTTACCTAAGATAAAAAAATTCACTTACAATCCAAACGGAGATAATAAGGAAAAATCGTCACTTGGTCATTCCGATGTGATAAAAATAGCAGCGGAGTTTCTAACGAGTAAACCATTATTGCAATCAATCTTAATAAATAAATATCCGATTTTACTAATTGATGAAAGTCAGGATACCAACAAACTTTTAATGGAAGCAGTGTTGAAAGTGCAAAATGTTCATTCAAATTCATTTGCGGTCGGTCTTCTTGGTGATACCATGCAGCGAATCTATTCGGATGGGAAAATTGATTTAGGGGTCGATTTACCCGATGACTGGGCAAAACCACAGAAAATAATGAATCATAGGTGCCCAAAACGAATTGTGAAATTGATTAATAGAATTCGAGAGGATGTAGACAAACAACAACAGAATTCAAGAAGTGATAAAGAGGAGGGTTATGTCCGTTTATTTATTGTTCCGCGGAACATAGGTAATAAGCAACAGGTGGAAATGATTATCGCTGATAGAATGGCCAATTTAACAGGGGATTTAAGTTGGCAAAATCTAAAAACAGAAGTTAAAACGTTAATTCTTGAACATCATATGGCCGCAACACGATTGGCTTTTACGGAGATGTTTGAGCCGTTGTATAAACAAGAGTCTTTAAAAACCGGATTATTGAATGGTACATTACCAGGCATTCGATTTTTCACCAATCAAATCTTGCCAATTGTCGAGGCTCACAACCAGAAAAATGACTTTCGTGTCACTGCTATAGTTAGAAAATATTCACCTTTTTTAAGCTCGGAAGTTTTAAAGGCGTCTCAGCCAGATCAAACAAT
>Ga0206947_1157_pt1 | contig 13025 bp, 18 predicted proteins | sample Alteio_BWOrgHeat_3_FD_153239 | JGI IMG/M metagenome (GOLD analysis project Ga0206947, IMG submission 153239) | Enriched cells from forest soil in Barre Woods Harvard Forest LTER site, Petersham, Massachusetts, United States -... | ecosystem: Environmental > Terrestrial > Soil > Temperate forest > O...
GAGTCAGAATGAGTCTGCGCGGTTCACCCCCTGTCAGCAACCGGAGCCGCAAACGGCAGCCTGATACGCCATTTGCACCGCCGGCGATCGACCCCGATCCAGCTGTGCCGCCCAAGGTCTCAGAGATGGAAAGGTTTGTGAACAAGATTCGGTTGCCCGAACACCCGGCCAAACATCGCCCAGGGCAATATATCCACGGGAAAATGACCAGGGAAGAATGGGAGAGGCTCCCGCAGGAAATGAAGCCCGCTTTCAATGAGGAGCCCGGGAATGACCAGACGGCAACCTCCGCTAGGATATCTTCCCAGACACACGATTGGGGGCACGAAGCCATCGCCCGGAAGCTGAGAGGACGCTAAGAGCGTGGAACTCGACTCCCGCGTGGGTTTTTAACGCGCAGAATTGGCATATCCACTTGCGAAGAAAGATCAAAAAACTTAACTATGGCGTAAAGCATCTAATCCTCGGTGGGTTGAGTCCGGGCGTAGCCGACAGCTGGCTTAATTTTTCTTCCGTTGGTGCCGTTGCGCGGCATTGGATGTTCAAAAATCTTGTGTTCGTTCTCCAGTATCTTGATGAAAGACCGTGCCTTTTTCTCTCCGAGGAAACATGGTCCGTCCTTCTTGGAAATGATGTGGAAGAGCTTCTCCTGGAGTATCGGGTCAAGGAGTGGCACGAGTTTTAAGAGATCATCAGGGCCTTTGGAGGACCCGGCTGAGGCAGCTATTTGGCCGTCCTCAGCGGGAAGCCAGAGAAGCTTTCCTTCATCTGGGCTGTGCGCCCAGAACGTCTCGAATACCGGGAATGGGTCACCCCACCCGATGCGTTTCCCGCGCTTGGCGGCGATGAATTTGTACAGACCATGGATTTCGCAGGGGTCGATGGCCAGGTAGGCTCGAGCCCAGTTGGTCAGGACCGCCGCGCCCGATCCAGAATACATCCAGTCTGATGGCTTCCAGTTGGTCGTATCTCGAAAATTGGTCTTGGGGGTATGGTGGATGATGATCGCCCCGCACCTGTGCGAGGTAAGTATCGGGTTAAGTCCGTTTCGGAGGAACCTGGTGTTCGCGCCGTCGTCTTTTATGTCCGCTCCCAGATAAGCGGTATAAGGATTAATCCAAAGCAGGTCGGCTTTCCACTGGTCCAGAAATCCGCTGCAGGCATTCAGGAAATCGATTCCAATCAGGTCATTTACAAACTCGACATGCGTGTTCTGATCGACCAACTCACGCTCGGCTTTACTCAGCTCCAGGTGATCGATAACCTTCGACATCTCGGTAATGTCGTCTTCATCGTCCTCGCTCTGGATGATCAACGATTTCAACGGCCCATTGGGGTTAGCAATGCCGAAAGTCGGCTTGTTGCAGGCGAGCTGGACAGCCCCTTGCGCAGTCAGGACACTTTTGCCGTGACCTGATGGAGCAACGATGAAAAGTCCACCTCCCCGGCAAAGGTAGCGGTTGGCTAAAAGGGTATTAGTGTGGTCAATCTCACGCTGGGAATACTTGTACAAAGATTGGCCGCGTAATTTTCTAGCTTCGGGTTCCTTCTCCCAATCATCGCCCTCGTCTCGGGAGTATTCCCTGGAGTGATTGGCAGTAGGGCGTGAGCCGGAAGGGATGATTGGGCCTGCCATCTTAATTGCTTTCCCTTCTGATGTTTAGATCGAGCAGGGACTCAACCTCCTGGCGGTGAGCTTCTCTAGATTTGGGCGAGATCCGGCAGAGGTCATTAAGATCGGTGACCGGCTGACCGTCCGTCTGGGTCAGGCCCTCGAAGCTGTAGCCATCGACCTCGGAGTTATCTTTTAACTGAGAATACCACTGGCCGGCGGCGGCCATCCCGGCATCGTCGGCGTGAACGAAAATCCTAACCCGCTTACCAATGAAAAAGGGAAGCGCCTCTTTAGGAATCGACATTTGGGCTCCGGCGATACAGACCGGCGCGACAAGAGTTTGCATTCCCTTTTCCCAGGCATGAGCGAGGAGGGCCAGAAAATCAGGAGTACCTTCAACCAGGCCGATAGCTGGAAAGGCGGCCGCTTCTTTTATCCCGATCGGCCAATTACCTAATGAGCCGTACAAACTCTTGCTCTTTGCACCCTTGGCTGACGTTTGCCAGGCTTGCCCGTCGAGTCGTCGCCCAACGGCTAGTCGCCTCGTGGAATCAGTCAAGAGCCACGCCCTGGTCCGTTCAAAGGGGTCGGTATAGCTCCAAAGGAACTGGCGCCGGACGGCGATCTCCAAAGCTTCAACGGGGAGCGATCGCTGGTTGGCGAGTGTTTGGAGTTCGGCCGCGGTCGGCTTTTCCAGGAGAGGAAAGACAATTTTTCTGGCCGTCGTTGGTTTGTCCACGGGTTGCTCTGGACGAGAGGGCCACTCACTTTCAGGAATCCCGAGCCAAAGCTCGATGTCTCTGACCGCCGTCTTAAAATCGCTCTGGTTAGCGTAGATCCAAAGATCAATGAGATTAGAGCTCATGTTCTCCGTTGAGCCATCCCAATCGCCCCACAGGCCTTTTTTAAGGTTAATATCCAGGGACCCGATTCGCCAGGATGGGCCTTTTTTCTTGCCTTGCGGATAGAGGTAATGAGCTAGCTCCTCGACCCTGCTGTGCAGCACGCCGTTTAGCCGGTCACGAAGCTCTCTGAGATCACTCACCGCAATCGCTTCCTTCTTACACGACCGTGGTCTCGTCTTCTTTTTCAGAGTTGTACGCCTTGAGCGCGTCCAAAGCCTCTTGCGGGTTGATTCTCAGGATGCTTTTGACATGCAGGGCCGGAATGACGCCTAAACGAATCCAGGCCCGCACGGTTGCGGGCGATACGCTCAGGTGGGCAGCAAATTCTTCAACAGTTTGAAACGGTGTCATATTGAGATGGATTTCACCAAACTAACCCAGGAAGCGTGGAACTACAACATATGTATAGACTGTTATATAACGACAAATAGAGCAGAATAACGACAAATAGCGCCGGATAAAGTGATTAAAGGCTAACGCGGAATCGGTACCGGTCTTCCCCGAGATCGTTACCTGGGCGCTCAAGGCAGCCACCCCTGGTCTAACAGAACGCAATGTCGATACGCTCCAGGCCGCAGGGCGCAGATCCTGCGCTCACCCGCTTGGAGAGCCTTCCGGCAGTCACGGCTCACGGAGCTGCTGCGGCAAATCTGCCATTGAGCGTAGGCCTCGCTGGCCCGGCGACAATAAAATGAAGCGACTTCATCTCCACCGATGCGACCGAGCCACCACACTAGAGCTGCGAGGCGCCGGTCAAGCTTGAGGTCAGTGAACGTTGTTTCCCAGTGCGGTGCTTGCGTTCCGCCGGGAATTGTGTGAAAGCTTTGGCAGGTTGTTGTTAGCATGTGCGTTGGTGTGGTTGTCAGCGTTCATGTTTTTGGTTTCTCTCTTCTTGAAAAAAGCACTTTGGCGAGGCAGCTTTGGCCGGCTGCCTCGTCGCTTTTTAGGCATCCTGTAGCTCCCTGATATCATTTGTGGCAGCCAGCGGGGTTGTCACGGTTACTCGCTTTGTGCGGGAACGAGCAATCCGGGATGGCGCGGGTGTCTCTTTAGCTGGTACGGCCGAGCGTTCTATGAACTCTAGGACGTCGGATAATCGGAAACGAACGGAGCGCCAACCCAATCTGTAGTAGCGGATCCGGTTTGTCTGAATCCAATCTGTTAGGGTTCTGGGGTTGACGTTTAAAAACCGAGCAAGCTGCTCTTCCGTTAAGAGGCTCTCTGGTTCCTGCGGCTGATAATTATTTTGGGTATCCAAAACTCTGCTCATGGGCACAATGATGGCGCTTTGATTAAGGGGATTTCGGTACGAGAGCTTCTCGCACTTTAGCCTCGCTGATATGCACTTTTGGGGGAAAGCGCCCAGGCTCAAACCTAAAGGAGGCGATGTTATTATTCGATAGTTTTTGTGTTAGTCAAATGCGTTTTCCCACAATGTCCCGATAGCCCTTGGAACCCTGGGAGCGTTCTTTTTTCGGTGCCGACTCCCGTTTGGTTTCTGTCCAGCCTGCTGCCGCCGGCCTGCCATTCACCGTCAACTCGTGTACGTATCGGACGCTTATTTGTTCTTATCAGCCGATATGTGGCGTTATTTGTCGTTTTGGTAAGCTAATTACCAGTTGTCATTACGCAACCGGCTGCCCCGTCGAGCCTTGTAAATGAAAGTGGGTGGTTGAAAAGCTGGTAAATTTTGGTACATCAGCTGGATCAAGGCTGATGGGTATAGCATTTTATCAGTACAGGTGCACACGTTCCGACTCCGGAGGAACCGGAAACATCCTCGGAGTAAATTCTTAGAGACATGGAAGCAACAGAATCGGCGGATCTCCTGTTTGATCTGGGCTGCGAACTTCAACGCGCTGAACGCTATCAGGAAGCCTTATCGGCCCTCGAGCAAGCGCAAGCGATCGATCCGAATATTCCTTATATCAAGCACAAGATCGCCTTGTCACACCTCCGTCTACGAAACTACACCACGGCTCTCGCTTTGTACGAGGCTCAGGTGCAGGAAACCCCGAATGACCTAGACGCCTGGGTCGGCTTGAGCATCAGTGCGTTTGAATGCCGACAATGGGAGAAAAGCTTAGCAAAAGCAGAGCAAGCTTTTAAGCTTAACCCTAACAACGCCCTGATACTGCACTGTTATTCGATTATCCTAAGAGAGTTCGGGCACTTTAAGCGAGCGCTTCACCTTTTGGAACGGTCTGTGTTACTGGATCCTGAAAATGCCGAGGCCCGGGTCCAACTCGGGCTCCGGCAATTAGAGGAGGGCGACTACAAGAATGGTTGGAAAACGTTCGAGGCAAGGTGGAGGTGGAGACATTACCAAGGAAAGCCATGGGTAAACAGTCAGGTTCCCAGATGGGCCGGCGAAAGCCTGGCTCAGAAGAATATTTTCCTTTGGTACGAACCATGGCAGGGGATCGGCGATGAAATCTTGTTTCTACGCTACGCAGCGCCGCTGGCCGAGCGGGCGCAACGTGAGGGCGGCCTGATCATGTTGGCTTGTCATGAACCGCTCCTTACACTCTTCGGCCGCAGTTTGGCGGACCACCGAAATGTTCTGTTTCTTACTACCAAGGAGAGAGGCCAGGCGTGGCAGCCGCAGCATTTTTTAGGTAGAACGCCGATGCAGTGCCCGATCATGTCACTGCCGTTGTTTTTGAGCGAAATTCCCCCCCGGTTCCCGTATCTAACGCCTGACCCGGTCAAAGTAGAGGCTTGGCGGGAAAGATTATCGGTAGACAAAAGCGTGAAAGTCGGGCTTTCCTGGACTGGAAGAGAGGATCATCCGCGAAACGATCTGCGCACAGTTCCGATTCTTGATCTGGTCAGAGCCATAAAAAATATTCCGGGCGTCACGCTTTATTCTCTACAACGCGAGCATCCCGACCAGGCGCGTGCTGCCGCGCTCATCGATTTCACTCAGGAACTGGCTTCCGTTGACGATACCGCAGCCCTGGTATCAAACCTTGACCTTGTAATCGGCGTGGATTCGATGACTGCCCATTTAGCCGGCGCACTCAACATACCGACCTGGGTGCTGTGCGATTTTAACCCACCTTGGATGTGGGGGCGTAAAGACAAACGAACGATCTGGTATCCAAGTGTCAACGTCTATCGGCAGCACAAGATGCACCGATGGGAAGGGGTCTTCGAGGAAATACGCGCCGATCTCCGAGCGACTCAAGCTGCAAGGCATTGATTTTTTAGTAGTCAACGGTGATCGGCCAATGTCCGGGTTGGGTGATGGTTGCTGTACCGTGTTGAGGTTGGGCGACCTCATCGGCAGCGTCTTTTAAGGCCTGGCGGTCAGCTTCGCGTTGGTCGTTTTCATTGCGCCGGTCATCTTCACGATCAAAGTTGGCTTGCCGAGCTTCGTAGGTAGCTTCATGAATAGCTTGGATTTTTTGTACAAGGTCCGGTGAAACACCGTTCGCAAGCATCTGCTCATCTTCTAGAGTTGCTTTGCGATAATCGTCGTAGGCTTGCTTTTCGAGCAATTCCTGCTGGTAGATTGCCTGATTTTCGGAATTGATCCGTGCAATGACCGTGCGTTGGTAAGCCTGGGTTGGAGTTTCGTAGTCTGCGCAGCCGGTGAAGGCTGCTAGAGGGATAGAGAAAACAAGCGCAAGGCGCGCCAAGCGCTGTGTTATAAACTTCCCTCCGCGGTTTACAGCGGGGTATCCTGGCTGGCCTCGATGCAGTTTGGCGCCATTGTAGCCGCCCATAAAATCAGCGCATCCAAGAAGGAAGGATCCCCGCAAAGACTGGGAACACGGAACGCATGCCGCTCCCTACGGCTGCTTCCGTAGAAAGTTGAGGTTAATCCGCAATTCACATAGCCCCTAGCTCTTCGCCCCTGTTGGTTTCGAGGAGACGCAGCGCGTAGGATTAAGTCAGAGCGCATCGGCATTAGGTTCAGAGAGGAACGATGGTGACTGAAATGCGGACGCCAACGGGCGGTCATAGATAACCGGCACCGATAGCAAAGCAGGTTTCTAATGGTTGATCGGGTTGTTTGCGAGTCGCCTTTCGCCCGAAGAACGCGAGAAGCGAGAACTAACTTGGGCTCTCCCGAAGCTGACCTCTCAAAATCGAGCACGAGTACGATTAATCAGTCGCCATCCCTCCGCTTCGCGCCCATTCGCCGTTTCGCACATTCGCCCGGTGCGCCGTTTCGCTTTCCGACCTAAGCTACCAGATGGACCGCTTTAAAGATCTGAGTAAAGGCATTCCTAGACGGTTACGGCAACAGCTTGAATTCATCCTCGAGATCGATGCGCTCAAAGGTGTGCTACGCCGCTCCTATCTAATTGGGGACCACCGGCACGAAAATTCCGCTGAACACAGCTGGCATTTGGCCGTTGCCGCGATTGTGTTGGCCGAGCATGCCAAAGAACGGATCGATGTCAGCAAAGTGATTCGTCTGGTTTTGGTTCATGACCTGGTGGAGATCGATGCCGGCGACACTTTCATTTACGACGATGCTGGGAATGTCGGGAAAGCAGCACGTGAACAGAAGGCCGCTAATCGACTTTTTGGGATTTTACCAGAGGAACAAGGGCAAACCTTCATGGCCCTTTGGCGAGAGTTCGAGGATCGACAGACCCCGGAAGCAAAGTTCGCTTTCGCTTTAGACCGTCTCATGCCGATTCTCCATAACGTGTTCACCGAGGGCGGGACCTGGAAAGAGCATAGGATCCGGCAAGAGCAAGCACTGACCAAGAACCGTCCGATCGAAGATGGCTCCTCAATTCTTTGGCAGGCCGTTGAATCCTTGATTACACAAACCCTGGCGAAGTAATTCTTTGGGATATGCATCGTCCCAGGACCACGTTCGCCCTTTTGATCTGAGTTTTATGCGCGTTATTGCCGGTCTTTGCTCGTGGCCAAGGTGTTCATCTTTCGGATGCCCAAGCCGACAAAATTGGCCGGCGCCTCTGGCAAAACGAATGTGGGGGCACGGTTTCCGGGCTCACCTCGTGGAATAGCGGTGAGAATTTTGCTTCGCTTGGGATCGGACACTTTATTTGGTATCCAGTCGGTCAAAGTGGCCCATTCGAAGAAAGCTTTCCTCCGCTCCTTGAACCACTTCGGTCGGGCTCTTATCTTCCCTGATGCCAAGAAACACAGGCTGGCGGAGACGGTCATCTCGCGTCCACTCCGTGAATTTGACCTGGCAGACGAGCTTCGGCTTCACCCAATGGCAACGTTTCATTTCGGCGGCGGTTAGCCCCTGGTCCCATCGGTTGCGTCCGGGAGCGGGCACGTTGTAGAATGGACAGCCTTTAATTTGGAGCTTCTCCAGTTCAGAGTGCAAAGAACTCAAGAGCTTGTCGCTGAAACCGGTTCCGACTCTGCCGGCGAATTTAAGCCTCTTGCCTTCATAAAAGCCCACAAGCAGCGCGCCGAAATGTTTCCGACCACCTTCGGGATCCGTGTATCCGCCGATCACGAACTCCTGCTCCAGGTGAATCTTGATCTTGATCCACGCACCGGAGCGTTTGCCGGCCTCATATCGGGAACCGCTACGTTTACCGATCAAGCCCTCAAGCCCGAGTGTCCGGGCTTTTTCCAGAAGCACTTCAATGTCTTTCGTAAAGCTGATCGAATATCGAAGCGCGGCTGGAGATTCTGTAAAGAGTTCTGCTAGTTTCGCCTTTCGGTCTTCGATCGGCAGGTCCCGAAGATCCTTGCCGTTGAGCCGGAGTAGATCAAAAGCGTAGAAAACAATGGGCGGCCTTTCGGTGTCCATATCGAAGGCTTGCAACGCCTGAAACGACGATCGGCCTTGGTCGTCGAGTGCCACAATCTCGCCGTCAATAATAGCGTCCTGAAGATCGAGGTCGCCAATCACGTCAACAATCTCCGGGAACTTCTTGCCGAGATCCTTTTGGTTGCGCGACAAGAGTCTGGTTTCCGATCCGCGTATGGCCAATGCGCGGTAACCGTCAAACTTGACTTCGTAAATCCAATCCCCGGCCGGCGCCGAGGCGACAAGCTTTGCTTGCATCGGCTCAACAAAGTCGGGCAACGCGGCAGGAGTGGCTGAACGAGGTTTCACTCTTTCGTTCGCGCCTTGGGTACAGCTTGGGTTTTGATAAGAAAATTCAACGCCACCACACGCCGGTGCTTCGAGCGTTCAAGCGACGCGAGCTTGATCTTCAGGTCGGTCTTCGTGTTGATCTCCATAATAGCGACATCGAGCGCCCGTTGCTGGAAGTTCGCCCAGATCGGCAAAGGTGCTTCCTTAATGACATTTCCCTCCGCGTCCTTGACCGACTCCAGACCGAGCACCCTGCGGAGCTCCTCCAACGAAACGGTCTTGGTTCTTGCCTCGGTGTACTTTTTTGCCCAACTGTAAAAGCGCAAGGCGTACTGGCTCCGAAGTCTGGCATTGGCCGGCTTCTGCTCAATGTACTCCGGGAAACGCTTCTTCGATTCCATCCAAATCCGTTCAAACCGCGGGCTGAAGGCAACGTAAACCTCCTGCTCCGGGCCTTCCTTTACCTGTACGCAATCAAGCCATCTGGTGTAGCTGGTCAGGATCTCGGCGCCTGTGACCTCCCGAACCATCAGGCGGTAGGCCGTCATAAGCCGCAGTGCGGGTTTGAGCTGGGTGATCCCGCCGACCGGGATAAGGTCAGTCCGTCCAGGGCGATACTTTCGCAGGGCTGTATCCAAGACGGCGCGCGCTGAGCGCGAAAGCATGAAATAGCTCTTCTGGACACTGGTGGGGAGAGGCAGGCCGGGATCGCTTTTGGTCACCCGAAAGCCTTTACCTTTCTGTCACAACGTTTTCAATGCGCGATTGTAGCGGGGGGGCGAACTGGTCATCTTCGACGCGGCAACGATGGTTTTCTTCCGGATCGAATGGCGTTAAGGAGCGTGAAACACCCGAGAATATTCAGGCGGGAGTGATAACGGTGAATGGTTGCCGTGGGCATACTTTGCAATACGGACAATTGCGGTGCCACTTTAGGCCAGATACCATCAGTCAAAGTCTCCGTGTTCTCGAACCGGATCATCTTCGAGGGGGGGCTGGAACTGCCCTTTACGCGAGTTTTCGCACGCCTACCCGAATCCCCTTAACCGTTGGGACAGTGCGAGAGGCTTTGTCGTTAAATCCTTGGCTTCCTGCAAGTCGATCCACATCCTGGCGAAGCTTCAGTGACCAGTATCGAAAATTTTATCGGCACCGCTCCTAAAAAGGTATTGTAAAATTTCTGATGGAAGTGGAAAGTACGGTTTGTTCTGGAGGATATAATATGCGCCGGGAAAAACGCAGCTATCGAAACGTGCCAACAATCCACCCCCCAACTGTTCACACTTGTTCGTCTGGCGCAGAGGAACGAAATCAAAGCCTCTTCAGCCTTTTGCTTGAGATTGAAAGCCGACTCCGCGCAGAGGCGAGAAACGATCAGGTCCGGTCCAAACGGTCCAAAGAAAAAGACCACCAGCGATTGAAAGCCGACTATTTCTCTCGCTATTGCGAGTAGCTAAGGCTTGGGCGGTCCCCCAACGCTCTCGTTTCTGGCAGACGTAAAACACTACGCCCGAAGTGGGGGGGCGCTTCTCCTTGACGCGGCTTGATTCGAGGACAGCGTCTTGGCAATCTGCGTTCCAGACGTGAAAGAGAGCAAGAAAATCACCTCGGGTTCGTCGGACTCCACCACCGCTGCGGCGGATTTCACCTACGCGATGTCAGGCAAAGTGATTTCGATCACGTACTTGGGCGCCGGCACGATCCACGAAGAGATCAGGCGAATACTGCGGAGGATCGAGCACTGGCACCAGGGCCCTCTTACATCTTACAGGATCCTGTACCAGGATGGTGACGGGTTGGGTGGCGAGGTCAAGTAGGACAGCGAGAACGCGTCGTCGCGGCGATCGGGCCCTCAAAAGTAAACGGGTTTATCGTATAGAATTTGGCTAACCCAGCCGCGCATCCATACCGGAACGCGGCATTATCGCGGGGAAGCGAGTTTAATTATCCATCGCTGTCTTATATTCTTATCGTCCGGGGGCGATATGGCGTCGACGTACCGAGGCATTCCCTTGACGTCCTCTTTAAGGCCGAGTAGTGCAGCCATGTCAATTACCGATGTCAAGGACACTTCTGTTCCAAATCGGACGGCGCTTCCCTCAATATCCGACAACTTGGCGAGTGCTTGGCTATAGGGTGTCTTTATTTCGTCGAGTGCTTTGGCTGACTTCCCGGCATCCGAGGCGAATGTTTGGGCTTCCACAGATGCCTTTTGCGCCGCCGCACGGTACTGCTCTAGGGTATCGTTATTGACCTTGTCGTTCACGGCATCGTGAATTTTACCTGGGAGTTGCCAAACCGTAAATCCGGTATAAGCAACCACGATGGCGCCTATTATTCCCCCGAACGCAATAATACGATCGAAGGTAGGTTTAAGTTTTGCGAAATCATCCTTAAGCTTATCCAACTGAGCCCTAAGTCGCTCTAATTCATCCTTCTCATTTATTGCCATAAATGTTTAACGATCCCCGGCGAGAAGCGAATTCAACAGAACAGCCGATATGATCACTGTGCTTTGCACGGGAGCGATAATCACTTTTTGCGGCAAAAACACCAAGCAAATCTCGAGAAGATCATTGCACGCTCGCGTCCCAATATCGGGATTAATTGGGTTCCCATCTCCACGCTAGTTTTCGAGGCCCGCCCCATCAGCACGACGTTTTGAGGACTGGCTCGGACGGAAGAATCTGCCATTTGGCGTCCAGCCTTCGGGCTTGACTATTCATTCAGCGACAAGCGCGACATTCAGCGGCTTGTTATGATTACCATTATGAAAATAGGATTCTGCACCAACGTTTTATTCGTAAATCACTCGCGCTGAGTCACATAAGTGTAGAAGTGAATCGAACCTTGGAATGCCCGTAATCATTTCCGGGATGTTCTCGGTCTTCCTATTGACCATGTTGCTCAATGGCGAGAGCGCGATGCCGCTCTTCGCGAAGTTCCTTCTCGCCTTGCTCCCAACGTCGCTGACCATCTTGTATATCGTAGCATTGCGGAGCCGCAAACCCCCTCGATTCGATCTGGATCTCTTTGCCTCTTGGGTCAAGGGACGATCGTTTCAGCCGGCACGCACCCAGCCACGCCATCCATTTATTCCGCACCGATGATCCGTCTATTATGCCAGGGGTGCCAAGGATGAGATCACGTTGCGCGAGAATCGCGTGGCCTGCGAGCAGATGAGGTTGCGGGTGAAACGAGCGAGACTTGCGAAGCGTGCACAATGGCAATGCGTGCATCTGAGGGTCATCAGCTTACGCATTGCCAGGTAAGAAATTCGCTAGAGAGAATCTCCGACCCATACTCCGTTGGTTCTATTTACGGCAGGAGGGCTTGAGGGTATCTCGGAGCGGCAAATATTATGAAATTCTCATTCTTCTCTCTCTTCAGAGCCAAGAGCGATCGCGAAACTCACGAACCCCGCCCGCTTTGCGATGACCTACAACGACGTTTGCTTTCGAGGCGCGTACAGTTGATTCCGCTTCGTTCACCGGGCGATCAACTTCAAATTGTGGTGTTCCCGCTGATCGGCGAATAAGGCCCTGGGGCTTTTCCTGAAAGGTGACCGGAATCCCAACGCCTCTGTATCAGACAATTGGATACATTGAAGATAGCCGCCCCGGAGGACCACCTTCGATGGCGCAAAGAAACCCGAAGCTTGCCGCGATCGCAAAACAGCAGGGCGGCGACGGAGTTTTGATTCAATCTGACGCCGCTCAGTATATGGGGTCAATCACAACCGGCAACGTTTTCACTGGAGCAGCGTTGACCACGGGTACACTGGTTTCTGCTCCAATGATCCGGCGTGAAGGGCGATTCTTTGTGATCAAGTATTTGTAGCTAAATGGCTTCCTTGAGGCTGCCTTCGTAGTATCCGTGAACACCTAACAGAAGGCTCAATTTACCTACCCTAATGTTTTCCTGAACAATATTAGCCTCCCACTTGCGACATCCATCCGGGAAATCAGAATAGGAGCGAACTTCAGCTTCTCGTCGCGGCTCATTTCCAGAAATGCTTCTAAGTCTTGCTTTATGTTATTCAATTCCCATGCGAATTGTGCAAATTGTTCCTTCGTTTGCATTTGAGTTGTCGAAACGGTCGATCGCAAGAAGGGTTTAGCTGATCCTTGCCAAGGTCGTTAGCCGCCATACCCACGAGACGGTACAGTAAACAAAGTTCAGCTGCTCCCGCGAGGCGTGTGTTGGCGTTTCCGTGGCGAACCGGCTAAAGAGTTGCAAATGGACAAAGGGGATACTTCCAAACGAGTGACGGAAGCGAAGCCGCAGGCCTCATGACTTCCGCTTGAGATCGCACAGCGAGGGTCTTCTCCTGGGCTGGAAAGATTTTCATCTTTTCGGAATAAAATCGCGTCATTTTTGGTTTAGTTATTGGGAAGTCATTTCGTTGCGTCATTGATTCGCCAGAGACGCGGTTTTAACCCTTTCTGATGATTGG
>Ga0206947_1204_pt1 | contig 12789 bp, 10 predicted proteins | sample Alteio_BWOrgHeat_3_FD_153239 | JGI IMG/M metagenome (GOLD analysis project Ga0206947, IMG submission 153239) | Enriched cells from forest soil in Barre Woods Harvard Forest LTER site, Petersham, Massachusetts, United States -... | ecosystem: Environmental > Terrestrial > Soil > Temperate forest > O...
TTATTCTTGATATCGTTATCGTCCATGGCAGTTTGCTTTCAACGTGAAGCTGCCACCTGAACTTGTACAGCGCTTTGCCGCCAGCGGAATTCGGCTGACCAAACAGCGCGAAGAAGTTTTCGGGTTGTTACTGCAGAAAAGGGATCACCCGACGGCCACGGAGGTGTTTCTGCGTGCAAAAAAGCACATGCCGTCGATCTCGCTGGCGACGATTTATAACTGCTTGGACGCTTTAGTGGATTGGGGTCTGGTAAAACAGGTGAACCTGGATCGCGCCCCGACGCGTTATTGCGCAAATCTCCAGGAGCATAGTCACTTTTATTGTGAATCCTGTGGGGCGATTTCGGATGTCGAAACTCCGTTCAACGGTACCTGGAGTTTGCCCCCCGGCTTTATCGTCGCTCAGGCGGAAGTTTCACTGAAGGGTCTTTGTGCAAAGTGTTCCACGGAACGTGCTGCTCTTTCAGCCGACCAATCGGGGCAGGTCGGGCCACCTGGCCCCTACGCAAGACTTAAGCATCAAAATCCCAAACGTTATTCATGAGTTCCATTGTCATCCAGGAGTTACGAGTTTCCATCGCCGATAAAGAGATTATCCGAGGGCTGAGCCTCAAATTCAGCAAAGGTGAGGTCCATGCCGTCATGGGGCCGAACGGTTCGGGAAAGAGCACTTTGGCGAAGGTGATGGCCGGACACCCCGATTATCAGGTGACGGGAGGGGACATCTTGATGGATGGAGTAAGTATCCTTGAGATGGAGCCCGATGAACGTTCCCGCCGGGGGCTTTTCATGGCTTTTCAATACCCAATGGAGATTCCTGGGGTGAGCAACGCAAACTTTTTGCGCGCCGCGTTGCAAGCCCGGTTACCTGAGGGCGAGGATCTCGACGCGACAGAGTTTTATCATCGGATGTACGAGAAAATGGACCTGCTGGAAATTCGCAGAGAGTTCACCGCTCGCTCGGTCAACGAAGGGTTCTCCGGGGGCGAGAAGAAACGGAATGAAATTTTGCAACTGGCGATGTTGGAGCCGGATTTCGCCGTCCTTGACGAGACCGATAGCGGCTTGGATATCGATGCTCTGAAGGTAGTGGCGAAGGGGGTCAATACGCTTCGCGGACCTGGGATCGGATTTTTGCTGATTACCCATTACCAGCGACTTTTAAATTATATTGTACCGGATTTTGTTCATGTCATGTCGGAGGGGCGAATCGTCCGAAGTGGCGGTAAAGAGTTAGCTTTGGAGCTGGAATCCAAGGGCTACGACTGGCTCAAGGCAGAAAAGCCGGAGCCTGTGACCGCGAACTGAAACGAAAATAGAGGAGATGAAACTATGAGCACCGAAACCGATTCAATAGCCATCGATCGGGATATTGGTAATTTTTTCTACAACGTGACGGCGACGCGCGACGCCGGTGTCGGCCTGACAGAGAAAACAATCGATTATATTGTCGATGTGAAAGGGGAACCGGAGTGGCTCCGCGAATTCCGAAAGAACGCCTACAACATTTTTAAGAGCAAGCCGCTGCCGACCCACTGGGCTGGGGACGAGTTGAAAGAGATCAACTTTGACTTGATCCGCTATTACTTGGCCTCCGGCGAGGCCGCCAAACGGACTTGGGAAGAGGTTCCCGAGGATATTAAGCGCACCTTCGAGAGACTCGGCATTCCGGAGAGCGAAAGAAAGTTTTTGGCGGGGGTGGAAGCGCAATTCGACAGTGAGGCGGTGTACTCCAATATCAAAAAGGCGGTCTCGGACCAGGGAGTGATTTTCATGGGGAGCACGGATGCGCTCAAGGAGCGTCCTGACATCTTCAGGAAATGGTTCGGCAAAGTCATCCCAACCGGGGACAACAAATTCAGCGCGCTCAACAGCGCGGTATTCAGCGGGGGCAGCTTCATTTACGTGCCGCCGGGTGTTAAAGTGAAGCATCCGCTGCAGGCCTATTTCCGGATTAACGCGGAAAACTTTGGCCAGTTTGAGCGGACCTTGATTATCGCCGATGAGGGTTCCGAGGTGATGTACATGGAAGGATGCACGGCTCCGAAGTTCACCACGGCAACGCTTCACTCCGCGGTCGTCGAGCTCGTGGCTTTGCGCGGTGCAAAGATTCAATACATTACGGTCCAAAACTGGGCGCCCAACGTGTTTAACCTGGTGACCAAACGCGGCTTGGCCATGGAAGAGGCCGAGATCAAGTGGATCGACTGCAACATCGGGTCCAGACTCACCATGAAATATCCCGGGGTGGTCTTGAAAGGACGCAAGGCTCGCGGCGAAGTGATCAGTATTGCGCTGGCCGGTGACGGTCAACATCAGGATACAGGCGCTAAAATGGTGCACGCCGCCGACGAAACCACCAGCAACATCGTTTCCAAGAGCATCAGTATCGGGAAAGGAAGAGCAACCTACAGGGGGCTCGTCCATGTACCGAAACACCTCAAAGGCTGTAAGAACAACACAGAGTGCGATGCTTTGCTGATCAATTCCAGCAGCCGCACCGACACTTATCCGGCAATCACGGTTCGAGGCACCGGTAACTCGACGCAGCATGAAGCGTCTGTCAGTCAAATCAACGCGGAGCAAATCTTCTACATGCAACAGCGCGGGCTGAGCGAAGGGCAAGCCATGAGTCTGGCGGTGAATGGTTTTGTCAATGATCTCGTAAGTCAATTTCCGATGGAATACAGCGTGGAGTTGAAACGACTGATCGATCTGGAGATGGAGGGATCTGTAGGATAGGGGGACGCTGACCATCGGAAGGATACCGTTTGCGGCCTCCGCAGGCGTCGCTGTTGATGCGCCGTCGCGGCCCAAGAGGGTAAACCACAGATCCAACAGATGCTCGCAGCCCACGAGTTCGAAACCGGACACTGCGAACATTCCTCCGAAGCACAGGGATTGAGCCTGAGACGTATCGCATGGCAGAGGGACTAGCGTAACTATGACATCGACCGAACTTTCTTCGATTCTGTCTGGACCCAGGCAGTCTTTGGCACCGGATTGGTTCAGGGAACTCCAGGCAAAAGCTTGGGAGGAGTTTGAAGCAGAGCCATCACCCACAAGGAATAACGAGCTCTGGCGATTTTCCTCGGTGAAGAATCTTGCGCTGGACGATTACGTAGTTCCTCCAGTCTTCTCTGGGGATCCCTCGGCTTTGACGCGTCTGCGCGAATTCCCGAATCCTGCCGGCAGGATCATCTTCGCAAACGAGGCCCTGGTCACGGCGGGCTTACTTGATCCGGCGCTCGAGCGCGCCGGAGTGATTTTCACGACACTTTCAGAGGCGCTGGAAAAGCATTCCGACCGGTTGCAAGAACATTTCATGACGCAACCTGCCCGGCTCGGATCCGCTAAATTTGCCGCATTGCATAAGTCCGTTGTTCAAGCCGGCATCTTTCTTTGGGTGCCGCGCGGGGTAGAAATTCGGGATCCGTTCGAGGTATTTCACTTGGTCCAGGGAGATTGGAGTGCCATTTTCCCGCACACTTTGATCATCGCTGAAGACAACAGTCACGTGACGTTGGTTGAACATTTTATCTCGGCAAACCCGGAAGATCGCGGACTCGCCTGCGGCGTGAACGACTTGGTGCTCAAGCCGGGCTCCAAGCTGAGCTACGTCAGCATTCAGGAGTGGAGCAAGAGCTTTGTCTCGGTTCAGGTGAACTCCACCGTTGCTGGCAGGGACTCCGCCGCGTTAAACCTTGCCATGAACTTTGGAGGAAAATATTCGCGTCTTGAGAGCATCAGTCGCATGGTCGACAGGGGTGCGCGAAGCGACATGCTGGCGATCAGCGTGGCGCGGGATGATCAGGAGTTTGACCAGCGTACCTTGCAGGACCACCAGAAACCAGACACGACCAGCGATCTTTTGTATAAAAACGCCCTCCACGACCGCTCGCGGACGATTTTCTCCGGTCTGATCAAGGTGGAGCCAGGCGCGCATCGAACGGATGCCTATCAGAAGGTCCGGAATCTACTTCTAAGCGATGACGCGGAGGCAAACTCGATGCCTGGTCTGGAAATTCTCGCGGATGATGTGCGTTGTACGCACGGTGCGACCTCCGGCCAGGTCGAACCCGAGGAGTTATTTTATTTGAAAAGCCGTGGAATCGATGATCTTGCAGCCAAACGTTTGATCGCGCGCGGTTTTCTCAACGAGGTGGTCGACCGATTGCCGGAAGAACACCTCTCGGAGTACTTGCATCAGCAGATCGAAGCCCGGTTGTAAGTTCGGTCCTGTCGGGGTTGGCAAATCTTCCACGACCGCTTAAATATTAAGCAATTTATGCAATTTGCTTGAGTATTTACAACCAACGGGTGCCAGAATCCCGTTATTTTCTAAATAAAGGGGGTTGCAGTTTTCGGAAAATCAGCGACTTTGACTACCTACGCTTTCTGGTTAGGTTTACCAAACGCTGCTTGTTGTGAACCGAATCAAGCGGATCACCCGTCCCGAGAAAGTTCATTGAGCCCGCGTGTAGCAAGGTTCTTTGTGTAGTTGGCAAGGATCTTGCTAAACAGTTCGTCTGCCAAAAATGTCAGCGCGATATACCGCAGGCAGTCAGCAGCAAATTAACTTAAGATATAGATCATATGCTCACTTTGTTCGCTAGGTTTGCTCCCATGTTGGCCGCCGAGGCTGTTGCAACCGGTGGCCGCCCGATTCCGGACTGGGCCAGGGGTAACACGATATTTGAAACATTCTTTAAGGGTGGACCGGTGATGTATCCGATCGTTGCGGTCCTGGTGGTTTCGGTTGCGGTTATTCTGGAGCGTATCGTCTGGTGGACGGTCCAGACGACTCGCCGAGATTCGGACAAATTGGACAAAGTCTATGCCGCACTGGAACAAGGGAACGTCGCGGGCGCTGTGAACTTGGCCCGCGGATCCAAGGATCCGTTGGTTCGTACGGTTTGGCATGGATTGAACCACGTTCACGCTTCGGTGGAAGGAGCTCTTCAGGTCGCTTCCGGCGTCGAGATTCAGCGAGCCGGCCGTTTTATGTCAGTGATGGATACAACAATTACTTTGGCGCCTCTCCTCGGGTTGCTCGGAACAGTCACTGGAATCATGGGCTCCTTTAATTTCGTCGGGGCCGCCGATCTGGCGCCCGCCAAGGTCAGTGGCGGTATCGCAGAAGCGTTAATCGCGACCGCCTGCGGTCTCGGAATCGCGATTTTCGCCCTGATATTCTTCAACTTTTTCAATGCCAGAGTCGCGCGACTCCAGTTCGAGCTCGAATCGACCTCTAACAACGTCATTCTGATGCTGAACTCACTGCGAAACCGAAACTCCGTCGCCACAGATCACGATGCAAATCAGCCACAGCAGTTCGCCGGTACCAATTAAGCGCGCCCGGATCGAGATCATCCCCCTGATCGACATCATGTTCTTCCTGCTCGCCTCGTTCATGCTGGTGAGCTTGACGATGATCAACATGAAGGGGATTGACGTTAATCTTCCGACCGCGACAAGTTCTCAGCCCAACAACAAGCCTGATTTCACGATGGTGAGCATCGATGCGCTGATGGACATCTATTTCGAGAAAGAAAAAGTGCCGAAGGAAGACGTTTTAGCAAGACTCCAGAACCTCTACGGTGCCAATCATGACGTTCGGGTTTTCATTCGAGCGGATAAGGATGCGACCTATGAAACAGTCGTCTACGTGCTCGACAAGGCCCGGACTGCCGGAATCCAGAAGGTAGGGCTCGAGATCAAGGCCTACGATTCCGGTTCTGATGCAACTAAAAGCCCTGCTGCTCCTGCGGCGCCACCGGCGTCCGCATCGCATTGATCGGGCTTACGATAGGAGTTGCGTGTTATGGCCGACCATGACTTAAAGCGGTCCTTTCGATCGAGGGATGGTGCCCCATTTGTGGCCTTCCTGATCCTGTCGCTCGTGATCAATGGAGTAGGCGCCTATTGCGGTTGGTGGCTCAAATTCCCGGAACCGCCTCCAGCGAAGGATGACGCGATTCAGTTGACCGATATCGATACAAACGACGTCCAAAAATTGGGTGATCCAAACGCGCCAGAAGAACCCCCTCCGCCGGAACCAGAGCCTACGCCGCCGCCGCCCGAGCCCGAACCGACGCCGCCTCCGTTGGATAAACCGCCGGAGTTCGAAATTCCTCAGGCGACGCCAACCCCGGTGCCCAGTACAGCGCCCACTCCGGAGAGTACGCCGAAGCCTAATCCGACTCCACCAAAGCCGCATGTACAACCAGCGGTCAAGCCGGCCGGAACGCCGAACCCGCACGCCGCCGCCGCGGCGCCGCCTGGCTTGAGCAAAGGGAGCCTGACCGGCGCCCCGGATGGAACCGGAAACGGTGGACCGCGTTCGGGTCTGCTTGTTCGCAGTCCCAGGCCGCCCTACCCCTCTCAGGCTCTGCAAATGCACCTTACCGGGGATGTCCACGTGCGGATGACAGTTCAGGCCGGTAATATCGTTGACGCGGAAGGCTCCGGCCCGCCTATGTTGGCAAGTTCTGCCGCACGGTGGGTAAGATCAAACTGGAAGTTTAGTCCGACGACCAATGGAACCTACACGCTGCCTGTTTCATTCGTCTTGGCGCACTAAGGAGCGTTTTTCCAGGCCGACACCCACGTGGTAGGCGTGGTAGGCTGACTGTAGAGCGAGGCTCTCTCCGGGCTGGGTCACCGGCGTGGCTGGTAGTCCAGGATAAGGTCATTGCCACCTTGCCAGTTCAACAGCCGATGGAGCCCGCCTTACGAAGGGATGCCGTTGAAAATATCGCGCGGAACTGACGGCCTGGACTGCGAACGACTCTGGTAGCCCGGCCCTTACGGAGTCTCGCCTTACCTTTGTCGAAATAAACGCGCCTGGCTTTTCGCCGGGCCGCCACTCGGTAGGGCCGCTCAAAATTTCTCTGCAAAAATGGCGATTCTTGAAACGCATTTTCGAGAACGCAGAAAGTTAGACGAAGCCCCGCTGGTCCTTTGCGCGGGTTGCCAATGCTGTTCCCTCAGCGGCGAATTTCGCGCCTAGAGTTCTGCGAGCCAATAACCAGAGCTCTGCCCGATACGACACGTTTTCGGTCGAGGAAACGGTTCGGAAGACCCCCCGGTGGTGCGGTAGAACTTATCGATGAATGCGAAATGACACACCTTGGTTGAATTTGTTCAAAAAAAATGTGTTTTTCTTGACTAAAAATGGAACAAACGATAAATCGACCGACCAAGTTGACTGGTAAACCATAGCGGGCGGCGCGCCAAGAGGCAGGGTTTCAAGTCTTGGCACATTGCTTGCTGAGTGGGGGGGTGGTTCCGCGATCCTTCGGATCAACAGCCTTAACCGATGTAGCGGGATCCATTACCACAGACTAGGGGAGGCCGATCGAGGTACGGGTTGGCTTCTTTTAATTTGTTGCAGAAACCAAGGAGTAAAATGAAAACGAAATTCAGCAATCGGTTCCTCGCCGCATTCGCTATGGCGTCGGCGGCGCTGATGCTTGCTCCGACAGGGGCAAGATCGCAGCAAACGCAGGCGCCGGCAGCGCCTGTAACCACGGCTCCGACGACCGACGCGACAGCTGGCGGCGGAGAGCTCGAAAAGGTGACCGTTACGGGGTACATCATCCCTCGTATCGGGGATGGTCCGCAGCCGGTCGAGACGTTAACCAAGGATTTCATCGAGAGGCAAGGCGACCAAACCCTCAATGACGTACTCAACAGGTATCCGGGTGGTCTGAGTGTTCAAAACGCCCTGACTTTTGCCGGAAACAGCAATTCGCCCGCTTCCTCCTCGTACGGTCTTCGCGGATTGCCTGCGAGCGCAACTCTCGTCTTGATCGACGGATATCGCTTCCCAAACTATCCCATTCCGATCAACAGCGTCGAAACATTCGTTGACATAAATGCGATCCCGTTGGCAGCGACTGAACGGATCGAAATCCTCAAGGATGGAGGCAGCGCTACTTACGGATCGGATGCGGTCGCTGGAGTGGTCAATATCGTGACCAAAGACGAGTACAATGGTGCCGATATTACCAACTACTACGGGATAAGCCAGCGGGGTGACTTTGAAGTCTATCACGGCTCTTTTACGGCAGGACTGAGTGATAAGCCGCTTTTCGGTGGGAAGTTCAGCATCGTAACGGCGTTCGACTACTATAGTCAGTCACCGATCGAGTCGCTCGATCGGTCGTACGCGTTCGGGGACCGAAGCAAAACCAGTCCGAACTATCCGGACCAACCGGTGGCATTTTTTCCCGCCAATGGGGGTTACGTCGGAAACACATCTGGTAATTTCTACCAACTGAATCGCGGAGTCACGGGTTCGAACATCACCCAAGCCGATTTCACGGTGAACGGAGCGGCCGATAACACCTTTATCCCAATCGACGAGCAGTTGGCGGCTCGGGAAACTCGTTACGGTGGCATTGTCAATGCAAGCTATTCTCCCACGGATTGGTTGAAGATTTATGACCGGTTTATTATTACCCGGAACGAAGAGAATAGCGTTACACCGAACCAGGGATTTAGCGCGGGAGACGGAATCGTCATCCCGGCAGCGAATCCCTTCAATCCCTGGGGTGAAGATCTCACGCCAACCGGTCAGCTGTTACGGGAATTTGGGCCCTGGAGTTCGGATGTCATTACCCGTACTCTGCGGAACATCGTCGGTGGGACACTGCAGTTACCGCATGATTGGTTCGTGGATGGTAGCTTCCTCTACGGAGAGAGCGACTCCACGCAGACTGTGTCGAACGCGATTCAAACAGACCGATTGCAAGCAGCGCTGAGCGGGACGCTGCCTGGTTTTGTTGGACAATTTTTCAATCCGTTCAACGATGAGAACTTGAACGTCCATCCCAACCAACGATTCTACGATGCGCTTCGTACGCAGCAGATACAGAACAACCGGACCGACATTGTTCAGTGGACGATCAAGGCTGGCGGTACCGTCTGGGAGTTACCGAGCGGTCCAATCACGATTGCAGGGGGACTGGAATATCGGAGTGAAAGTCTGATCCAGGGCAACGACAAAAACAGCGAGTTTTTCAACATCACTTCCGCCGATTTCGCAGGCCCACTCCTGTCGGCTCGGCGCTACATTAAGTCGATTTACGGCGAGTTGGACGTTCCTCTGGTAGGCAACAAATGGTCATGGCCGGGCTTAAGAAATATCGACATTGTGTTCTCGGAGCGGCTGGACGACTACAGCGATTTCGGGAGTGCTGCGAAGCCAAAACTGGCAATCCGGTACAAGCCTTTCGATGATCTCACCTTTCGCGGTACCTATTCCGAGGGTTTTATCGCCCCGACGTTGGGTCAGTTGTTTGGATCGCCACTCCAGTTCCAGACAACTATTACTGACCCCCAACTTGGCCAGACTTATAACGTTCTTTTGACGAACGGTGGAAACCGCAATCTGCAACCGGAAAATTCGTATGGCTACTACCTGGAAGCAATTTGGACGCCTGACTCAAAGGATGACCCCAACAGTTTTTGGAAATGGGCGAAGGGATTTAGCGCCTATGTCGACTGGTACCAGATCGATCTACGCAATCAGATCTCGACGATTGACGCCCAAACGCTGGTCGGAGCTCCAAACGCCTTTCCTGGAACGGTCATCCGAAACGGCGGAGGGTTTATTCAGGAAATCATCGCCAACTATCTGAACGTCGGAAACACGTTGACGGATGGAATCGATTTTGGCGCGAGTTATATCACGAAGGAATTCGATTGGGGAAAACTCGATTTCGAGTTGAATGCAAGTTACATCTATAAGTTCGACCAGCATAGGCTGGAGGGCAATGCGGACGGAACGGCCAGCTTCCAGGTGCTGCAAGCGGACGACAATCTGGGCAGAAGCGGTCCGGATTTAAAGCTGGTGGCCAGTCTGTTTTATTCTAAGCATTTCTTCGGAAATGATAACTTCCGCACCGGTCTCACGCTGAATTTCATCGATTCGGAAACGGACTTCATTTCCGACCTCCGCGGATCGCTTCCAGCCGTGGATACGGGTCAGAGTCCGCCGGGATATACCCACAAAGTGGGCGATTGGACGACTCTTGACTGGCAGATCTCCTATGAATTCGGGCCTCCTACCGAGGTGACCCCGGAAACGCCCGCTCCGGGCTATTCCAAGGATGGGAAGCCGATCGTAGGAGAAAAGGCGATCGCGCCCAAGCCGGAAGGGAACAGTTGGGGTTGGCGAAAGTTCTTGGCGAACACCACACTCACCTTCGGAATCAATAACCTTGGTGACACCCGGCCGCCACTTTCGGTTCAAGGCGGATCATTTTTCCAGGGCTACGATACCCAGGCCGCAACGCCGATCGGCCGGTATTTCTATGTGCAGCTTGACAAGAAGTTCTAGAGGTTCGGCCTAGAAAGCTAGATCTAACCAGGTGCGCCGGCAGAATGATTCTGCCGGCGCTTTTATTTTCGGGGTTCGGTGCGACCCGGTGTCCTTTCCCGAAACTGCAAGTAAACCGGGTCACTTTCCTGCGAAACTGGAACCGGAAGGCGTTAAGTCACCGAGCCATCGAGAAAGGGTCGTTTTCTCGTAGAACAGGATCGAGACCCTGTCGCTGTTGGCATAGTCGATGTAGCGGTAGAGGTAGTCTGATTCTACCAAACTTTTAGATCCGGTCGTTAAGATCCTGCCTTTCGAATCCGTCAGCGTGTATTGAAACTCGAGTCGCAGAGGCGAAGCCCCCTGGCGTTCAAAGCGAACGTCATTGAACTTTCGGATACGGGTTGGTTCGTAGCGTCCGGCCAAATTTATGTCGGTAAACTTCAAGGTTAACGTCGAACCGGGGAAACGTTTGGCCACCACGGAAGAGAGAGACGGAGAAACCTGATCCCGGAAGATCCTGGTCGACTCGATCTCGTTCCTGCCCTGGATGCGAAAGTCGGTAAAACGTTGGGGTTGAACAAACTCGATGCGGACATTGCCGGGTTCGCTCGCGAGCGCAACGCACGTACCGAAACCGAGAAGCGGTAGAAGAAGCAAACGCTGCAGTAGATTGATACTCATAATGGATTTAGCTTGCATTATACTCTCTTTTCGAATCAGGCCCAAGTAGTGTCCTGCCCTCAAAAACACCTGCTATTTCGGCCACAGGACACTGGAGCGAAGGAACCGCCGCCCGTCTCAGGCGCCCATGACGATAAATGAAGCGCGGGGTTTCAAGTTGGACGACGACGAATTCCATGCATAGACAAACTGGGCCATCAGACCTACTGATTAGCCATTGCCGTTCTGTTACCAACGATCGGCGCTCATGAACCAGATTTTCGAAAAGTCCAATCAGTGGCTCAACGATCTCGTCAGTTACATCCCAGGGAAACCGATTGAGGATGTGGCGCGGGAACTTGGGCTGGAACCGAGTCAGATCGTCAAACTGGCCTCGAACGAAAACCCGCTCGGACCGTCTCCGATGGCGGTCCAGGCGATGCAGGAGGCCCTCTTGAAAGCCCACTTCTACCCGGACGGCGGTGGCTACCATTTGCGGGTTGGCATCGCTGAGAAATTTGGCCTGAGCATCGAGAACGTAATGCTTGGTAACGGTTCCAACGAGATCATCGAATTTCTTGGGCACGCCTTTCTGCAACCGGGCGACAATATCGTCACGGCCCAGCACGCGTTCGTAGTTTACAAAATCCTGGCAAAACTCTTCGGCGCCGAAGCCGTTGAGGTGCCGGATCCGAATCTGACGCACGATCTGCCTGCCATGGCGGATGCGATCAATGATCGGACGAAAATTGTTTACATCGCGAACCCGAATAATCCGACCGGCACGATGGTCGGTGAGAATGAATTGGACCGGTTCATCGACCGAGTACCGAAGAGCGTGGTGATCGCTCTGGATGAGGCGTATTACGAGTTTCTCCCTAAACCTCCAGATACCTTGAAGTATCTGGGCAACCACCCAAATGTGATTGCTCTTCGGACCTTTTCAAAGATCCAGGGCTTGGCGGGATTGCGAATCGGCTATGGGTTGGCGCATGAAGCGCTGATCACCTTGCTGCAGAAAACCCGGCAGCCCTTCAATGTCAATTCAATCGCGCAAGCTGGCGCGCTGGCTGGACTGCGCGACGAAGCCTACCAGGCGAAAACCAGGGAGGTCGTCAGCCAGGGGCGGGATTTTCTCCAGGCGGAATTCCGCAATCGCGACCTTGAGTTTGTCCCGAGCGTGGCAAATTTCGTTCTACTCAAGGTTGGCAAAGGAAAAGAGATCTTCCAGAAGTTGCTTAAGCGAGGGATGATTGTGCGCGCGATGGACGAGTACAAGCTCCCGGAATGGATCCGCGTCACCGTTGGCACGCCCGAGCAAAACCGCAGGTTCCTCAGGGATTTAGACGGAGTGTTAACCACAGATTTCACAGATTAAGAATTGGGTTTTGGGCGGCGACAGTCGCGTCACATCACAAGCCTCCGTTTTTCGAGGCTCTGCGCGCCGAAGTTAGACAGTAGACCCTTTTGGAAGCGCGTTGCCCGCAAGTAATTGAGAACTCCAAAAATCCCGATCCCAGCCTTCTATGAACCTCGAACGCCGCACCGATAATTTCATATGTTTTTCCGTCCACCGCGACATAAGATAACATATAAAAAATCTGTGTCATCTGTGCAATCTGTGGTTTAAATTCTTCCTCTTCTTCTCCTCCTGTGGCCCTCGAAGACACCATCGCTGCCATTTCCACACCGATCGGTGAAGGAGCGCTCGCCGTCATTCGCCTCTCTGGTTCGTGCACCTTGGCCGTTCTCAGGCCGCTTTTCTCCGGCGCCATCCCGCCTGACCGATTCGTTCCTCG
>Ga0206947_1205_pt1 | contig 12726 bp, 12 predicted proteins | sample Alteio_BWOrgHeat_3_FD_153239 | JGI IMG/M metagenome (GOLD analysis project Ga0206947, IMG submission 153239) | Enriched cells from forest soil in Barre Woods Harvard Forest LTER site, Petersham, Massachusetts, United States -... | ecosystem: Environmental > Terrestrial > Soil > Temperate forest > O...
GACGCTCCCGCGCTTCCTTCGGCGGCTCCTGGGCGGTCCCAGCACTCCTGTCAGGCTCGATTTGCACAGGCAGCAAATGGCCTGTTTGCGCCGCGGGTTGGCAAAGATCCTTGCGCCATCGAAACAGCTGGCTGGCGTGAAGTCCGGCCGAGCGGGCCACCTCCGAGATCGATGCGCCAGGCTCAAAAGCTGCCGCAACAAGCCGCTCCTTCTCAACACGCGGCCAACGCCGGCGCCGATCAACCGAACCCATCACCTCAAGACGCTGCATCGTCATAGTGCTACTCCTAGGACTATACCTAGGACGTGAGGCCTTCACGCTGAACCAGCAAGACGGCCTTCACCGGAGGGGTACGCTGCAAATGCACTCGCGTGGGGACGGAACCTCTGGGTATAATCGCCCGTCCGCGGCTCTGCGTCGCGACCAGTAATGTCCTCCAGTCTCCCTGGCGGGTTCGGTCGATACCCTAATTTAGTGCGGGATTGTGGGAGACTGCCCACAGCAAGATAGCTATCGAGCTGTCACACATACTGCCTTAATTCGGATTTCCAGCAGTCCTTCAGCGCTGCAAGCTTCTTCGACTTTTGTCGCCTTCAACACGATAGCTGTTGAGGCAATAGGCGTTTTTCGTACCGCAAGCGCTAACGGTCAGCGCTCCAATAAACTCTTCAGATGCTTCTACGATTTTCGTGCCGCGGCCGAGTCGGAATTTCTGCAGCACTATAGCTGTGCGCAGCGCTGATTCCGTTCAGTGCCGGCGCGTATGTATCCTGACTTAACTAATGACAGCAAAGGAGCTTTCGGACTTTGTTGGGGCTTAATTTTTCCTCCATGAGATATCCGACAACGAAGTGGCATTAACTACCGCGATTGACTGAAGAGTTCCGGCCGAGGCCGGGAAAGTACTTTTTCATGTCAACTTAACTCAATTTTTATCAACCAGGATGAGCGGCTTAAATTTGCCGCTGACGGTCTTCCGGGGTCGTTTGCTTGACAGTAGTTGATAATCGCGCGGTCTTGAATAGGCCGGCGTCTTGCCGACCCGACCCAGGCTCGGTCAGCTGAGGCATATTAATAATCTTCGCCCGGAGAAAGTTCGAACACTAAAAGAGCGAAACCACTGGACGGTTTGGTTACAGGGCTCTCAGCTGGTCTGCCGACGTCTTTCCGCTTCGACGATCGGTGCCAACTTCATAGCTCACCTTTTGGCCTTCGTTCAGTGTATGTAAGCCAGCTCGCTCGACAGCGCTGATGTGCACGAAGACGTCCTGTCCTCCAGTATCGGGCTGAATAAATCCGAAGCCCTTCTGCGAGTTAAACCATTTAACGGTGCCTGTAGGCATTGGCGCTTCTCTCGGATTAATCATGAGGCGGATTGGTCCGCCGCCCATTAATGGAACCATCAAAGGCTTACGGCAAGCCTTTCCGACAACGCTGTATCCGAAGGCTCGGACTTATAAAGTTGCGATGCCCAGCGTTCCCGAGGCCCTCGCTCGCTAGGCGCCCGCGCGCAATTTAATGAGACTTGATCGGTTAGCCATTCAATAAAGCCCGCGCTGTTCTTTCGTTGGTGATGAGGGCCTGAAGGAGACGACCTTTAAGTGCGGCTCGGATGGCGGCGACCTTGGCTTCGCCCCCAACTACGCCCAGCGTTGTGCTTGTTTCTAGCGTCTTCAGGCGCACGCTGGTGACGCGTTCATTCGTGCCACCCTCGACTTCGTTTCCATCGTTGTCATAGGCCCACGCGACCATCTCACCCACGGCGCCGCGCCGCATCAGGTCTACAATCTCGTCGTGCGAAGATGCTACCTTTTCCTGCCCCGATCTCGTTTCGCCGGGAAATGGTCCTCGTCATAAATCGACTGGATGCCCATCAGGTCCAACGGCGAACCGTGCGAACGAAGGATTTGGGCGCCCTGCTGCCGCCACATGTCCGTTTCCCAATCGACAATTACGAATCGCACAGCTTTCCATAATGGCATTTCACCGAAGAGAGTAGTCCTGGCATCGTCGGCGGCCAAGTGGTCTCGCACCCGCAGCTCAACTGTTTCATAAAAGTCCATTTAGAATTCCCAGAATAGCAAACACAGAAAGTGAGCCAAAATTCTCGGCTCACTTTTAAGCGCGGCCAGTGGCGCCCGACTGGGTCGGTGGCGCGGGATAGACATGAAGCCGCTGAACAAAAGCGGCAACCTTTTCGCCGCAATACGGCCGCCCAGATTCAGTCGACGGTGGATGTCTATTTGAAGAGGTCAGTCTTTTCAGACATGTCGGAGTCGTAAAAGCTTCCGATGTTGTCTTTTGTGACGATCTGCGCAGGTGATATTATCCACTCTGGAACTTTCTCCCCGTTCACTAAACGGACAGCAGACTCCATGGACCAATAACCCTCGTAGTAAGGAAGCGGCGTTATGGTCGCGGAAATTGATCCATCCTTGATACCGTTCAGGACTGCTGGGATTCCATCTGTGCCCACAATGACGATCTTTCCGCCCAAGCCCATGTCTGACACCGCCTTGGCAACGCCGAGCGCCATGGTATCGTTATTGGCATAAAACGCCTTGATATTAGGGTCTTTCTGCAGAAGTGTCTGGGTATCGTTGTAAGCCATCGAAGTATCCCAGTTGCCAGGGACGCTCGCGACGAGCTTCAGATTCGGGTGCTTGGCGATGCCTTCTTTAAAGCCTTTAATGCGCAGAAACGCCGCGTCTGAACCCGCAAGCCCTTCAATTTGAGCGACTTCGCCGCCGTCGGGCAGGTGCTCTGCAATGTAGTTGGCTGCTTGTGATCCATCCAGCTCGTGGCTTGAACCTACATAGACGGTTGAGGGAACTCGTGCGTCGACCGCATTCACGACCGGCGCGCCGAGTTCCTGTAGCTGCTTTATGGCGGGTGTGAGGTCGGATCCTGTCAGCGGGGCAACGATATAGACGTCGTAGTGCTGTCCAATCATCGTTTGGGCGATGGTCAATTGCTGCATAGGGTCAGTTTCGGACTTGGCAGCTTGAATTGTGGCGTGCACGCCTAGATCTTTAGCAGCCGCAAGCATACCCGCTTGGACAGCCTGCCAGTATTGATTGTTCAACGTCTTCAGAACTACGCCGACCTTCGTTCCCTCTTTTGGCTTTGAAGGTGCAACCTGCTTCGCGAAGTCTGCGCCAGGCAAGCTCGAAGCCGTTGGCGAGCTGGAATTATAAGAATAGTTTCCAGCGGCCGCTGACTGAGCGCCCAAAAAAGTTACTGTGGTAAGCAAGAGAGACGAGATAAAAACCAGCGCTTCCCGGGTGTTGCGATTAAAGTTGACTGGCATGCTGTCCTCCTGATGGTTGTTATTTTTGTGATTATGAGAAAAACTTGAAAAAGCGAAGTCTAATGAAGGTTATAGCCACCATCCACATTGATAATCTGACCGGTGATCATGTCGGAGGCCGAGGAAGCTAGAAACAAGACGCTACCAACCAGGTCGTCGGGGCGCTGTACACGCTTGAGGCACTGCCTTGCGACATGCGGATCAAAGTTCTCTGGCTGATCGCGCAAAAGAGCGTCACTTGCCGTAAGACCTGGAGTGACAGTGTTGACGTTAATTCCGTATTGTCCAAGGCTACGTGCAAGAGCTCTTGAAAGGCCAACAACACCCGCTTTCGCCGCGGTATAATCGACGAGTGTTTCGAAACCCATGAAGAAACACTCAGTCGAGATATTGATAATTTTGCCGCTCTTGTTCTTCACCATTTCCGGTGCAACCGCTTTGCAGCAGAGAAATGGCCCGTCCAGATTGACAGCGAGGGATTTGCGCCAATTTTCGTACGTCAGATCTAGAAAATCGCACTGTGGGAATATGCCTGCGTTATTCACCAATATATCGATGGTTCCGAAGCGCGCGATCGTTTCAGCAGCCATCCTGAGCGTCTCGCTTTCAGAAGTAACATCGGTCCCGATCGCAATCGCCTTGTGGCCATTTGATTCGAGATCGCGCGATAGAGTGTTTGCCAACTCTTCATTTAAATCGGCAATGACGACTTTGGCGCCGGCTTTTGCGAGAGCCCTGACGTATGAACTACCTATTCCACTGCCACCGCCGGTTACGATGGCAACTTTGTTCTCGAGGCTCAATGACGTTTCTCCCCAGTTGTTTGCCGTGTGCTCCGCGCGCCGCACGCAGGCCTTTTTGTCAGGGCCTTGGAGGATCTGCGGATAGCTCAGCAATTTCTTGACATTTTATTTTAGTAAAATAAAGGATTTGGCCATTATATTACACTTGTAGAAATGCCGTGCAAGAGGTTCTGCGTGACGTCAGTCCGAATTAATTTAGTCAATGGCACTGATTTTATTGAATAAGCTAGAGCTTGATGCCCTGGAGCGCGGTGTTATTGCCGTCGAACATTCACTAAAATAAATTGCCAGAAGTGACTTATAACCTACGGCGGGCGCTTTCGTTATTTCGCGCAGCAATCCAATAATTGACGTTTCGTGGTGTGGAGGCGCAGGCCAGTGGTCGAAGTTAGAGGGACTTCGACGTTGATGGCACTGGTTGATCACAAGAAGCGAGGGTGAGACGCTCTGCTCTGACCACCCCTTTGCCCCGTGGCTTCCAGTCTGGGTTCAATGCGCCCAGTCTAAAACCACGAAAGGCTCCTGAACCTCTTTTTCAAGCAAACGTCGATAAACTTCCGACGGATCCAGCGGGTTCATGGTGCTGAACATGCCCTCGGTAGGCACGCGCCCTTCCTCAAGCCATCTAAGTGCGGTCGTTAGACCTGACAAAGTGCTGTGCGGAGCATTGTTGTACCCTTCATAAAGCTCCTCCCAGACAAAGCCGCGCGAAAGTATCGGTACTTCCCATTCCCAACCGCTACGAAGTACGACGTAGTTGAAGAAAACGGCTCGCAGGATCTCGTGTGCCAGTATACTGGTATGGGCCTTCCAGGGCACGCCAACCAGCGCAACTTCACCGCGTTTGCGTACCACCTGGCAGGCATCCAAAACGGCTTTCTCGTGACCCGAGCAATCGATTACCAGCGCGACCTTACCTTTGTAGGCGGGGTCTTCGACAGGTATGGCCGGGAAAGCAGAGGCGATGCCTGAGGCGAGTGCCGCTTCGCGCCGTACCTGATCTGGTTCGATGACAGTAACGGAATATCCAGCGATACGACATTGATGGGCGGCCAGATAACCGACGGGGCCGGCGCCGCAGACGATGACCTTCTCGCCAGGACGCGCAGTTGTCGTCACCAATGTAGTCATCGACACAGCCATCAGTCGTGCCACAACCGCAACCTCGGCGGACATGCCATCAGGAACCTTGACAGTGTAGCGCTGGTCGAATTGCTGGGTGGAGCGGTGGCCGCCCATACAAAGCAGACGGTCGCCCAACTTTGTGTCGGTAACGTCCGAGCCAATTTCATCTACTTGAAAAATTGCCGCATATCCCGGCCGGATCGGAAAATCGTCGCCATTCGCCCACGCCAATTCCGTGCCGGGACTAATAAGGGTCACCAGGGTGCGCCCTCGCACCTCACTTGCTCCCAGCGGTTGGTCCTTGTAATCCAGAAGCTGAAATTGCTGCTTGCCGGTAAAAACGATCTCGCGACCCATGACAGTCCTCAGTTTTGCTCGAAGAAGATTAGGCTAAAATAGCCAGCCCGCTCTCGGTATCGAATACGTGGAGGTGCCGCGAATCCACATCGATACGCACGGTCGGTTGTCCGAGCGGTGGGCGACTCGAAGCGGGAATTTGAACGCAGAGGTCTTGTTCGCCTATTCGCAGGTTCAGCAATGCTTCGGTTCCGAGGTATTCTGTCACCTCGATCGAAGCCTCAAGACCGCTCGCGTGGTCTGGAACCAAGGTAATCTCGCTTGGCCGAATGCCTAGCGTGACCTTCTGCCCAGCCCGTAGTTGAGCTTCAATGGAAGATGGAGCGTCGAACGTCAGGGGTCCCGCCGCAAGCTTGACGGACTTGCCCGTGATTTGAACCACTGCCGGCACAAGATTCATAGAAGGGCTGCCGATAAAGGTCGCGACAAACAGATTGCGCGGCCGCGCGAAAACTTCCTCCGGCGAACCTACCTGCTCAATGTACCCATCTTTCATGATGACGATCTTGTCGGCGAGAGTCATCGCTTCGATCTGGTCGTGCGTGACATAAAGGATGGTGGTACCCAGGCGCTTATGTAGTTTGGCTATTTCTAAACGCACCTGGTTGCGAAGCTTTGCATCCAAATTCGACAGTGGTTCGTCGAACAAGAAAACCTTCGGAGTTCGCACCATCGCGCGGCCCATGGCGACGCGCTGACGCTGGCCCCCGGAGAGCTGTGAGGGCTTTCGGTCGAGCAGGACATCAAGGCCAAGGATACGCACCGCCTCTGCGATACGGCTCTTGACCTCCGCGGTGGATAGCCTCTGCGGCTTCAGCGCGAACTCCATATTCTGACGAACCGTCATATGCGGATAGAGCGCGTAGTTTTGAAAAACCATCGCGATTTGTCGATCCTTGGGGGCCACGGTGTTGACTACCCTACCCGCAATTTCAACCTCGCCAGCTGAGATGTCTTCAAGGCCGGCAACCATTCTCAGTGTCGTGGTTTTGCCGCAGCCCGATGGGCCCAGCAGAACAACAAACTCGCCCTCTTCGATCGCGAGGTCGACGCTATGGACGACCTCGAGCTGACCATAGCGTTTGACGACGCCACGCAGTGCTACGGATGACATGTGACTACACTCCCAACTCCGCGGACATCAGCCCTTGACAGAACCCATGGTGAGACCCTTCACCAGCCATCGTTGGCAGGTCAGGACGAAAATCATTCCTGGGATAAGAACGATGAAGGAGCCGGCCATGATGCGACCCCACTGCACCGCGTCGCTGGACCAGAAAGACATCACTGCAACGGTAACCGTCTGCGCCTTGGAGCCTGTCAGCATCAGGGCAAACAAAAATTCGTTCCAAGAAAAGATGAAGCAGAACACGGCCGCCACTGCGAGGCCCGGTGCAGTTAGCGGCAGGGTCACCCAGAAGAAAGTCGCTATTACACCGTGTCCATCGACCTGTGCTGCTTCCTCGAGAGCCGCAGGCACCTCATCGAAGAAACCCTTCATGAGCCAAACAGTCAGCGGAATGTTGAAAGTCGAATAGACGATTATAAGGGCGAGCGGGGTGTCAAGCAGACCGACGGTCTTGAAGATAATGTAGTAAGGCACAACGACGGTAATCGGCGGGAACATGCGCATCGACAGGATCCAAAACGAGACCTCGTTGATCCACTTGTTCTTGATCCGCGAAATCGCGTAGGCGGCGAGTGACCCGACGACCAGGCTGAAGGCGGTGGAACCGAGGGCTACGATTAGGCTGTTCAAGATCTGCAGGTGGAAAGGCCGCATCGTGAACAAGTCGTAGTAATTCTGAAGCGTGGGCGTGAAAATGAATTTCGGGGGCTGCGAAAACATGTCCACGGGCTGCTTCAGCGAGGACGCCAAAATCAGGTATATCGGGACCATGAAAACGATCAGCACAAGTGCGATCAGCAGGTAGATCAAGGTCTTTTCGCGCGCGCTCGCTGTCATGATTGGCTCCTCAGCTACCGTGCTTGCATAGCTTGGCTGCGCTGCATCGATTTGAAGAAATAGGTGATCAGCAAGGAAATGATCATCAGGGAGATAAATGATGCGGCTGCTCCCACGCCCATGCGCCAGAACGTGAAGCTTTGCCTATAAATGTAGAGGGAAATCACTTCCGTCGCGTCCCCGGGCCCGCCCTTGGTGAGCACGTAAATGATGTCGTAGATCTTGAAGGCATCAATCGCGCGCAGAAAAAGGAGGCTCACTAGCACCGGCTTCAACTGAGGTAGAGTTACGAACCAAAAGATATCCAGCCGCGAATTGCCATCGAGGCGCGCGGCCTCATACGGCTCCGGCGACAGGCTTTGCAGAGCTGCGGCCGTACCCATCATAATGAAGGGAGTCCATTGCCAAATATCAGCTATGGCGATTGCAGTGAGAGCCCATCCCGTGGTGGTGATCCAACCTATTGGTGATATGCCAACTAGGCCGAGGAAATAATTTAGGTAACCAAGCTCTGGAAAATACAGAAATAGCCACACCAACCCGACTATTACCGGTGAAATCATCATCGGAATAAGCAACAACGTGCGTACGATGCCCATACCTGGCAGCTTTTGTGTCACGAGCAGGGCAATTGCTACACCTAGCACTAATTGCACCGAAAGCGTCATTGCCATCAGTTTGAAGGTTGTGATTAAGGCGTGTAGAAAAGCCGAAGAACTCAGCACTTCGGCATAATTTGAGACGCCTACAAAGATCCGTGGAATAAACGGCTTTGAAAGATCGTAATTTCTAAAGCTGAGCCAAAGTGCATATAACATCGGGAAGATGGTTGTTACAAACAGAATGACAATTGCCGGCAACAGAAATATAAGAGCTATATTCCTATTCCTGTTAGCTATCTGGCTCATAACTTTTTTCCCTAACGATGAGCTGCCCCGACAAAAACGGGTCGGGGCAACTCTCGAATGTTTTGGAGGACTACTTGGCTAAGACTTCAACCGGTACGTCCTGGATCCAACGCAGGCGCTGCTCGACAGGGAACATCGAGAGCTGTGTGTTCACCGCGGTGCAGGCCTTGGTAAGAGCCTCAAGCGCGGTGGGTGTCTCACCCGCCATGTACTTGCTCAGCTCTACTCCGAAGTTTTCCTCTACCGTCTGGTAAAAGGGATGGAATATGCGCCGGCGCGCATCGACCTGGCTGTCCAGCAAAACCTTGTAGTACGGGTATTTGGCCTGCAGCTGGGGGTCGCTCAGGATTGACTTGCGGAACTGGCTGACACCCTTGCCCTCTTCAGCAAAGCGCCGCATGAGCTTTTCGCTCGTTGCCCACTTAATGAATTCCCAAGCAGCGTCCTTTTCCTTGTCCGGTGACTTGGCATTGATTGCAAAGCCAAGCGTGCCGGTATAGGTGGGCTGAGGCCCAGCGTCCGAGATTGGATTAGCCGCGAAGCCAACTTTGCCATCCTTGGCGACCGTCGCTTCTTCTGGATTGGTCAGCCGCACTGATCGAACACTCCAATATGCCGCCTCGGCAGCCTCGCCGCGCTCCATGAAGCCGGACTGAATGTCCCACATCAATCCGAGATAATCCGGCGGGTTGTAAGGAATGAGGGATTTGAGATACTCGGCCGCCTTAACGTGCGCCTCTCCCGTCATTGCGCAAAGGCCGGTCTTAGGGTCCCAATAGTCACCACCGAACGAGCGCATCAGCGGAAAATAGTCGTGCGTGATGGCGCCCTGAACGCGGCTGTAAGACTGGCTAGCGCCATAGAGATTGTGATCGAGCGGCTTACCAGCCGCCATCTCGCCCTTCTTGCGGGTAAAAAATTCCGCGATGTCCTTGTACTGTTGCCATGTCTTGGCAGGCGCCAGGTCGTACCCGTATTTCTTTTTAAAATTGGCTTGTTCGTCGGGATTGTCGATCAGATCATCTCTGTATTGCTGAAGCCAGGTCATGCCGGAAGCCGGAAAACCCAGCAGTTTCCCTTGCCAGCTGACTTCTTGTAGCTGAACTGGAATGATGTCGTTGAGCCCTATCTCAGCAGCATCCCGCTTTGCGCGAGAGGTGAGGTCTTCCAAGGCGCCCGCCTCTCCCAACATACCTACCCAGGGGCTGTCGATCCACAAGAGTTGGTAAGTCGGGTTGTCAGAGCTCGACTCGACGATGATCTTATCGATCAAGCCTGGGTAGGGTAGCTGATCAATGTGAACCTTAATGCCGGTCTGCGCCTCGAATTCGTCTACCAATGGCGCGACCCGAGTGACCGAGGTGTCGCCGATGCCAAGCATCTTCAGCTCGACTCCCGCGTAAGGCTTGTCCTGGGCCCAGGCGCTACTTACCAACATGGTTGCCATGCAGGCTGCCCAGGCTGTCCTTTTGAAAGCTATCATTTGAACCTCCTCCCGTTGCGATTAAGTAAAGCGAAGCCAGCTCGATCTGAAGCTCTAATATTTTAATCGAGCTAGATCTTATAAGTTATGGAAAATGCTGAAGATCTTTCCCAGCACTAGTTGGTAACCGGCCACATTTTATGGCCACCGTCGCGCTCGTAACCAAGGCTTCCTTGCCAGCTAACCAGCTCTAGGAACAATCCCCATGGCGAGCGCAGATAAACCCAATTGAGCCCTTTCATCGGGCCTGACTCGATTAGCGTGGGGCCGTCGAGAACGTCGATACCCGCAGAACGCAGCCGCTCGGTAGCAGCATCAATGTCATCAACTTGGAAGGCCAAATGAAAACCACCCACCTCGCTATTGCGTTTCATGGGGGTAACTTCGGGTTCGCCGCTGTACTCAAATAACTCGAGATTTCCACCGTTACCGCAGACGATGACGCGCTGATCCTTTATTCGTCGGCCCGGCGGCACCCCTAGGCGCCGCGTCATGAAGTCGTCGTCGAGATCGACGCCCCCGCATTCCATCGCCGTCACCGAACCGAATACGGTTTGAAAAAACTCGACAGCCTGGTCCATGTCCGGGACGGTCAAGCCAATATGCTGGATACCCTGCACCCTAATCATGTCGACCTCCCCTGAGCGTCTGCTTATTCGATTAAGCAGTTATCCATCAGCGTCTATAGTAACTAAGCAGTTATTTCATTCTCGTCAAGGATTGTCAACGGTCCCCCACCTTGAGGCTTGAGAGATGTCCCGCTTGCCGCCTCCAAAATGTGAATGTGGATGTCGAGTCAACCCGCTCTTTTCTCATTGGAAGTGCAAAATAAGCTCGAGCTAAAAGGACCTAAAAAGGCAGTCCTATGAGGGCCTTATGGGCGAACGAGCGGACAATGCGAGATTTGGCGCTGCGGCGGAAGCGTGCCGCGCTTACGACTTGCCGGTGATCGTCAACCGGCTAAGCGCGTCTCATGATCAACCAAAGAACATAGCCTACACGACAACCCGAGAAAATTGGCCTACTACGGAATTTCGGATCACGAGGCAAGGCTCAACCAAATGACGCCTTGGATTGGGCTTGTCTAAACGTAACGCTTCCAAGAGCGCCAACGCCGAAAGCCGACCGATCTCGCGAGGATATGTATCGACCGTGGTCAGGGACGGCATCAGCGATGATGATAGCGGCAGGTTGTCGAACCCCACAAGCGAGTAATCCATCCCTATAACTTTGCCGGCAAGGTGCACGGCCGTGTAAGCACCCTGTGCCACGTAGTCGTTGAAACAGATGGCGGCGCGGCAATCGGGGCGATCTTGCAGCAGTTCACCCATTGCCGTCGCCCCGTGTTCCCGCGTGGGGGAGCATGGTTTGACCAAACCTCGATCTAAGGGCGTTGCGGCCACCGCCAAGGCGGCGTTAATGCCGTCCATCCGATCGCGCCAAATTTTTGTATTATCGTAACCCCCGATGAAGCCGAAGCAATCAATTCCGCAGTCAATCAGGTATTGCGCTGCCAGGAAGCCCGCATAATGATCGTCCACTCCAACAAAGTCAGCTCCATCATCGCCTAAGTCACGCACACACACGACGAATGGCTTCGACCAACCTCGTAAGATGCTCAGGGCGGCATTAGTCATTTCGTGGCTCGGGCTGATCAGCAATCCAGCTACGTTCTGGGCGAGAAGCGCATCGATGATCGTGGCTTGTCTGGCCGGATCATCTTTCGCGTTAGCCACGATCGTGAGATAGCCGGCCTCATAGCATAAGGATTCGAAGTCGCTTAGAAGCTCGGCAAAAAATGGATTTGATATGTCATGAACGATTACGCCGAGGACATTTGACTTGCCCGTGCGAAGGCTCGCCGCCGTGTCATCCTTGATGAAGCCAATGGAGTTAGCGATCTTGAGTACACTCTCCTTCGTTTCGACCGAAATGCGCCCGTTTCCGTTCAATGCATAGGAAACCGCGGCCGTCGAGACTCCGGCCGCAGCCGCGATGTCCTTGATACTGGGTCTAGTAGGTTTCCGCACTTCCCAAATCCAAACTCATATTTAGCAATTAGAGGCAGAAAGGCCGCGCTAATAACAGTGTCAGCAAATTCTGCGTGCACAATGCTCAAAAAAAATTCCGGTTGCGGTTTCTGCAAGACTTCGACGGCATCATAAATATTTCTGAGAATAATGGGAGCAAATCCAAGGCCAACAGAAAGTTTGACCCTAAGATTGTCATAGAAACGACGGCTCCTAAAGCTACCGTGGTGCCGCACTTGGTGCAAACGACCATGCACTTCGGCTTGCTTCAACACTTGGAGCGAAAGCGTTCGACACAGCAATCCAACACGAGAGCTGGATCCCGCTTCCACCAATTCTCGGCCGAAAAGATTTCGACCTCGCAGAAACCTTGATAGCCAGCAGCTTCTACAGTTTTGCGCAAAGCCTTAAGATCGGCCACACCGTCACCCATCATGCCGCGATCGAGAAGGACGTCACGAGTGTCGGCCAGCCAGTCGCAGAGGTGATACCCCAGTATTTGACCTGGACGGGCGCGCGCTAGCTCCTGAGCTAGGCTTGTATCCCACCAGACGTGATAAACGTCCAATGCAATACCGACGTTGGGCTGTGCGATTTTTTCACAAAGATCAAGTGCGTCACGCGTTGTCACGAGGCAAGACCGATTGCCTCCATAGACGGGATTGAGAGGCTCCAAGGCGAGCTTTACACCCCTCTGGGCGGCATAAGGCGCCCCTACTGCAACACGGTCGGCAACAATTTTC
>Ga0206947_1203_pt2 | contig 12708 bp, 10 predicted proteins | sample Alteio_BWOrgHeat_3_FD_153239 | JGI IMG/M metagenome (GOLD analysis project Ga0206947, IMG submission 153239) | Enriched cells from forest soil in Barre Woods Harvard Forest LTER site, Petersham, Massachusetts, United States -... | ecosystem: Environmental > Terrestrial > Soil > Temperate forest > O...
CGACTTCCCTTGGCAAGGAGCCCGTTCGTTATTGCTTCGGTATCAGCCCTCTTTTTTTCTGAATTCTGGATTCTCTTTGTGAATTCTGCCTTCCTGGCTCCCTGCCTCCTTGACCGGCGTCGGATCGCTCCCTACGATCAAAGGTCCCATGTTGAAAAGACTTGTGACGTGTCTATTCGGGCTGGTCGCTCTGGCCGGCGTAGGGAGCGTTTGGGCGGAAGGTAAAGCCCAACTCACGATTGAGAGCTGGCGCAATGATGACTTGAAAATCTGGCGGGATACGATCCTGCCCGCCTTCGTCAAGAAGCATCCAGAAATCGAGGTCGTCTTTTCACCGACCGCGCCAACGGAATACAACGCGGTCCTGGACGCGAAACTCAAGGCGGGTACCGCGGGAGATCTGGTGGCCTGTCGCCCGTTCGACAAGTCTCTGGGAATTTTTAACGAAGGACAGCTGGTTGCGCTGAACGATTTGCCGGGGATCGAAAATTTTTCCGAGGTAGCAAAGGCCGCGTGGTCTACTGACGACGGCAAGACCACGTTTGCTGTTCCGATGGCCTCGGTGATTCACGGCTTTTTTTACAACAAGGCGATCTTCAAGGAACTGGGACTCAGTGTGCCCGGGACCGAAAAGGAGTTCCTGGCGGTACTCGAGAAGATCAAGGCGAATGGGAAATACATTCCGCTGGTGATGGGGACGAAGGACCAGTGGGAATCGGCGACGATGGGCTACCAAAACATCGGCCCGACTCTGTGGGACGGTGAAACGGGTCGCAAGGCCCTGATCAATGGGACCGCCAAGTATAGTGATGGCGGTTTCCTGGCTGCCTTTGAAGCTTTGGCAAAATGGAAACCCTATCTCCCGCCTGGATATCAAGCTCTGGCCTATCCGGATTCACAAAATCTCTTTGCCCAAGGACGTGGAGCAATTTACCCGGCCGGTTCGTGGGATATTGGCGTGTTCCATCAGATGAACCCCAAATTGGACCTTGGCGCGTTCAAGCCGTATTCGTTCGAAGGTAAAACCGAGGCGATCATTGACGACCATCCCGACATCGCGCTGGGGCTGAACGCGGCAAGCAAAAATAAGGACGCGGCGCGGGCTTTATTAACCTGGATCGCCTCGGCGGAGTTCGCGCAGCTATATGCCAACGCACTCCCCGGTTTTTTCCCGCTGGCGAACGTGCAATACACGCTCGATGACCCGGTGGCGCAGGAATTCGTGAACTGGCGCAAACAGAACAAGGCCTCTTTCCGTTGTTCCTACCAAATTCTCTCCCGGAATGCCAACCCGAACAATGAGAACGACCTTTGGAATGCGTGTGCTCAGATCCTGAACGGGACCGAGACGCCGAAACAGGCGGCTGAGGTTGTGCAGAAGAATCTGGCTTCGTGGTACAAGCCGCAGCAGGGAAGTTGAGGAGGGAAGGAGTCAGGAGTTGCAGGAGTTCCGGAGTACAGAAGGCAAGTGCCTCGAATGGAAAAACTCTCGTCGAGTCGAGTTCTCCATTTGATGAGTCCTGATTTACAGATCGAAATATCGCCATCCTATTCTGCAACTTCTGAACTCCTGCAACTCCTGAACTCCTCGCCTAACAATGCCGAACCGTCGTTCTTTTCGGGTTCATATTCTGGTTTTCCTGGCCCCGGCAGTGCTGGTTTATACGACGTTCATGATCTACCCGCTGGTCGACTCCTTGTGGCTCTCTCTGATCAACAAAGGCGCGACCGGGGGACCGCACTTTGTCGGCACTGAGAACTACCAAGCGCTCTTCAGCCAGGAGAAATGGGCGAAACCATTTTGGAACGCTCTTCGAAATAACGCGCTTTTCTTTGTGATGCACATGGTAGTCCAGAATCCTGTCGGGCTGTTTCTGGCGGCTCTTTTGGGAACGCGGATTCGAGGAGCCTGGATCTATCGAACCATCATTTTCACACCGACGATCTTGTCGGTGGTGATCATTGGGTTTGTCTGGAAATTGATCTTAAACCCTGCTTGGGGAATTTCCCGGAGCATTTTGCAAATGATCGGGCTGGGGAATCTGGACATGCCCTGGCTCGGCCTGGAGCAAACGGCGCTGATCACGCTTTCGCTGATCTCCGTCTGGCAAAACATCGGCATTCCCATGATGCTTTTTCTGGCGGCCCTGATCCGTATTCCAGAAGAGTTATTGGAAGCAGCCAGGGTGGACGGAGCGGGCACCTGGAGGATTTTTTGGCGTATTCAGTTCCCATTGATATTGCCGACAGTCGGCATCGTCTCAGTGCTGACGTTTGTCGGCAACTTCAACGCGTTCGAGCTGATCTACGCCACTCAAGGTGCGCTGGCTGGACCAAATTTCGCTTCCGATATCCTTGGGACGCTTTTCTTTCGCACTTTTTTTGGCTATCAGCTTCAGCCCGCGGATCCTTACATGGGGTCAACTGTCGCCGGGATCATGCTCGTCATCATCCTTGTCGGGGTGCTAGCCTACCTTTTTGGTTGGCAGCGCCGGTTGCAGGAGATTCGATATTAGCGCCAATAGGTAATTTCGGAATTTGAAATCAGAGATTGCGCAGATTTGGACGCACCTTTTGAAATCCTTCTCGCCAAAAATCAGCGCCACTTCCGGGCGGACTTTGCAGGTCCTGGCGGCCCATACTGCGCTCACGGCGTATTCATTGGTGGCTTTGTTTCCGGTGCTGTTGGTCATCGTTAACTCGTTTAAAGACAGGTTAAGCATTTTCGCGGCGCCATTCGCATTGCCGAGCGCCACTACCTTTAGCCTGGACGGCTACAAAACCCTATACACGACAGCGCGCTTCGACCTGTTCTTCCTGAATAGTTTTCTGGTTACTGCGGGCTCGTTGATCTTGATCCTGTTTGTCAGCTCTACGGCAGCATTTGCTCTGGCGGAATATAAATTCAGGCTCAATTCGTTGACCGGGCTTTACCTGGCGATCGGCATCATGGTCCCGATCCGGCTCGGCACGGTGGGGCTTCTGCGGCTCATGGTGGATCTCCATCTCGTGAATACTCTCTGGTCCTTGATTCTGGTCTACACTGCCCAGGGCATTCCCCTGGCAGTCTTCGTGCTGTCGGCCTTCATGCGGCAGTTACCCAAGGATCTCACGGACGCCGCACGCATTGACGGCGCCAGTGAATATCATATTTACTGGCTAATCCTCCCTCTGGTGCGTCCGGCGCTCGGTTCAGTGCTCGCGATTTCCATGATCCCGATCTGGAATGATCTCTGGTTCCCACTCATTTTGGCGCCCGGCGAATCGACTAAGACACTGGTCTTAGGAGCCCAGGCTTTTCTTGGTGAGTTTGTGAACGATTACGGCGCGGTGCTAGCCGCATTGACACTGGCTATTCTGCCTCCAGTATTCCTCTACCTGATTTTCTCGCGGCAGCTCATCCGTGGAATCACTGCTGGAGCCGTGAAATAGAGGCAAGAGGCGGCCTGTTGAGAAAGCAACCTGGTCGCGAGGCGCTTGCTAGGCGGGTCTCAGGCCGCAGTTTCCCAGGGTTAAAACCCTGGGCTGAGTCCTGCGGCCCTTTCGACGCAGGGGCGAAGAACCATCGCAAACCGCCCTAAAATTAGCGCCATTCTGGTCAGACGTTACGTCTGACTGACCCTTTGCTAGCGGCTGACCGCCACAGAAGTGGGGTCATTCCCTGCGGGAAAAGGAGAACCGGCGATGAGTGTCAAAGCCCCGTTTGGACCGATGCGGAAAGCCGAGACGGTGTGGACGAAGTGATTTGCCACATAGACGAACCGTCCGAAAAGGTCCACCGCCACGGAAGCGGTAAAACCCCCTGATCCGCTTCCTGTGGAGAATGGCGATCCAGGAACGGCCGTCAGAGCCCCGTTTTCACCGATCCGAAAAGCCGAGACATTGTTGCCCTCGAAGTTTGCCACGAAGGCAAACCGGCCAAAGAGGTCCACCGCCACGGAGCGGGGATCGTCTTCAAGAGCGCCCCCTGCCGAAAAAGGCGATCCAGCGACGTCCGTCAAGGCCCCGTTTGGACCGATACGGAAGGCAGAGATGGTGTCGTTGCCTTCCTTCGCCACATAAAGGAAACGGCCGAAGAGGTCCACCGCCAGGGCACCGGGTAGTTCGCCTCGACGCCCGGCGGTGAAAGGCGACCCGTTGATGGGCGTTAAGGCCCCGTTCTTACCAATCCGGAAAGCAGAAATATTGTTGCTGTCCATGTTTGACACGTAGACGAATCGGCCCAGCGGATCGACGGCAACAGACATGCTTCCGGAATCTACAACGTTCCCGGTGGGGAAAGGCGATCCGGCAACAGGCGTCAGGGCCCCGTTTTTATTGATGCGGAAGCCAGAGACATTGCTGCTACCAACGTTTGTCACGTAGACGAACCGGCCGAAAGGATCCACCGCCACAGAAGTAGGACCGCTAAATAAATCGCTCCCAGTCGGAAATGGCGACCCCCCGACGGGCATCAGGGCTCCATTGAAGCCAATGCGGTAGGCCGAAACATCGTTGCTCTCGAAGTTTGCCACGTAGGCGAACCGGCCAAAGAGGTCCACCGCGATGGAAGAGGGCCGAATCCCTGCGGGGAAAGGCGACCCGGGGACGGGCGTCAGAGCTCCGTTTTCACCGATGCGATAGGCCGAGACGTTGTTGCTCCCGAGGTTTGCCACGTAGGCAAACTCGGCTTGCATTGATCCCGTTAACAAGGCGAGAGCGATCCCCAATAAGGTGGGGAATCGTCTCGTATAACTATTCAATTGCCGCCGCCCGAATCCGACCGGACGGCCAAATAGATTTTTCATAATGGTTGCGAGGAGATTTAAATTTCCTCAATAAACAGCAACTATTACAACGAAAAGTGAGGCTGCCATCACTAAGTATGATAACACCTATAGTTGTCGTCTATTCTGACAATTAAACTTGTTCAGTCGCTCTTAGCTGCCAGAAAAGCGACTCCCCGCGCATCCAAAACTACCATCGTCAAAGCACGTTGTTGTCCGTGCACCTCTTGACCGCGTCCACGAAGCTAACTTTCCAAGCATATTTTAGCTGAAACTCAGACGCACTATTATATTAGTGAATCACGACGTCTTAGTGAACTAGTTCTCTACACATATATAGTGGTTTGTACTACTCCTTAGCCATCCATTCCCATAAGTGACAGGGGTGCTGGTTAGATAATACGGCCCGAAAGGCCAAGAAAGCATGGCCCAGATTTGCCCCCCTGAGCCCGCTAACTTATCCCCATGTATAAGACATCCACTAGCCTCGCCTCAAGCTTTTGCACCATCAGGGAGAACTTGGAGAAACTGAGGGAAGCTATTGAAAATGGTTTTTTTACAAGACGCCATGCTTCCTGCCACGGAACTGAATTGTTAGACCTGGCAGCACGGTCTCTTTGAACCCGAATCGACCCCGCCGCCTCTCCCGCCTGTGGCACCTCCTTCTCTCCGAACATTTGCCGGAAGTCCAGTCAGACGACCAACTCCGAATGAACTTGGTACGTTAGGCCAATGGCCGGTTGCCCAAACGTCAGGCAACCGCTGCCAGTGGAACAATGTTCTCGCCCCAGCCGGATCCCATGTCGCCAGATTTCTGGCGACATCCCAGAAGGCAGCGGGACCGTCTCTGTCAACGGCGTACCAGACGGACCGCTTCCCTTGCGAGTTTAAAGATGCAACCGTTTACATCCCGACCACGGGGCGCTCCAGCGGAGCCCATGGTGCGCGCCAATGTGCAAATTTGCACACCAGAAGACAGCGGCAACCGGGCGCCCAAACCGGGCTCCAAAACCGAACTGTTTATGCAGCCGGTCATCAGGGTGTGTTGCACTGCGCCCGATGGCCGTGTTGCTCGGTTCTCTTAGTCACGGCGGATTTTCGATACGTCCTTTTAGCGATCCAATGGGCGATAGGACTGTCTCACAACGCGTCAATCCGTTCATTGTCTTGCTCGATCAGTTTTTCCGCTTGGTCCGCCGCCACTTCATGAGAGGTGTGATGAGTTTGCCTGATTTTGACGATCAAAGGGTCGTAAGTCGTTGGTAATCAGCAACTCGATGAAAATCGGACTGATAACCACAACAATGGGGAGGTTCACGCGGCCGCAGGACTTGCTCCTGGAGGGTCTCGATGGGTGGCGTTGGCTGCATACGAATCAGCCGGAGAACACGCGCCAGTAAGAATTGAGCACGGATCAAACTCGGTCTGAGAAGACGTCCAATACGAAGCCTCGGGTTTCCTTTCCGCGCCGCTCCGAGCTGCAGACATCGCGCCCACGGTAAAAGGGCTTGCAAACTCCTCACCGGTGTTGATCCGGTTCTATGGCCTCCAGGCACTTGCTGAACGTAGCTCCCATAACAGTCTTATAATAAACGACTTAACGGTGCGAAAACCGAGACAAATATTTGTAAGTTGACAGACCGGTTAAGAGGGATAACTTCTTCACCAGATTTCCAAAGAGTTTTTCTGGGCATTCTGGAAAGCGCTTCGATTAGGAGTGTCAAATCCGGGATGCTGAGAGAAATCGGAGGGAGAAACCGTCGAGAGACGGAGCCTCCTATTGGTTCTCAAAGTTGGACATAAACTACTTGAGAAAAGGAGAAAGTATGGAAATCGTCAAATTCCTCCATGACCTGGCTGCTGTCCTGGTCTGGTTGGGTGTCGTAATGACCCCGAGAGCCATCCTTACTTATTTCGCCCTTCGAGGAGAAAAATAACCGAACGGATTGGCTGACATGGTCCGCAGCTCACCGAGCAGCAAAGCGCCGCAGCCGTTTCGTTTGAACCGAACCTGAAAAGAAAGAAACTGAACTATGGAACCGTTAGTTTTTGCAATAGTTGCCCTGCACAAAGGATACCATCAAGAGGAGACTCTGGTCCCTGAACCGGCCGAGTTTCTGCCTTTCGATCTTCGGGCGTTAAAGCGTCCGTATGGTCTGGAGGCCGATTCTTCGAGCAGGCCCTCTGATCGGCAGAATTCGCTCGTGACACAGATCGCATCTTAATTGGATCGAACCATGAGCAAGCGAAATAAAGATCGTTCCCCCCAGGCAGCGCGTCAGGGCGAGATCTAAGGATTCCGCATTCGCCTCCGGCGTTTGTCGAGCCTTTAGATCTTGTCCGGATAGGGTTGCATCAGATTCCCGGGCCGGGAGGGTAAGGCGAGAGGCTTACTTACGTGTAGGCAAGCCGTCCCGGCTTGCTCGATCCCCCGAAGGGTAAGGCGGGACGCCTGACCCACTTAGGATGTCAGTGCTGAGTCCTTCGAACGGACACTTGTTGCGGCTAATCCAGCGGAATTTGCGCCAAAGCATGGCGCAAGAGTTGCTTGATTTCTTCGTCGGCTGAAGAAATTGGCTCACGCCTCTTGACGACGAAGACAACGTTTTACTAAGGTTACGGGAATCCCCCCAGTCTACTCTTCCATCCCGCTCGAATAGCTTGAACCCGTTTGAGTGGGCGCAGATTGCCAACTGCGCGAGATCCACTGGAACAGTTGCTTGGGAAAACTGCATTAAATTATGTCCCAAGATCATTCGAAAAACGAATTCGAGAAATTATCTGCTGGATTTTTAGCCGGCAGAATCAGCCGGCGTCACTTTATTGGACAAGCAGCTAAACTGGGAATCTCGGCGGCGTTGTTGAGCCGCATTGTCAGTTTAAGAGCCTACGCAGCGGAGGGAAACTTGCTGGACTCTTCTCCGGATTATCCGAATGAGGCACCGATCACCAAAGAACGTATCGAGTTTCTCAAGACTAAACCGTACAAGGGCGAGACGATCAATATCCTGGTCTTTAAGGCGACCGTCGGAGACGGTCTCAAATATTGGGTGCCAAAATGGGAGGAGGAAACCGGCGGCAAGATTAATGTCGCAGAAGTTTCGATCGACACACTGCATCAGCAGATCTTCTCAGACCTGCAGACCACCCATCGGTACGATGCCTACATGACGGGAGCCTGGTTCTATGGCGACTTTTTTGTTCCGAAGGAACCCTATATCATTGACATTGCGCCTTACCTCAAAGAACCGAAGTACCCTTACTGGAATCCTGATGATTTCATCCCGGCAATGAGGACGCTCTATAGCTGGCAGGGCAAAGTGTACGGAGTCCTGTTCGATGCCGACTGCCAGATCCTTTATTACCGCAGGGATGTTTTCGATAAACCGGAAAACCAGCAGAAATTCAAGGATAAGGTCGGCTACGACTTCCCGAACCCGCCTAAGACCACGAAAGAAATGTATGACGTGGGCAATTTCTATACGGGATGGGATTGGAATGGGGATGGCACAAATGATTGGGGAATCGCCTTACACGCCAAAGTAAACGAACAAGGCTTTTTCCATTTCTTGACGTTGGCGGCCCCTTACGTCTGCTCGCCGAACAACAAATACTTTTGGTTCCATCCAGAAACGATGAAACCGCTGATTAATTCTGAGGGCCATCAACGGGCCTTGGAAGATTATGTCAAGTATCTGGCCTGCGGACCGAAAGAAGCGATTAGTTGGACGCTGGGACAAGGTTGGAACCTGTTCCTGTCTGGACAAGCGGTAATGGAACCGACCTGGGGCGATCTTCCAACTTTCGCGCAGGATCCCAAGCAATCGAAAGTCAAGGGCAAGGTTGGTGCGACGATTATTCCGGGCACCACTGAATCGTTTGACCCGATTAAGGGTAAGTGGGATAAATTCGACCTTAACTCTTGCGGCAACACGAATGGTGGATCATGGCATTGCGTCATCTCGCGTTTCTCGAAGAAAAAAGATCCGACCTATGACTTCCTCGCTTTCATGGCGACGAAGAAGAACGCCTTGTACAATTGCACCCACGGATTCACCGGCGTGCAACCGGGGATGAAATTTGAATACTTCCCGCCGGTCGGCACCGGAAAGGCTGAAGAATGGGTGGAGCAGGGATGGGATGGAGACGAGGCAAAGCGATATTTGGACGCTTATTACGCGAACCTAGCGCTCCCGGTGCAGGAGACTTACCTGAGAATTCCCGGTGCGGCCGAATACTGGCACGAGCTTGATGTTCGTCTCTCTGCCGTGCTGGCCGGACAAACTCAACCGAAGGCTGCGCTCGACGATTGCGCCCAGGCCTGGGAGCGGATCACTGAGCGGTATGGACGCGACAAGCAAAAGAAGCTCTATGCGGAATCGTTCGCTTGACCGGTGGCAGCATAAAGAAGTGACAAGTATAAAATTGCTCCGATGGAGGTGAACGAATTAGTTCAGAGCAAGGCGGAAAGAGGCTTCAAGTACGCCTTGCTCGCTCCCGCGGTTATCTGGATCATCGGACTGACTTTTCTGCCAATCCTCGCCGCGGTTCGATACAGTTTTGCCAACTATGTCCTCGGCGAAGGGATCACCGCCTACGTCGGATTTGCCAACTACGCCCGGTTGTTAACCGACGGGGCCTTCTGGTACTCCATTAGTATCACTTTGATTTTTGTTGCGGTGACGGTGCCGATCGAAGTGTGTGTCGGATTTGTGCTCGCCTGGATCATTACAATCGGGGTGCCGGGTAATAAGTATCTTCGGCCGATCTTCACGGCTCCTCTATTTACCATGGAGGTCGCAATCGGATATTTAGGGGTGACGCTTTTTACTGACCAGGGCGGGTTGTACAGTACGATCCTGGGCGCTCTTGGAATTCACATTGATTGGATGTCTACGGCTTCGGGAGGACTGACTGCCGCGATGATCCTGGATATCTGGATTTGGACTCCCTTCGTCTTTTTGATGTCCTTGGCAACGTTGGGCGCGATTCCCAACGAAATTTTCGATGCCGCCATGCTGGAAGCTTCCAGTCATTGGCAGGTATTTCGTCATGTCGCGATCCCCTTGGCCTGGCCGGTGCTGACGATCGCCATTCTCTTGCGCGTGCTGGAAGGATTCAAATCGTTCGGGTTGCCGTTCGCTCTGACCAGCGGCGGACCGGGTACCAGTACTCAGCTTTTCAGCGTGATGGCGGATCTCACCACCATTCAGTTTACCGACTTTGGCCGAGGGTCAGCGATGGGTATCATTTATCTGATCATGGTCTCGATCGTGATTACCTTTTTCTTTAAACAGATGCGGAGACGCATCAGCTAGATCGACTGCTGGTTGGCATGGATAATCTGCTTTGGCGTAGTTCGAAATGGGCTTCGAAACTGGTAGCAATGGTGATTGTCTGCCTGGCCTTGTGCTGGGTGGCGATCCCGTTTCTCTGGGCTATTGGAAACTCGATTAAATCGCACACCGACGTCTTTAAGCCGGGGGCGATTATCCCATTTCTGCAGTTTACTCCGACGCTTGACTCCTGGAAACAGGTCCTGGGCGATCCGCTGTCTCTTAACTGCCTTTTCAGTAGCACACTCGTTGGTGTCGGCACGACCATCTTGGTTTTATTGATTGGGACACCCGCCGCGTACAGTCTTGCTCGATTTGAATTCAAACGAATGAAAAGCAAGGACATCACGCTTTGGTTCCTCTCCCAGCGGGTAATGCCTCCCGTCGTGGTGCTATCCCCTTTCTACATTCTGCTGGCCGAGATCGGCTTGATCGACACCTGGACAGGGCTCATCCTGCTTTATTCGACCTTCAACCTGGCTTTCTGCGTGGTCATCATGCGAGACATTTTCCGCGACGTCAGCAAGGAGGTGGAGGAGGCTGCGCGGATGGAGGGAGCTTCCTTGTGGCAGATTTTCTGGATGATCGCGTTGCCGCTCTCCCTCGATGGTCTCATCGTAACCGCATTTATCGTCTTTGCCTTCTGCTGGAATGAAGCTCTTTTCGCGTCTGCCATGACGTCGCAACACGCCGCCACCATGCCAACGCTCATCTTAGCGTCTCGCAGCACCAGAGGGGTCGACTTCAATTCGGCCGGAGTGAACACGATCCTGGCGATCGCGCCGCCGGTCATTATGTCATTCTTTGTTCAGCGTTACCTTGCGCGCGGGCTCTCTTTTGGCGCGGTGAAAGGATGAACTTTTTCTTAAATATGTTTCAAACAGGATTTTTGTTAGGCTCTTTTATCATCAGTTTGCGGCGAACGACACTCGGGGAGCAAACGTGGCGATAGTCGAACTGTCCAAAGTCTCAAAAAAGTACGGCGACATCCTTGCTTTGCGGGATTTCAACCTGACCACCCGTGACGGCGAATTTGTGGTCCTGGTCGGACCGTCCGGTTGCGGCAAAACAACGACCATGCGGATGATCGCTGGTTTGGAGACCGTGACCGAAGGCGAGATCAAGATCGGTGGGAAAAATGTCGTTGGCATGATCCCTCGGGAACGGGATGTGGCGATGGTCTTTCAAAACTATGCGTTGTTCCCGCATTTGAACGTTTTCGGCAACCTCTCCTTCGGGCTTCGACTCCGAAAAGTTTCCAAGCAGGAAGTTGCCGAAAAAGTGCATTCAGCGGCAAAGATTCTGGATATTGATCACCTGATGGAGCGCAAGCCGAAGGAGCTTTCTGGAGGTGAACGTCAGCGAGTCGCGCTTGGTCGTGCCATCGTCAGAGAACCCAAGGTGTTCCTGATGGACGAGCCGCTCTCGAACATCGATGCCAAATTGCGGGTTGAGATGCGGGCCGAGATCATCAAACTGCAACGGCGTCTGGGCGTTACTACGTTTTATGTCACCCATGATCAGGTCGAAGCGCTCAGCATGGGCGACCGGATTGTCGTGATGTCAAAAGGACTCGTGCAGCAAGTAGGGACCCCCAAGGAATTGTACAACTCGCCGATCAATCTTTATGTCGCGGGTTTCATTGGTAGCCCGTCCATGAATTTTCTCCGTGCCCAAATTAATAGAGACGGAACGGTTTCCTCCGGGGAGAATGTTACCCTGGTTCTTCCGCAGGATCGCGCGGCGGCTGTCGCCCGGGCTGGAATCAATGACGCCTGGGTTGGAATTCGTCCCGAGCATCTGGTGATCGAAAGAAATCCTAGTGTCACCAGGAACGTAATCAAGGGGATCGTCGAAGCGGTTGAACCGCAAGGGGCGACCACTATTCTGCAAATCAACATTGGCCAGGAAAAGAAGATCATTGCGCAAATCAACGAACAATGGGGGAGGGAGGCGGGGGAGAAACTCTCCCTTACGGTGGCAAGCGAGCTAATTCACGTCTTCGATCCGAAGACGGAGCGAGCCTGCAGTTATAGCTAGCTATTTCCGATCCTTCGCCAGTGGAGTCCGAGAGGTGCGCGTGGGCGACAGTTTCTTAGTCAAACACCACGGTCTTATTCTTGTACTCAAGTACGCGGTGTTCCAGGTGGGAGCGCACCGCTTTTGCGAAAACGCTCTGCTCCAGGTCTCGTCCCTTGCGGATCAGATCCTCCACCGTATGTCGGTGACTGATCTGTACCACGTCCTGGGCAATGATGGGACCTTGATCAAGGGCAGCTGTGACGTAATGCGCGGTCGCACCAATCACCTTGACTCCTCGTGCATAGGCTTGGTGGTATGGGCGTCCGCCCGCAAAGGCCGGCAAAAAGCTGTGATGAATGTTGATGATCGGGACGCCAGCTTCTGAGAGAAATTTTTCGCTCAGAATTTGCATGTACCGCGCCAAAACGATGAGGTCGACTTTGTGCTTTTTAAGAATCCCGAGTTGCACCTCCTCAGCCTCGTCTTTCGGGTTGGTCCGAACGTCGACATGGTGAAATGGCAACCCCATGGACTCGCAAAAGTCGCGAAGCTCCCAATGATTCGAAACCACACAAACCAGGTCA
>Ga0206947_1206_pt1 | contig 12691 bp, 16 predicted proteins | sample Alteio_BWOrgHeat_3_FD_153239 | JGI IMG/M metagenome (GOLD analysis project Ga0206947, IMG submission 153239) | Enriched cells from forest soil in Barre Woods Harvard Forest LTER site, Petersham, Massachusetts, United States -... | ecosystem: Environmental > Terrestrial > Soil > Temperate forest > O...
ATTACCGCTCATGCGGGCGCTGAAAAAGCGCTTGCTGGCTGCGGTAAGCTACCGGCTACTATCACCAAAGCAGCGGCATACCGCCAATATGGCCGGACCAACATCGACCGCTGGCTTAAGGAAAATCTCATCGCATTCACGAACAAACATTTTGACCGGAAAAAGCTGGCGCAGATTGCTGCGGCTAGTAACCGGGTAACCTATCTGCCAGTGGCGGAGCGGTAACGAACGTTATTTGACATTTAGGGACGAAGCATTACCCGGCACAGAATGCCGGGAATTGATGAGCAGTTGCATAAACCCACCTGTACGTGTACAGCAAGGGCTTAGTGCAATGATCCACAGGCAGCCAGTTTTGGCCAGGTAGTTACCTACGCATTAGTCCCGGAATCGCCCCCCGATACAGCAATAATTTGCTGTATCGGGGGGCTTTTTTATTTTATATGGAACGTCAACTTTTGCTTCAGGCAGGGGCCGAACTGGGTGCAATGATCGCCTTGATAAAGACCGGCAAACTCAAACCCTATATCACGAAGGCCGAAGCGTACCGACTGTACGGCCGCAAAAACATCGAACGCTGGCTGGATGACGGCTTACTTACGCCCCGTAAAGACGGCAACCATTCCGCAGCCTGGCGTATCGACCGCCTTGAAGCCGAACTGATCGTCAAGGCCCGCTTTTTACTCCAACACTTAGAACTATGACAACAACAAATTCCATCCAGGCAAGGGAGATCAAAGACACTATTTCCATTGTCGATCTACTATCCCGCCTCGGCTATGAACCGGTAAAGATTCATGGCCAGGAAAGCAAATACTTCAGCATGCTGCATACGGAAACCCAACCGTCCTTTTATGTCAAAGACCAGTTAGGCGTCTGGTATGACCAGGGTTTAGGTAAAGGCGGCACCATCATCGACTTCGGGCTCGCTTACTGGAACCTGCCTTTCCAGGAAACACTCGAAAAAATCGTGCAGGTTTGCGGGACGAACTTGCCGCTGATGAACTACGACCGGCAAGAAAGCGCCCGTAAACGCAGCGCCGTCAAAATACCTCACTTTGAGATCGAGGAGATCAAACCATTAGGCAATAACCAGCAGATCACCGATTACCTCAACTATCGCGGTATCTGGCAGGCGGCGCAGCGACACCTTAAAGAAGTTTATTATTTCGTTGAGGACCAGAAAAAACAACGCAAATATTTCTTCGCCGCAGGCTGGCAAAACGAACTCGGCAGCTGGGAAGTACGCAATAAATATTTCAAAGGCTGCCTCGGCCATAAAGCCATTAGCTTTATCCCCGGCGCTGAAGACCGCATCGCCATCTTTGAAGGCTACCTGAATTACCTCAGCTGGCTCACCGAAAACCCGGAAGCAGACGACAGCGTATTGGTGCTCAATTCAATTGTACTCCTAAACACCGCCGCCAAAAAAGCGCAGCCGTATAACGATGTAGCTATATACTTCGACCGTGACCAGACCGGCCATAACGCCACACTGGAACTCATCAAAGCCGTACCCCAAGCCCGCGATTTTTCGTCGGTATATGACGGCCACAACGATTACAACGATAAGCTCCGCGCCGAACTTCATAACGGCATAACTAGGTAACGGTACAACAAGCTATCGAACTAACAGTATAGCTCAATGATTTGTCACTTTCTTTGCTTGCCCAAACGGCGTTAGCCTTCTTGAGCACCCCTAAAACAGCAAACCGCGAAAAACAAAGTAACCAAAGAAAAGGCATTGGGGAACGGTTGCACCCTCCCCCAAACCCCCGGCTAAGATGCAACATTTGACATATCGCTCAACGCCTGTTATAAAGTTATCTTTTATCTTTTTCACTGGCAAGAAGTCCTTTTGTCCGACAAAAAATCGCTCTCGCTCATTTTTTGTCCGCCAACGGATTCTTGCCCCGGACGTCCCGCTCCGTTCAATCGGGATGACGCAATTCGCGTCTTTCCCTCAATCACTTCGCGGGACAACCGGGGAGTATCGGAAACTCGCAACTCGTTCCCTCTTATGGCAAAACGCATTTTGAAAGGCAGGCCGGTTTTACTGGAGGGTAAGCGCAGCAAAAAGATCGATGCCAGATTTACCGAAGTTGAATATAAGGTGGTGCTGGCACTCGAAAAGGAATTAGGCGTCAGCAAGACGGATTTGGTCAGGCGTGGCGTATTGAACAATGCACCTGCCGTATTGGTAAACGCGAAAGAAATGCTGCGAATGCTGGATGGTATCGGGCTGGAGCTGTCACGTTCTGGTAACAATCTGAACCAGTTAGCGAGATACGCCAATATCCTGAACAAACGGAATATGCTCTCACCGGTCGTCATCGAACGCTTTAACTACCTATTCGAAAGTTATTTAAACCAGCAAAAAGACTTGCAGGTAGCCTTGCGAAAAGTATTAAGGCTGTTAGGCAGCTGATACAGCGTTAGCCGGTTATAAAGCTCAACGATTATAAAGTTATAAACTATGCAAATACCAATTCACACCATGAAATACGAAAACACAAATTACATCAGCGTCGGCACATGCTTCGTTTTTTTATTGCCTATAATTTTATTCACGTCATCGCTTACTTATTGCGTGAGCGACACATTTCATTCTAAGCCAATGGATTTATACCCCACGCCGCGAACGGATTTAGTAGCAGATAGCGATGATACGCCGGTGGATACGCCGGAATTTCAAACGGGCGACAAAGCCCTGTTCAAATTTACCGGCGATACGGTGCTGGTCGTTACCCAGCCCGAAACGATGGCCATTTTAGACGAAGAGGTCCGAGTATTGCGTAAAACGCCGCAAGGCAACTTAGAAACGGTTGATCTGCCGGAAAACCGGCTGGTGAAACTAACAACTGATACGCTCCATTATAAAACACCGGTACAGCCCGATAATAAACTCGAAGAATACAAAAAGGCAGCTAACAAATGAGCAATATAGCTTGCTATCGCGGTAGCATGAGCGCATGCTCATAAGTTACGACGCTCAATCGAGGCCAGGTTATCGTGTTACATTGTTCGAAAGCTGTCTCGGTATATCATTATGCTGATATACAGTCAGGCAGCTCAAAGTTTACAAAGTTACATCGATATAAAATTACGCTGATATTAAGTTCGGCTGATAGCCTGATCGCTTGCGCTAATGCTGTATAGTTATTGATTTACAAGGTTACAGCATGGTCGTTAAAATCCTTTCCAGTTCGGCGACATTCAGCGGCGTCAGGTACAATACCAATAAAGTAGATTTCGGAAAGGGCGAACTGATGAAGGTTTCGGGTTTTGGCGCATTGAATGCTTTAGGTGTATTGAAGCCGGAAGATTATAAGAACCATTTGAAGGCGGTATCGGCGCTGAATAAACGCGTGAGCCATGCACAGTTTCATGCCACCATCTCGACCAAAGCGCGGGAGCATAATGAATACGCCCTTACTCAAATAGCAACCGAGTGGCTCAATAAAATGGGTTATGGTGACCAACCTTACCTGATTATTTTCCATAATGACACGGCGAATAATCACGTGCACATTGTAACTACACGGGTAGACAGGCAGGGAAAAAAGATCAGCAGCGCCTTTGAAAAAGTACGCGGATCGCAGCACCTGAACAACATTTTAGGGCAGGATGAAAAACACAGCGCGAAGCAGGATATTGAAAAAGCCTTAACCTATTCATTTTCTACAAAGGCCCAATTCATGATGATTTTGGAAAGCCAGGGCTATGTTTTTCGGGAAAAAGAGGGCAAGCTGGAGGTGATGAAATTTGGTGTTCAGCAAGGCGAGGTCAGTATACCCACTATCGAGCAGCGAATGCGTAAGCAGGATCATAGCGTCAGGATAAAACAATTAAAAGCCATCTTTCACAAATACGCGGCACAGTACGATACGGCCTTAGTGCCGAATAAAATTGCATTACCGGGAGCCTATGCAAAAATCACCAAAGGTTTTACCTCCGAATTCTCGGTCCGCCTCAATGAAAAATTTGGCCTCGAATTGATCTACCACGCTTCGGGTGACAAGTCGCCTTATGGCTACACGATCATAGACCACGCGACAAAAGTGGTGCTAAAAGGCGGCGAAGTAATGTCGCTGAAAGAGCTGCTGGATATACCCGCCGGTAAACGATATTTCGACGAACAAGCATCCGATGCAGATTTAAACGCTGAAAAACTGCGGCAATTAGATGAAACGAACCGGGTTTATTATACGGCCTTATTAAAGGCAACAATGTACAACTACCCAGATTTGGTACAGGGCCTGCAGCACCAGGGGCTGACCATTATCCGGCAGGGCGATAACTATACTTTAGCAGATCCCGGTGGGAGGGTATTTATTGACATAGCCGATTTACTCGACCAGGGCGAGTATCAGTATCTAACCGAGTGCTATAGCCAGTGGGCGGAAAACGATAACGGGTTTCAGGAGCAACCAGCCTATGTGCCGGGCATTTACATCGCGCCTGATATCGACGATGAAGCCATCCACGGCCGGAACCGCAGGAGGAAAGGGAAACCAAGAACCAATCACCGTTAACAAACAATCAATTCATTTATGGTCATTATCATCGGCAACCAAAAGGGCGGCGCGGGGAAAAGTACGCTCACGCTGTTGCTGGCCAACTACCTGACGCAGGCGCGGCAGCGGCCCGTAACCGTGATCGATATGGATTACCAGCAATCGCTGGCCCAGAAATTCGAGCGGGCCAAAGTGCTGGAAAATGCGGAGCCTTATGCCGTGATTGCGCTGGCGCTCGACCAGTTTGGCAAGGAAAAAAAAGATCTGAAGGATAATCCCGAAGTGTTGTTCCTGGTCGACTTGCCGGGCAAGCTGGATGATGACGGACTGATCGAGGTGTTTAAAGCAGCCGACCTGGCCATTTGTCCCTTCAGCTATGATGAGTTCAGCTTTGAATCGACCGTATTCTTTTCACTGGTGCTCAAAAAGATCAAACCGGCCATCACCATTGTTTATGTTCCCAACCGCATCAAGGCGAATGTCAAATACGAGATTCTGACGGATGTCAACGAGCAGCTTTTGTTATTGGGCGAAGTTACCCAGGCCATTCCTGACCGTATCGATTTTCAGCGGGCCAACACTTTCCAGACGCCGGATGGGGTTACTCCATTGCTGCTGCCCGTATTTGACCACATCTACAAAAAACACATCCAACAAAATTATGAGCGAAATCAAGAACCTGGTGGACCAGATGCGCAGCAAGATTAAAGAGTCCGGGCAGCCGGGCGATGGCAATAAAGCCAAAAAGGAAAAAACATTAGCTGTTAAAGAAGTCAATCCGAAAAGCAATGCCCCGCCTGAAGTGCCCGACATCCTGCAAACGATACGTGACTATGATAACACGAACCACAAAAGCCTGGTACATGCGCGTTTTGACAGCAAAACCCTGCAAACCATGAACCAGCTGAAGCTGGCGGCGGGCATCGACGTTACCCGTCTGGTGGCATTTGCGGTGGATCACCTGCTTCAATTACACCCCGAATTAAAAACAATCATCAAACAATTTTTCCAAAAACTTGACGAATGAACTGGTTACACTTTTCTATCTGGGTGGCCGGGCTATACCTGTTGTATTACCTGGTGGTCATCCTGCTGGATGTTGCTGCAAGCAAGCGTGCACCGGCAGCCAATGCTAATTCCGGCGAGCTTACTTTTTCCGAACCGGTGCAGCCCAAACAATTGCAGCATGAGCCGGATGAGGAGGTGCTGCCTGCCGAAACCACAAAGGCCGCTGAACGGCCGCGTTCCGGTGTCACCGCTACAGGCGGTGTGAGCCTCAAGGACTTCTTTAACCTGGCCAGGCAGGAGTCGATTATTTACACCCGCCCGGTCAGTTTCGTATGAGCAAGAAGATATTAACGATTTGCCTGTGCCTGCTGGCATTAGGGGTCGACGCCCAACCCGGACTGGATGAAATGCAGCAGGCGCAGCAATCGTTATCCTCCTCCTTCTTCTCCGCGATGGACTGCGCGCTGGTGCTTGCCGCCATCTTTGGCATCCTCGGTGCGCTTCGCATTTACCACAACTGGCAAATGGGGCACCCACGTATCGACGAAGCCGTGGCCGGCTGGTTCTTCGCCGCCTTTTTTGTGGTGCTGTCCGGCGCATTTTTAAGGGCCATGTTCGGCCTCTGACTCTGTGATTTAATACCCCCAAATAACCACCGGGCGGCTTCCTGTCCCGGTAGCTATCGGGAGAAGCCGCCCTTTTTTCCAACAAAAATTTAATACCCCTAAAATGAACAAACTCAAAAAAATGTGGGCGACCGCCGTCGTCCTTGCCCTTGGCGCATCTTCCGCTTTCGCTCAAAGCGGAACCACCGGTTTAAACACCGCGACTTCCACCCTGAAAACTTATGTAGATCCGGTTACCAATATTACGTTGGTGATCGGCGGTATCGTGGGCCTGGTGGGCGCGATCCGCGTCTATTCAAAATGGAATAGTGGCGATCAAGACATTAATAAAGAATTAATGGGCTGGGGCGGTTCCTGCGTATTCCTCGTGGTGTCCTCACTCGTCATCAAAGCATTCTTTGGCCTCACCTAATGGCCAGGAAATTCAAGGTATATAAGGGGCTGCAAAGGCCCCTTATTTATAAATCCTTCAAAGGCAAATTTATTTATTGGGGATTGGGTGCCGTCTTATTCGGACTGGTGCTGGGCGCATTGGCCATGTCGCTGATCAATATGTGGTTCGGCGCTATCGTGCTGGCGGGTTCCGTTGTCGGGGGCCTGCTTTATGTAGCCGCCAAACAAAAACAGGGCCTGCACCAGAAAAGCCGCGCCTCCGGCATCTATATCCATCCGCTCAAATTTAGAAAACTCAACCGTTATGTCCCGCAAACACCAGGTATTTAAGCTGCCCTATATTGGCGTACAGCCCGGCGACCCGGATATGCTGATCGGCGAAGGTGGAGAATGCTCTGTCGTGATCCGTATGCTTAACCCGGTGACACGCTATTCCGCTGCCGGCAATGCCTACGACGACTTCCATCGCCTGATGAACAATATCGTCAAAATTGTAGGCGACGGCTATTTGCTGCAAAAGCTGGATGTGCTGACGAAAGCGGTTTACCCGCTCAAAACTTCCGACGAATATTTACAGCGCAAGTACTTTGAGCATTTTGCAGGACGGGAATATGTAAAGGTCGATACTTACCTTATCCTGACCTTGCAGGTCAAAAAGGGAGCCTTTTATGTGTTTGACCAAAAGGCGCTGCGCGATTTTAAACAGCTTATTGGTAAAATCCTTGACCTGCTCCATGCGGCGAAGACCTTTCCGGAAGTACTAAAGGAAGGCGCGATCAATTTGCTGCTGATGCAGCTGCTGGCGATGGACTTTAGCGGCAAGGTCACGCTGAACAATTACAAGCCGGACGATAACGGTATCGGTATGGGTGACCGTTCGCTGCGTAGCATCAACCTGGTCAATATCGACGAGATCGAACTGCCGCCTGAAGTGGCAACTCATATAGAGCTGAATGATAAAGAGGCGCTGCGCGGCTTCCCTGTTGATTTCCTTTCCTTTTTATTTAATGTTCCGGATTTCGAGGTGATCGTTTTTAACCAGGTCATCGAAATTCCCTCCCAGGTCGGTGCCTTACGCAAGCTGGAAGCCAAGAAAAAGAAACATTCCGGCATACCTGACCCGGCCAATGATTTATGTGTAGAGGATATTGACCTGCTTTTAAACGATGTGGCGCGTGAAAGCCAGCTGCTGGTTAATTGCCATTTCAACATCCTGGTCGCCGCTAAAAATGACAGCCTGCAGAAAGCCTGCAATTATATCGAAAGTGCCTTATTCCAGTTGGGCGTGATCGTCAGCAAGAACGCCTATAACCAGCTGGAACTTTTCCGGGCTACGCTGCCCGGCAATGCGGTAGAGATCAAGGACTATGACTGGTTCCAGACCACCTGCGATGCCGCGCTTTGCTTTTTCCTCAAGGAAGCCATGCCGGTCGATGAGCCATCCGATTTTTTGATCCGCTTTACCGACCGGCAGGGTGTGCCGGTTGGCTTTGATCCTTCGGATCTGCCGATGCGCACCAACCGTATCAACAACCGCAACAAATTCGTGCTGGGCCCCAGCGGTTCGGGTAAGAGCTTCTTCATGAACGCTCTGATCCAGCAGTATATGGGCTATAACATGGATATGGTGATTGTCGATACCGGCCATTCTTATTCCGGGCTATGTTCTTACTATAATGGGCAGTACATTACCTATTCGGACGAGCACCCGATCACGATGAATCCCTTCCAGATCACGGAAGGCGAGTACAATATTGAGAAAAAAGAATTCCTGGGCACGCTGATCGGGCTGTTGTGGAAAGGTTCGGAAGGCACCTTTAATCCTGTCGAACGTGATGTAATCTCCGGGGTACTATCCGCCTATTACCTGAAATTCTTTGCCCAAAAAGGCGAATTGAAGTTCGACACCTTTTATGAGTTCGCGCTGGAAAAAATACCGGAGATCAAAGCCGAGGAAAAGATCCCTTTTGACCTGGATGAGTTCCGCTATGTGCTCAAAAAGTTTTATAAAGGCGGCGAGCTCGGGCTGATCCTGAATCAGGCCATAGATGATTCGCTGTTCAGCGAACGCTTCATCGTCTTTGAAATTGACAATTTGAAGGACTCAAAAATTTTGTTTCCGATTGTCACCGTGATCATCATGGATGTCTTTATCCAGAAGATGAGGCTGCGAAAATCACAGCGAAAAGCCTTGGTGCTGGAGGAGGCCTGGAAGGCGCTGGCATCCCCGATCATGGCCAACTTTTTGCTCTATCTCAACAAGACCGTTAGAAAATTCTGGGGCGAGATCATCGAAGTGACGCAGGAACTGGGCGACATTATCGGCAACCCGATTGTCAAGGACAGCATCATCAGCAATTCCGATACGGTGATCTTGCTGGATCAAAGTAAGTTCAAGGACAATTACGCGGAGATCGCAGCTTTATTATCCATTAATGAAACAGAGCGGCGCAAGATTTTTTCGATCAACCAATTGGATAATACCGAGGGCCGTGGTCGCTTTAAGGAAGTTTATATCCGGCGCGGGTCAGTTGGCGAAATTTATGGTGTAGAGGTTGCGCTGCACCAATATCTGTGCTATACGACCGAAAAGCCTGAAAAGTCAGCCGTCGAGGTCTATGTCAAACACTACGGCTCCTATCCGAAAGGGCTGGACGCTTTTGTCTCCGACTTGAAGCAAAGCAAATTGCAGCTGGGTGAGTTTGTCAGCCGGATCAATAGCACTTCGAAGCCTTTCTATTTCATATCCAGTAAACCTATAATTTTTTAAATCATGAAATCTATCATCCTGCTTTTTGCTTTATGCTTTTCGCTTTCAGCTTTACATGCACAGGAAGTCGTCGTTGACCCGGCTACCTCGGCGGCCATTGTGGTCAATGCCGGTGTGATCAACAGCCAGCTCAATACCACCAATAATAACCTCAGCCTGATTTCCAAGGGACAGTTGGCTATTACCGGCCAGCTGACCATCGTAAATAAACTGCAAAACGATATTTTGACCGGGCTAAACCAGGTGGCGTCGGTTATCAATAACCTCGAAACCATTAAGGATATCGCCGATTGCGGCAACGATATTGTCCGTGATGTGGAGCAATCGATTAGCCTTGCCCAATCCGACCCCGTACTGCTTTTGTTTGCGGAGCAGGGCGCGCGTAATTTTGAAACCCGCGCGGTTGCCTTAGCCGCCGATGTCAGTGCCTTTGTGCTCAAAGGCGGAAACTCGAACCTCATGGATTCAGGTGAACGCGGCAAATTGCTCAACCACATCGCTGCCGAAATGCGAATTTTAAGCGGCATTGCCTATGGTATGGACCGCGCGATGTATTGGGCCAAAATGAACGGCATTTGGCGGTCGCTCAATCCCTGGGCTACCTGGCAGAACGAGGACGTACGCATCGCCAATGATGTGATCAATAACGCCAAATACCTGAAACAATGAGAATAGGATTTTTATTGCTTTTCGCTTTCTGCTTTAAGCTTTCCGCTTATGCACAGCAAAGCACCATAGATATTGTCGGTATGCACCAATTGATCGATGAATCCAAAGACGAGCATACGGCACAGGTGAAGGCACGCAACCAGCAAGCCGTGAATACGGCTAACGAACAGGCCAACCTGACTTTGCTGGATAAGATGAAGAACCTGTACCGGACTTTGCAGCAGCGGTACAATACGCTGGGTACTGCCATCACCATTGCCGATATCGGGCTGGAGGGCGAACCGATGGTCAAACAGATCGTTTCCTACCAGTCACAGATCGTGCAGCTGGCGGAGAAAAATCCGGCCATTATTGCTTTAGGCTACCAGACGGAGATCGAATTCGCCGAAAAAGCGGAAAGCCTGTTGGGTTACGTCACCGGCCTGACCTTATCGCTCGGCGATGTCAACCAGATGAAGGCTTCCGACCGTAAAATCCTTTTTGATTATGTGATCGCGCAATTAAGCCGCATACAGGAAATCGCCGGCAACATGCTCACACTGCTTCAATACAATAACCTGGCGGCCGTGCTCAAAGCGCTGAACCCCTTCCAAAACTTTATCGACCAGGACAAATCGATGATCAATAACATTCTTCAAAACGCAAAGTATCTCAAATGAAATCGTTTATCCTTTTTGCTATTTGCTTTTTGCTTTCGGCTTTAAGCTATGGTCAGCAATATGTGCTTGACCCATCGTACATGGAATCGGTGGTGGCCAATGGTGCCGTCCGCAGCAGCGCCGAGGAAGCTCACAATAACTATTTGGGCAAAATCAATAACAATCTTAACACCATTAATATCAATGTGGGCTCAGTCGTCACGGCGCAAACCATCATTTATAACGCGCTGGCAAATGTGAATTCAGCATTGAAGGACGGGATTGCTGTGAAAAATATGACGGTAACCATATCGGACATGATCAGTTACCTCAATCAATGTTTGACACTGGCTAAATCGCAGCCTTATTTATTGCTATTTGCGCAAAATATAGAGCAGCAATTGCAGGCCCGCGCGGTTGCGCTGGTCAGTAATGTTTCCGGCTTTGTGCTCAAATCCGGCAGTAATGTACTGGCTGATTATAATGCGCGCGACCAGCTGTTACGCAAGGTCACCCAGCAATTGGAGATCATGGACAGCCTGGCTTATGGTGCCTGGCGCGCCATGTTTTGGGCGCAGCAGCGCGGGCTCATCGCCTCGATCAATCCTTACCAGTCCTTTATCAACAAAGACAAGCTTTTTGTCAGTCAGATTATTGACAACGCCAGATACCTGAAGGCAAATCCCTGATTCATCCAACATTTAATTCAAATCGACATGAAAAAAATATTCGTCCTGATTGCGGGCCTGCTTTTCGCTGCCCGCTTATTTGCACAGACAATCGTCCGGGACAAAGCCACCGAAAATCAAAGCCAGCGCATGGTCTATGCGCAATGGAACCAAAATGACTTTTATCCAAAAGCAGGTTTCCTTGACCTAAATCCCTATTACTGGCTGGTATGGGGGTTTTTCGATCCCAATTACCACAAAACCGACCTGCGGCCGCTTTCTGCCACCGGGCCGCAGACGCAGCGACTGGCATTGGTCGCTACGCTCAACAACACGGATAACCATTATAAGCTTCAATCCGATACCGCCAGGACCACCGCACTGTCCAATATGGCCAATCAATCGGGATTGCTTTCTGACGCCGATCCCTTATGGTTGTTATATTATAAACAGCAATTCCAGCCCTTGCTCAATTATTCGGCCGTTACACTGCTGGGTCCGCTGCCGCCAAACGTCAGCGCCCAATTGGTTTCACAGGGATTTTACAGCTGGTATACCGGCCAGCTGGCCTCACTGAAAGAGCGTTTAAACGGCGCACGTACTGCCGACCAGGACAGGGGTTCGCGGATAATGGCCTATTACCGCTTGCTGGAGGAGTACCAGCGGCTGTCCGGTGTGTGGAACATCCGGGTATTGGCCGCCGCCAAAGACATCCAAATGACCAGCCAGCAGCAGCAATTAAAAGCGGGTTCGCTCAGCCCCGGTATCTGGACGCCGCAAAGCGATATTCAGATCGCCAATAAAGTATTGATCCATGCCGGCTATTAAATATGAAAAGGAAAATAACAATATTCTGCCTGCTGTTCCTGCTATGCGGGACGGCAGGCTTCGCCCAGATCACGACCCCGCCGCCGACCATTGATACCGCGATCAGCAACAAATCCCTTCAATATTTGCAAGGGGACGGGGTTTATGAAAGCGGTATGATGACTTTTTTAGGCGGTCTTAAAGAATCCATTTGGGCACACTTCGACCTGTTTATTGTCGATGCGCAGGCGCTGGCCGCCATTTTTATGATCATCTTTTTTGCCATCAAAAGTTATGAGATGATGGTGGGCGACAAGAAAATGGAGATCATGCCATTGCTCCGGCCATTTGGTTTGGCGATGATCATTATCTGGTGGGGCGCGTTTGTCAAGGTCGTCGCTTACCCGACCGACCTGGTGGCGAGCCAGACCAGTCAGATGTTTGACAGTGAGCAAAGCACAGTGAATAACCTGCGCTTCACGCGGGCCAATTTGGTTTTGACCGTGGATAACGCACTCATCAGTTACCAGGCACAAACCGAGGTCGCGGAAAAAGAGAGCGATACCTGGTACGGCCAGGCCTGGGATCAGGTGAC
>Ga0206947_1208_pt1 | contig 12666 bp, 11 predicted proteins | sample Alteio_BWOrgHeat_3_FD_153239 | JGI IMG/M metagenome (GOLD analysis project Ga0206947, IMG submission 153239) | Enriched cells from forest soil in Barre Woods Harvard Forest LTER site, Petersham, Massachusetts, United States -... | ecosystem: Environmental > Terrestrial > Soil > Temperate forest > O...
TTTGTTTGCGTCCGAAAATCTCTGATCTCGATCATTCTTGACCAAGAATATGTTCGTATGAACATTATATCAATGTCGATCACACCGAAGACGTTTTGCCAAAGTCTTTCGTCACCCTGGCAAGCTCCGCGTCCAATCGATCTTCTGAAACGGTAATCTTACCTTTTCCCGACTCTCGATCGCGAACAACTCGCGGTACATAGTCGACCAGACGCATCTGACTTTCCAGTCTTATAGCTCATGCGAGTCAGGGAGAAACCCTCGTTGTGGTCATTGAGATCAAGTTCATTTGAGATAGATTTTTGCAAGTGAGAATGTACGAGTAAACGGCTCACGCGATTGCTTAACTCAAGAAAAGAAGAATAACAACGAGCAGACGATGGCCGTTGAAATTACTGGATCGCGCGCCCCGGCGATCGTCCTCGATTTGGACAAGGGTCCAGCTTTCGAACGGAAAACTTTTATTTTGGATATCCACCGCTTAAACTCTACTTTATTGCAGACCTTCTTGGTTGTGGCCGAAGCCGGCCAAATCTCGAAAGCGGCTCGGCGGCTCCATCTTTGCCAGCCAGCCGTTACTGGCCAGATCCGAAGATTAGAATCCGACCTTGACACTACACTCTTCATTCGCTCCGCCCGAAAAAACCGCGTGGGACTCGGTCTGGTGGAGGGCCATCAGCGCAGTCCAGGGATTCGCCTTGAGCAGTTTATGCCGGATGAAATCGTTCCGGTCTTTGCCGCTCGAATCTCTGACCCGAAGCTGAGACGGGCGATTGAAAGAGTGAAATGTGCACGAGATCTTGAGACTCTGCCGCTGATCTGGCGCGAGTCTGGAGCAGGTACTCGAGCTGTCCTAGAAAGCGTATTCAAGGATTGCGGATTAAAATTGAGAAAGTTGGACCAGCGATTTGAGGTCGGAAGCACCGACGCGGTCAAATCCCTTGTTATTGTTATTGCCGGTCTCGGTGTCGGATTCCTTCCCTTTGGGACATTCAACAGGAACGTGGCATGGGGCTGGTGCAACAAATGAACATTCCCGGCCTCTGAATTCAGCGAATGTTCTTGGGCTCTTCCAAGCGGTGAACTTGGAGGGCTTGCATGTGAGTTCTATCGATTCGCCAATTCGATCCGAAACGAGTATCTGAGGTCAGCGTACAGCGATGGAAGGAGGCTGCCTGAGAAGGTTCGAGCTGGCCGATTGGGAAACAGCCAATAGCCGATGGCCAAGGATGGCCTGTTCGACAAAAGGTTCATTTTTTTCGCCTCATTACAGGTCGGATTTCCCGCAGCACGGCACCCCCGTTTGCCGCCGAAGACATGGCCAACGTCTCCCCACTGCTCCACCGCCACGTGATTCCGAACGGGACCTACCACTTCACCTGAGCTATTGAGGGAGACAACTTCGTAGAATACGCTACCGTATGTTTTCGGAGCTATGAGGACTTTGGACCTGTTGGTCAGCTGCCACGTACGCGGTCAGATCGCCCGGCACAAGGTTCCCGATTACATCGACTTCGTAGCCGAGCTTCCGAAGACATTCACCGGCAAGATCCAGAAGCAAGATTACCGGATTCGGACGTCCGCGACATTGGACGTAGACCGGGAAACAACCCCGTTCTTGTAAGTAACCTGGCGGTAATCGCCGTCAGCGGTTCGGTAAGTGCAGACCTCGTAAGGAACATAATATTCGACGAACTCTTGCGTTTCGACCGGTTGGCCCCAATAAGCGTCAACCAGATCCATGGGCATTCCGTCGTCAATTTGATCGTTCAACAGGGCATCGCACCAGTTATCAACCATGAGAGGCGCGTATCCGAGGTCGATCAGGTCGAGCAAGAAAACTCGTGCCCGATTGAGTGGCTGTCTGCGGCCATCGGATATCCGCTGGTCAGAAGCAAACTTATTCTCATACTGCTGGAATTTGTCGTTGATCCTTGCGCGCGCATCAGAGGCCGCCGGATTGGCAGATAGATGTTGTGACCCAATTTCGCTCCTCCGAGCATTGATTTCCGCGGAGCCGCGTTGTGGTCCCTGAGAGGGAGCTCCGAAGGATCGGGCCGCTGCGGGTGCATTGCGATCCCGCGTCTGTGGTATCACCTCTTGTCGTCTAATCGTGCCGATTTGACTCGCCGGACTCGGAACAAAACCGTTCCGGTTTCCTACCATCTCACGGTTCGGGGCAGCGAGCGAACCGCGGTACTCAGAATATCCCATGGCGCCACCGCGATACCCGCTGAGGTACGGGTTATGAGCATCAAAATTGCCGTGAGACGCAGTAAATCCAATGCGCTGAATCGGTCCTACAAGCCTACCTCCAGATCCGCGTACACCGCCGTCCCGAAACCCGGCGAAAGAAAGAGAGATTGTTGAGCCGGAGACGAATGCAATGCAGGCCAACCTGCCCAAAAAGTGCGACCGCGCTCCTGGATAACCCGTCACGGCAAAAGAGCAAGTTTTCATGAAATTTTGCAATTCCTTTGCTGAATTAGACCATTGTACTTTGCGGCCTGTTCCAATTCGCGCTCTGGCCTGTCATTGCTAGGACAGTTCTAGAGCCGGCCGTCCTCCGTACGAAGATCCGCCAGAGACAACCGTCTAGATTGCTCTGGCGCGTCATTCGTTGGATTTAAATTCAGAGATCACCGGGGCATTGGCCTGACGGTTACGGAGTAACGGCGTTATGTTGAAGCGTCGAAACAGAGGTTGCGGTTGTGCTATTCGGTTGGACCTGCCTGAGTTGTGCCGAATAATGGGCCCAAGCATTGTTTGTCGCCCAGGCTTGGTTAGCAGGCGTGTGTGCCAGGCGAGACCCTGACGTAGTTGCAATTCCACCGGGGTTCCCGGCCGAAAAATAACGGACTCCTCTACTGCCTGCGAAAGCGCTATTTGCGCCAAACGTCAAAAGGCCAAGCGAGACCAGACCCGCAAGTAAAACACTATTTAATTTCATGACCAAACTATGGTCTCAGGCACCCTTAAGGGGTAATCGGATGTTCTGATTGTATATCAGCCAGCGCGATAGATGGCCGGAATCGTACTGGAGGACAATTGCCATCTCTTATTCAGGATCCCCGTTTCGGTTCTTAGGCAGACCAGCAGACCGACAAAGAATCCAATCCTCACGGGTATAATTTAATTGGGACCAAGTACGTAGATTACGGCCTCGGAGCTAACCCCAATCCGGCTCGAGAGGGACTCTTTCGCAAGGAGGAATTCCATTACGATGCACAAAACGACGTGTATATCTGCCCAGGCAATCAGCAACTTTATCCGCGCTACCGTTCAACCGGTGGAGAGCCTGATAGGATTTATTATTGTAATCGTGACGCCTGTCGGCAATTCGAGCTCAAGAGTCGATGTACCATTAACCCCTATCGGCAGGTCGCACGCTCGATCGATGAAGAGGTGCTGGATCGGATGGAAACGCGGCTGAAAGACGAATCCGGAAATCCTGAGGCAACGCCGTGAAATAGTGGAGCATCCTTTTGGCGGCATCAAGCAATGGATGAACCAAGGCGCTTTCCTGATGCGCGGCTTAGAGAGGACGACCGACGGTGTTGATCGAAGAGACAAAAAAGAACAGCAGATATAGAAGCAGTAATATTCATACTGATCGGTACGCGTAAAGAGACGCTTGTTCCTGAGTCGGCCGAATTTCAGCCGTTCGATTTGCGAGCGCTGAGACATTCGTATAACACCAAGGACGACTCTCTTAGCCGACCGTTTAGTCGGAAGAAGTCGTTTGTGGTCCAGGCTTAAAGCGCGAAGTTAACAATATATGACGACAAACCTCACTGGAAAAGTGGCCCTAATCACCGGCGCAAGCGCCGGCATCGGACAAGCTTGCGCCCGTGCCTTGGCCGAAGAGGGCGCGCGACTGGTGCTCACGGCGCGGCGCCAGGAGCGGCTCGACGGGCTCAAGCAACAAGCAGAAAAACTGGGTACGCAGGCAATCAGCGTCCTTGGCGATGCCCGAGAGGAAAGCACGGCGGAGAAGACTGTCGAAGCAGCAATGCAGACCTTCGGGCAGATCGACATCCTGATTAACAACGCGGGCGTGGGCAATTATAAGAACCTCGTGGACACAAGCGCTGAGGAGTACGACGACATGATGGACACCAACGTGCGCTCCACGTTTCTGTTCACCCGGCACACCGTTCCGGTCATGCTTGAACAAAAGCAGGGCACCATCCTGATGATTTCGTCGATGGCGGGCGTCTATGGGTTTGGGGGCGAAGCGGTTTACTGTGCCACGAAGTTCGCGCAAGTCGGTTTTGCGCAGGCGCTTGACCGGGAACTACGACCTCACGGCATCAAGGTCGGCGTGATCTGTCCCGGAGGCGTGAAGACTGAATTTGCGCTTGGCCGGGGACGGACGCAAGAAGGGGTCAACAACTCGGACATGCTGGAGCCCGAAGACGTGGCCGGCGCGGTTTTGTTGGCCTGCAAACAATCCCCGGGTTCGCGGATCATTGAAATCCAAATGCGCACCATGGCAGAATCCCTCGCTTGACAGAGAAAACAATGGAATATCGAAGATACATCAAGTGGGAGTTACTAAGCATATAAGTAACTTACGCAATTAGATACCAGGTAGTCTACGCTCGACTAAGTTCGGGCTCCGATTGGGGCCGTTTTGTTTGGGGCGCCGGATCCTGCTTCATGAAGGTGCGGTAAAGCACGGGTAGCACGACAAGGGTAAGCAAAGTCGAACTGATGATACCCCCGATGACCACGGTAGCAAGCGGACGCTGGACTTCCGCGCCTGCGCTGGTAGAGAACGCCATCGGCACAAACCCCAGCGCAGCCACCAGAGCCGTGGTAAGCACCGGCCGAAGACGAGTCAATCCTCCCTTGAACACGGTGTCTTCGAGCGAAGCTCCATCCAGTCGAACCTGGTTAAAATAACTCACGAGCACCAAGCCGTTCAAGACGGCCAACCCACTGAGGGCGATAAAGCCGATCGCCGCCGGGATGCTGAAGGGTAAGCCGCGCAAATACAATGCGAAAACGCCGCCGCTGATAGCGAACGGTATACCGGTAAAAACCAGGAAACTTTGGCGAACGCTGTTTAGGACGAAAAAGATAAGGACGAAAATCAAGGCCAGCGCGACCGGCACAATTAGCATCAGGCGCGCCCGGGCCGCCTCGAGATTCTTGAATTCGCCGCCGAACTCGACCGTGTAACCAGGCGGGATCTTAACTTCCCTAGCGATACGCTGTTTGACCTGGTTGACGTATTCTTCCACATCCCGCCCGCCAAGGTTCACCATAATCGCCTCCCGCCGCTGTCCGTTGTCGCGCAAGATTGGTACTATCTCTTCGATAACGCGGAAACTGACGAGTTCACCAAGCGGCAGCAAACCGTTGGGCCCGACCCGGATCGGGATCTTCGCCATTTGCGTTTGATCAGCGCGCGCGGTATCGGGCATCCGGAGGTCGATATCGTACCGCCGGTTGCTATCGATGAGTTGTCCGACCATTTTTCCAGCGAGAGCGGTGGTGACCGCATCATTTACGTCCTGCGCTCGCAGATTGTATCGCACCAGTTGATCGCGACGAAGGTCCATCTGCAGCGAAGGAGTGCGTCCGTTCGTTTCAAGGTTCACCTCGCGCACTCCGGGTGTCGACTGCAGCACCTTTTGGATTTTCTCGGCGAGATCTTCCAGCTCATTAAAGCCCTGACCGAAGATCTTGACAGATAGCTGCGACCGCACGCCCTCCAGCATCTCGTTGAACCGCGTCTGGATGGGTTGAGAGAAATCGAATTCCTGTCCAGGGACCTGTCGGTCCAGAATATCTTTAATCATCCGGGTCAAATCGGCCTTGTTTTTGGGCCGGCCCGGCCCGCGTGGCCATTGCGATTCCGGCTTATAACTGATATACAAGTCGTTCTCGCTGGCCGCCATCGGATCACTGGCGATTTCGCTGGTACCGATGCGGGCATAAACGTCCGTGATCTCGGGAAAGTCTCTGCGCAACGTCTTCTCGTTCTGTTCTTCCATCCCGAGCGACTTCTCCAAGCTCATCCCGCTCTTGCGATAGACCATCACGTCGTACGAACCCTCGTCCAGGGTTGGGATAAATTCAGAGCCCATTCGCGACAGCAGCAAAAGTGCTCCGGCGAGTATAGCGAGGGCAGCTGTCATGATCAGAAAGCGGTGCGCGAGGGCCAGCCGCAAAGCCGGCTGGTAAACAGCTTTGCACACCCGGACAATCAGCGATTCTTTTTCGTGGATGCGCCCGCGGAGCAGAAAAGTGCAAAGCACTGGCATCAGCGTCAGGGCAAGGAGCAGAGCGCCCAGCAACGCCAGGATCACCGTGATTGCCATCGGCTGGAACATTTTGCCTTCTACACCGGTCAACGTAAGAATCGGGAAATAGACGATGGTGATGATCATCACCCCGAAGAACATCGGCTTCGCCACCTCGATGGCGGCGTCATGAACCAGGTTTTGTCGTTCAACCGCGTTGAGCGTGCGACCCGATTCCCGCTGACGCTCGCCGATTCGCCTCAAGACGTTCTCAACAATGACCACGGAGCCGTCGATGATCATGCCAAAATCAATCGCGCCCAGACTCATGAGATTGCCCGAAATCCCAAGCCGATTCATGCCAATCAGTGCGCATAAGAAGGCTAACGGAATGGACAGAGTCACGATCAACGCGGCTCGCCAGTTGCCGAGCAACAGGAAAACGACCGTGGCGACCAGCAGCGCGCCTTCGAAGAGATTATGCCGGACGGTGTCAACTGTTCGATTGATCACCTCGGCACGGTTGTAAACGACCTGCAATTGCATGCCCTCCGGCAATTGGCCGCGCACCTCGTTCATTTTGGCAACGACTTGTGGACAGACTTTGTCGGCATTCTGTCCGATGAGCATCATGACTGTGCCGAGAACGGTTTCCTGACCGTTTCTTGTGGCCGCACCCGTCCGGTAACTGGAGCCAAATTGGACCCTCGCCAGATCTGCAACTCGCAGCGGCTCGACTCCGGCAGCAAACTTGATGGGAATGTTACGGATCTCGTCCAAGGTCGTCGCTTTGGAGACGAGTCGGATCACCATCTGTTGCTCGTCGCGGTCGATAATGCCGCCACCGGCGTTCGATTCATTCGACTGCACCGCGTCGGCAAATTCGCTAAAGGTCATGCCGGCCCGAGCCAACGGCTCGGGAAGGGGCTGGACCACAACCTGCTTCATGTAGCCCCCATTGGTGTTGATGTCCGCTACCCCTTGAACGCTGCGCAGCGCGGGGCGGACCACGAACTGCTGGGTCTCATAAAGTTCCATGAGCTGTTCTTGCTCCGTGGCCGACTTCTTTTTCGCGTCCGGCTGGTACCCCAAGGTGTAGTACACAATCTCGCCCAGGCCGGTGGTGATCGGCGCCATTTGGGGCATGCAGCCAGGCGGTAACTCGGTTTGAAGGTTCTGAAGCCTTTCGCTCACCAGTTGGCGAGCGCGAAAAATGTCAGTCCCATCACCGAAAATGAGCGTCATTTGGGATAGGCCAAACTTGGTCAGCGAACGCATTTCCTGCAGCCCGGGCAGGCCCATGAGCGCTAGTTCCGTGGGGAAGGTTACGAGTTGCTCCGATTCAGCGGCAGCCAAGGCTGGCACCGACGTGTTGATTTGTACCTGCGGACCGGTGATATCGGGTATCGCGTCAAGATTGATGTCCAGAGCCGACCAGAAACCCAGACCGAGGAGTACCACGGAAGCTAGTACGACCACAAGGCGCTGTTTGAGCGATGCCCTGATCAATCCCTTAATCATTTGGTCTCTTTCCCAGAAGCATTACGTTGCCCAACGGTGAGCCGATATCGTGAAGCTATTCGCCGCTACCTCCGTCTCGCAGATATCGGAACCATCAAGAGTAATCGGAGGTAAGCATTCTATTGATAAATGTCGGCTCGTTCATGAACTTGGATACTATCAAAACGAGCGAGTGAATAATTCTAAACTTTGATTGCCCATCAGTATACGTAATGCCTCTCTCAAAAGCGGTTTGACCAAATCCGCGATGTCAGGCGGCCTTTAAAGCATTCAGCTTCAATGCTCGCGCCACACCATCGCCTCTGCGAAAAGACGGAGTATCGTTTCCGACGATGTCCCAATTTCCGTCCTCGGTGTAGAACTTGAGAGCAAACCCGCGGATATCGCGCTCCGCATCGGCTGCCCCGCGTTCTCCAGCGACGGTTTTGTCATTATGAATTCTCATTTCAAGAAGTTCCGTTATTGAAAAGTAGATATATCAATCATAATCGTACCCATCGCGCCGTCCTCCGCTATCGTTCAAGAGAGCTATTCTGTATTATCTCTAATGAGAGATGAATTGATTGACCAAATACGCGCCGGATTTCACTGGACGAATTTGCTCAATGAAGTCAGCTTAGCCAGCAACCGCGCAAACTGGCAGTCGCGAGCCGGAAATGTTAATCGCAGTTTGTGTAACGCCGAGGGCAACTCCCCTAGCCGACCGTCTAATCGGAAGAAGTCGTTTGTCTCCTAAGCTGCCGACCGAGGCGATACTACGTGAAAGGGTCGTAGAAAATCACTCATTCGAGCCATGGAGTTCCGACCTTAACTTGAGTATAATCCGGAAAAGGATGATGGCAGATCGCGCAGCGCCGACCGCAGGTCTTTTACTGAGATCCTGGGTAGCCACAAGAGGAACCAGGGCGAACTTGCAGGCTCTAGCGGGCTCGTCTATTCCGGTGAAACGCCTGGGATTGCTGCTTTCTTGCACCGTTTGTCTGTCCATGCCGACGGTCGCCGGGCCTCGTTCGATCGCATCCCTCATTGAGGAGGCTTACTTGAAGAATCCGAATGTGCACTTCTACGAGCAAGAGATCGCAGCGGCTCGAGGAGACCGACGTATCGCCGGCACTTGGCCGAACCCTGATCTCAGTGGCCAGATAGGCGGAAAAATCTACAACTCTCTAGGTGGAAAATATCTCGGTACCGGTCCCGTCTGGACAGTGTCGCTGACCCAAACGTTGGAGTTTCCCGGTCGGGTAACTCTTCGCAAGGCGATTGCCGACAAACAGATCGCGCTCGCCCGGATTGGGCTCGAGCAATTTCGGCTATCTCTTCGTAACCAGATCGAGATGCTTTGCTACCGCTTACTTGCCGCTGAGGACCGGGCAGCCGTCGCTAAAGAAGTCGCACAACGCTTTCGCGACCTGATCGCCCTACTGGTCCAGCGTGAGCCCGCCGGCCCTTCCCCGCTAATTGAAATGCGTATTCTTGAAGGTAATGCCGCCACCCTCAATCGGCGGGCGACGCAAGCGCAAATCGAGCTTCAAAGCGCCCGGTTCGAGCTGAATCTCTTGCGAGGAATGTCAATGAATCTGCCGGTCGAGGTCGCCAGGCAAAATGTGCATTTGCCCGCGTTGCCGGATTCGGTTCAGCTTATCGCCCGTGCTGACAGTCGGAATCTTGACTTGCAAACACGTCGCACCGAACTTGAGCAGCAGGGATTTCGGGTGCGTCTGGCGCACAACGAGCAGTGGCCGTCGGTGAAGCTGGGGCCTTACACTGCCGGGGAGCATGTGGTCGACAGCAAACGCGAGCTTGGGCTCAGCCTGTCGATGCCCCTGCCTTTCTGGAACCAGGCGCGCGGATCGGAAGAGGCTGCCAAGGCCAGGCTGAACCAAGCAGAGGTGTCGCTGGATACGGCCATCCGCGAGGTGGAGCGCAAGATCGTGACCGCCGCGGACTCCTATAAGAAAGAACTTAAAAAACTCGGCGAAGACACCCCGCAACTCTTGGGGCAACTTCGCGAGGCTGCGAAGCTCGCCGACGACAATTACCGGCTTGGGGTACTTCCTATCTCCACGTACAAGGAGATCCAATCACAATATCTTGACGGCACTGACGCGGTCCTGAACTCGCGCCTGGACGCGTTGCGGTACCTTGCGGACTTGGAGTATCTCAGCGGCGAACAGCTTCACGATATCGGCTTACCAAGTAGCTCAGCAGAGAACTTTTCTTCAAGATACTAAATTATCAGAGGACCGCACATTCGTGTTGAAAGTTTCGGAGTTTTACTTGCCTTCGCCATTAGCCTGGCCGCCTCCGCCCGTGCCGAACCTCGCTCGATTACATCCCTCGTTGAGGAGGCTTACCAGAAAAACCCGGAACTGCACTTTTACGAGCAAGAGATCGCAGTGGCTCGGGGAGACCGACGTACCGCCGGCACCTGGCCAAACCCGGATCTCAGCGGCCAGATCGGCGGAAAAAGCTACAACTCTCTGGGTGGAAAATACCTCGGTACCGGCCCCGTCTGGTCAGTGTCGCTGACCCAAACGTTCGAGTTTCCCGGCCGGGTAAGTCTCCGCAAGGCGATCGCTGACAAACAGATCGCGCTCGCCCAGCTGGGCCTTGAGCAATTTCGGGTCTCCCTTCGTAACCAGATCGAGATGCTTTGTTACCGCTTGCTCGCCGCTCAGGACCGGGCAGCAGCCGCTACAGAGGTCGCACAACGGTTTCGCGACCTCATTGCCGTGCTTGTTTTGCGTGAACCCGCCGGTCCCACTCCCGTTGTCGAAATGCGCATTCTGCAAGGCAATGCCGCCACTTTCAACCACCGGGCGACACAGGCGCTGATCGAACTCCAGAGCGCCCAGTTCGAGCTGAACCTCCTCCGCGGGGTCACGGTGGATCTTCCGGTCGAGGTCGCCAGGCAAAGCGTGAATTTACCAACGTTGCCGGACTCCGATCGGCTCATTGCCAACGCTTACGAAAAGAATTTCGACCTCCAAACGCGCCGCACCGAACTTGAGCAGCAGGGGTTTCGGGTGCGTCTGGCCCGAAACGAGCACTGGCCGTCGGTCAAGATGGGGCCATACACCGCGGGGGAAAATGTGGTCGACAGCGAACGCGAGCTTGGACTCAGCTTGTCGGTGTCCGTGCCTTTGTGGAACCAGGCCCGCGGAGCAGAAGAGGCCTCGAAGGCCCGGCTGAATCAAGCCGAGGTCTCGCTGGCTGCGGCCATGCGCGATCTGGAGCGGCAAATCATGACCGCTGCGCACTCCTACAACCAGGAACTTAAGGAACTTGGCGAAGACACGCCGCAACTCCTAGAGCAACTTCGCGACTCGGCCAAGCTCGCCGGCGACAACTATCGGCTTGGGGCACTCCCCATCTCCACCTACACGGAGATGCAGCTGCAATACATCGACACCACCGATGCGGTCCTGAGCTCGCGCATGGATGCGTTGCAAAACCTTTCGAACCTCGAGTACCTTGGCGGCGAACAGCTTCACGACACCGGCTCACCGTTGGGCCAGGGTCATGTTTCTCGAAAAGACCAAAAATGATTTAAGGGCGGAGTTCACCTTGAGCGCACCGCGACGATCAAAGTAGTCGTATTCGCAGATGTTGCGATGGAGACTGCGGATGTCGAGTCGATCGTCTCACTGAGACATCATCGTTAACAATGAGAACGAGCGCTGCTTCTTATTATAGATATTCGAACTCGGGATCTTCTTGTCCCTCCGGGATAGAAAAAACCTTCACTAGCTAAGCTAGCTAGCCGGTTTCTCGGGCGGCCTTTGACCCGCTATTCCATCTCGATCGATACCGCCGTGCCCCGGATCGATAACGACCACAGCCAAATCGGAGATTAGCTTTACTGATAATAACAACAGTGACAAAAAGACCAGATAACCTCGTACCACGGATAGACCGATTTTTTCCAACCAAAAAATCGCGGCACATTCCAAATGCGTGACCGCGATCGTGCATCTCGCCGCGATTCCCGCTCCCGGCCTGGCAACGAATTCCATGACCTTCGCCACAAACACGATCAGTACTTACAACGTGTTCGAAGCGGCGCGGCAGCTCGGCATTAAGAACGTCGTGTGGGCCTCGAGCGAAACTGTGCTCGGTCTCCCTTTCGATACGCCGCCGCCCTATGTCCCGATTGACGAAGAATATCCCGGGCGACCGGAATCGGCCTATTCGCTCTCCAAACTGGTCGGTGTGCGCGGCCCAGTGTTTGGCCGCCACCTTAATGCTTCCTTACGGCCGGATGGCCGGCGATTTGCTCCACCAGATCGTCAAAGCACTTAGCGGCGCCGGCAGTGCCCGCGATCATCTATTTCGAAGAAGTCTCTATCCAAAAATGGCAGCGAATTGACGGTAGTTATTACTATAATGGAAAACATTGGTAATACAAATAACCGCAATTGCTATTGCTAATTTGTAAGCGATACTTCGCCGGCTAGGCAATAAGCGGAAATGCCGGTCTTGTCCATGCGAACTATAGCCGACCCGCAAAAACCACCTCATAGGATCAGACTGACCTTCAGGCTGAATTTACTCGACAATACTAACCGAGAAGATCTGAAAATCTATCCTCAGTGATAGAGAGATGAACCTGTCCTAGAAAAGATTTATCCTAATCACAACCGCGAACTCTTTAGTGCATTTTGCAAAATTTTGGTTGCCGAAGAGAGTGCCTTGGATGTAGTTTGATGCTCGTCGGGTAAGTAACAGGTGCCCGAATACTCCGCTCTTTACAGGAGGGTAGCGGAGCCCCAAAAAAGTTGCTGTTCGTTTTAGGATAATTCCGAAAAAAAGATTCCGATTTCTTTTGCTGCGGATCGGGCTTCAAATCTGAGGGCACTGACTTTTATCTGATAAGAGTCGAAAAGCGGGC
>Ga0206947_1195_pt1 | contig 12556 bp, 15 predicted proteins | sample Alteio_BWOrgHeat_3_FD_153239 | JGI IMG/M metagenome (GOLD analysis project Ga0206947, IMG submission 153239) | Enriched cells from forest soil in Barre Woods Harvard Forest LTER site, Petersham, Massachusetts, United States -... | ecosystem: Environmental > Terrestrial > Soil > Temperate forest > O...
AGATAAAGCCATACTGTACGCAACCGCGTCCGGCTTTTTATTGCCGCTTATAGCATGTTGCATTTTCCTGCTGCTATGGGGCCAAACCAACCGCCGGATTAACCTGCTGGTTAATCAAAATACGCTGAATGAGGGAAAGCTGCCGGCATGGATATCGGTTAGTCAGCATATAAAAAACTCACCGGTTGCTGAGCGTATCTTAAAAGCCGGGCTGGTTTATCATGAGGTATCAGACGGAAATTGGTTTTGGGGCAGTATGCCAATGCACAGCTTTGACGAGAAGAAGCTGCATGATCCGCTGGTGGTGCTGGCAACATTGTTTTATACAAAACCTAACATTGATGAGAATGACCGTATAAAAATTTTAAAAGCAATGTATAACTCGCGTCACCAGGCGCAGGAGCGATTATGGAGCGGCGATGATTTAGAAACAATAAGCGTAATCAGCAACGTAAAGCTTTTCCCTGAATACAGGATGGCTTATACCGAAAAGACATTGACTGTGCGCAACAACTCGCAACGGACATGGGCACAACAGGAGGCCATTTATACCTTTCAATTGACCGAGGGTTCGGTAGTCAGCTCTTTGTCGCTGTGGATAGATGGTAAAGAAGCAAAATCGAGACTTACTACCAAAGCAAAGGCAGATTCTGCTTATAAACAAATAGTAGGAGTGGAGCAACGTGACCCATCGGTTGTACATTGGCAGGAGGGTAACACTATTACAGTACGGATATTTCCCTGCGACAGCAAGGAAAACCGCAGGTTTAGGATTGGAATAACCAGCCCGCTACGTAAGGAAGGGTCACGCCTGGTATATGAAAATGCACCGTTCAACGGTCCGCAGGCTGGCGGCGCGCTGGAAACCCTGCAACTCAGTTTTAGCAATAAACCGGCTAACTTACAGGTCCCATCGTACTTTAAGCAAACGGGTGTTGATGTTTACAGTTCAGATAAAACATATGCGCCCGATTGGGAAATCTCCCTGGATGCGCCCGGGCTTTCTACCACAGGGTTCTCCTTTGCCGGCAATGCTTATCAGCTGAAAAATTATCAGTCGGCTTATGAATCGTTTACGCCAGCAGCGGTTTACCTGGATGTAAACAGCGCCTGGACTAAAGATGAATTAAACTCCGTTTATAGTAAAGTAAAGCAGCACCCGGTATATGTTTATTACAATAAGTTGGTGCGGTTATCAGATGATAATATTGATGGATTGTATGAGTTGCTCAGTAGTCAAAGCTTTAGCCTGTTCCCGCTTAATGTGATTAATGATGCCGGCCATGCGCTGTTGATTTCAAAAAGTAACGATTCTGCACCAAACTTAACCGACCTTCACGGCAGCGGTTTTGCCAATGACCTGACTGCTTACTTAAAAACACCGCAACATATCCGGCTGTATAATATTGGGCACCAGTTAACACCATACTTAAAGGCATTAAAGGAATTGCGGGTATTTAATTACACCAATGGAGACATTAACAGCTTATCGGCACTGTTGAATAAACACCAGTTTATTCGCGACCAGGAAGACCCTGCCACTGTAGTAATTGATAATGCCGGTTTGATGATACAGAAGGTGCCGGGTGCCACTACCCAAAACGCTCCCGACCACCTGCTCCGTTTGTTTGCTTATAACGATATTATGAAACAGGTAGGCGCTGATTATTTCAATCATAACTATGTGCAACCGCCTGTGATCAGCGAGGCCGAACAAGCTTATGTGGTGTCACCTGTATCGAGCCTGATTGTGCTGGAGACACAGCAGGATTACCAGCGCTTTGGCATTGATGAGAATAAAAACAGTTTAAAAAACGCCTCGATGAAATCTTCGGGCGCAGTACCTGAGCCACAGGAGTGGATGCTCATCGTATTGGCGGCAGTAGTGGTTATCTATCTTATAGCAAGGCAAAAATTAAGTTTAAAGCAGGTATAGCATGTTAACCATCCAGTTAAGAAGAGATCTCAAATTTAATGCTGCAATTTTTTTTGCATTGGTTTATTTTACCCTGGCCATTTGGTTTATTCCAGGGTATTTTATTCGCGATGCTAATTTAGTGTTGGGGCTTATGCTGGCGCCTTATATTTGTAAAATAAATACAGGCCAGTTTTCGCTCAGGTACTTATTGCCATCAGTTTTCGCTTGTGCATTCGCAATAATGGCGCCGGTGAATACATTATTTTTTGTTGCCCTCTTGTTTGTGGTACTACTGCTGATTGAAAATACCATAGGTAAAGTTAGCGATATATTGATGCTGTTGATGTTGCTTATTTCACCTGTTTTTACACATATAACCCGTATGGGCGAATTCCCGCTAAGACTATGGTTAACAACACAGGTGGCGCACGTGCTAACCCAAACCGGTATACAGGCAACTTCCGCCGGCAACCAAATTCAATTGGGCAATTATGAGTTTTCCGTCGACCCCGCCTGTGCCGGCTTGAATATGCTGGTAATGTCATTATTAGTTTGTCTTTTTGAAATTGCATTTTATCAGCGGCAGACTGGCAAACGGGCGGCCATTTGGCTTTTAGCAAGTTTATGCTGCTTAACCATTGGCTTAAATGTGGCAGGAAACTTTTTTAGAATATTATTACTGGTAACCTTTAAAATAATGCCGGGCACATTAATGCATGATCTTACAGGAATAGGGTGCTTAGTTGTTTATGTGATTTTACCGTTGCTGGCTATAGTGAAACCGCTTGTTGCACGTTTTGGCATACCCGGAATAGCAAGTAAGGAAGAAACATCCACAATGATAATACCCGCCGTACGGTATCCGGTGCTGCACCTGTTTTTTTTGCTGATTATCTGCTTTATTGCCTTGCGTATTACAAATGCCGATAATCTGGTTAAACCATCCGGACGTATTGAGCTGCCCGGCTACCATAAAAAGCAATTGGATGGAGGTATTTTGAAACTTGAGAATAATGAAGCACTAATTTACCTTAAACCCACTCCATTTTACGCTCCCGAGCACGACCCAATGATTTGCTGGACAGGCAGCGGTTATGAATTCGAAAACATAAAGCAGGATACGCTTGCAGGATATACCTTTTACACGGCTACGCTACAAAAAAATAAAGACAAGATATACGCCGCCTGGTGGTTTGATAATGGCAGTTTAAAAACGGTTAACCAGTTTGCCTGGCGGTGGAACGCAGCTAAAAACAACTGCCTGTTTTACCTGGTAAATGTAAACACATCTTCACCACAAAAGCTGCGGAGCTTAGTTGGTGCTATGCTATGCCAAAATTTATTCAGTTATAAGCTTCGGGAAAAGTAAAAAGCCTTCGAATAAACATCCAAAGGCTTTCAAAACTAACGTAGGCTGTAGTTTATTTTGCCTCTTCCAACAAAATTGCCGCTAATTTATCAGGCATTGATATAAAAGGAGTATGGCTGCTTGGTAATGAATATTCCTTACTAACATGGCCATTGTTTTTCACCATTGTTTGCTGTAAAGCAAAACTAACCGCATGATCATCGGTAGTGTGGATATAAACTTTCTTTACACTACCAAATTTTGCATCTGTTAAGGTAACGGGCGTAGCTAAAGGCGCTAATGGTTCGGGTTTAATGTTGTTGGCCAGGTAATCGCCAATTTGTGCAGGTGCATCAGCGGCAAATACATCTATTACGCCATCTTTCGCAACTATTGCCGAACCCGTTGCCTGGTCAATTTGTAAATATTTGCCCACATGGCTATCTGCATCCTGTTTGGCGAGTGATAATAAGCTTTCGCCGTTTTGGGGTAAGTAAGCGGCCAGGTAAACTAATTCTTTTATTTGGCCGGGTATTTCTTCGGCCACTTCGCTGATAACCAAACCTGCCATACTGTGACCTACTAAAATTACATTTTTTCTGTCGCCAATGGCTGCCTTTACCACATCCACGTACGATTGTAAGCTGATGCCGGCGAATGAAGTTGCGTCGGTTCCGTGGCCCGGCAGGTTAACGGCAATTACTTCATGTCCCTGTGCTTTTAATAATGGGACAACGGCCTGCCATGCAGTTGCGTCGGCCCAGGCGCCGTGAATAAGTACGATAGTTGATGAATTTTTGTTGTTTGATTTTTGGGCTTGAGCAGTAAAACCTAATACACTCATTGCCATTGCTAATATTGCTGTTTTCATTTTGTTTGATGCCTAATTGTTTAGGACAGCACAAACATCGGGCTAAGCCGGCGGGATAATTTTAACCCAGGTTAAAATCGAAAAATAGTATAAAAAATTATTTGCCAACCATTCGCTTCCGAATTCGGCTTAATGATGGTCCCTGGATGCCCAGGTAAGAGGCAATATGATAAAGCGGTACAGAGTTAAAAATATTGGGATGTTTCTCCATCATGTCCCGGTAACGGTCTTCGGGCGTTTTAAATAAGAAGCCTTCGGTACTACGCATTACTTCATGGAAAGCCGTTTCGGCAACCATCCGCCCAAAGCGCTCCCATTGATGCGATTGTTCGTAAAGTTCTTTCAGGTTATCGATATGGATATACAAAATAAACGAGTCGGCCATCGCTTCGGTATAGTATTCGCAGGCGGTTTGACTGAAAAAGCTGGTAAATGAGGTTACAAATTGATGGTCGGTAAAAAAAAGCATATTTTTTTCTTCGCCGGTGGTTTCGTTTACACGATAGATCCGGAATACGCCGCTGATGATGAACCCCAGGTGTTTACAAACATTTTTATATTCGTTATAAAACTCTCCTTTTTTATATTGCTTTAATTTCCAATGAGGTAGCGACAGGTCAAATGCTTCGGCTTTCATGCCGGCGGAAGCCATAACCGTGCGTAATAAATCTATCTGTGGTGCTCCATCTGCCATGGCGTAAAAATATCTGTTTTATATAACACTGCGCAACAATCAGTGCTATATCAATGCTTTTTTAATATCCAATATTAATCTATTATCTTAAGTCAATGGAGAGATGCAGTGCTGCGAGTTGAAATCCGGAGTTCAAATACAGCTTTTGAGCCGTATTATTATTAAAATTTGTATCAAGCACTACTGCATCTTTGTTATTTGCTTTGGCGACAACCTTCACATGGTTCAATAACTTGGAGGCCAGCCCTCTCCCTCTGTAAGCTTCCAGCGTGCACAAATCGTCGATATATATTATATTACCACTGTGCAACGACGTCATAACGCGGTATCCTGCAAATGCAACAAATTTGTCGTTATCCATAATGGCGGCCATGCAATACTTTTCATTTTGCATCATCTCCGAAATCATGGAAAGCCAGTCATTTTTATGGAGATGTGGTCTTAACAAAAAGGCAACGTCCCAACATTGTTGAATTTCGAAATCTGTACTGATTATTTTAACCTGAAAGGTATTGTCCATCATGATATTAGGGTTAAGCCGGCATCAAATTAGTTGCTATACCAATTCTGTTCCATACATTAATGGTAATAATTGCTAATATTACTTGTGCTAAATAGGTTTCATCCAGCACATTAGCTGCCTGCTCGTAAGTTTCATCGCTTACATGGTTGCTAATTAAGGTAACCTCTTCGGTAAGAGCCAGTATTGCCCGTTCTTCTGCCGAGAAAAACGGCGTGTCGCGCCAGGCATTCAGGGCATAAATACGCTGTTCGGTTTCGCCGGCTTTGCGGGCTTCTTTGGTGTGCATATCAATACAAAAAGCACATCCGTTTATTTGCGACGCTCTGATTTTAATAAGGTCTTTATGGGTCCTGGTTAGCGATGTACTTTCGATGAATTTTTCCAGGCCCAAAACGGCTTTGTATCCTGCTGGCTCTGCTTTGTCAATTTTAATTCGTGTTTTCATTTCTTAATAATTTTAACACAAAAGTATTGCAATGGCAGGGCTGTTAATTATGCCAGTTTTCAAATAAAGGATAGCCCAGTTTAAAGTCACAAGTCCTAAGCCTTATTAAGCCGAGGTTCTTTTTCCCCTTATTTAAGACTTCCGACTAAGAACGGAGGACAGGATACCGAGTACTTCCGCCATTTCATTTTCTTTTAGCGAAGCAAAGCCCATTCTTAATGCATTGGTAACAAAGGATTCGTTCTTATAAAAATTTCCGTTATCGATATCGATCCCTTTTTTTAATGCCTCCTCCGACATTTTAATCAGATCTATTTTTTTATCGAAATTAGCCCACACCGCCAGCCCTCCCTCCGGGATGCTGAATTCTATCACCTCATTAAAGTCGGATTTAAGGATTTCACAAAAAAGATTTCTGCGCTGCTTATAAACTTTTAACGACTTCCGGAAATGCCTCTCCATCTCACCATCGTTAAACATCGCCGCAAATGCTTCTTCCAGCAGCGTATCACCTTGTTTGTCTATCAGTTCCCGTAATGAAGCTGCTGCGTTGATAAATGCGGAAGGCCCTGCCATAAACCCGATGCGCAGGGCAGGGGCAAACGTTTTTGAAACAGAACCAATATAAATTACATTTTGATTGTGATCGATACTGGCTAATGGCAGGTAGGGTTTATTATCATAATGAAAATCAAAATCATAGTCATCTTCTATAATGGCAAATCGGTATGCCTTGGCCAGGTTTAACAATTTTAGTCTCCTTTCCGCACTCATGGTTACCGCTGTAGGAAAGTGATGATGCGGTATAACATATACCGCCTTTATTTGCTTATGCTGTAATATTTCTTCCAGGTAATCAATATCCATTCCTTTGCCATCAACCGGAATGCGCAGCAGGTTGGCGCCGATATATTTGAACGTGTCATCGGCAAAACCGTAATTTGAAACACCAACGGCTATATAATCAGCTGGATGAAGCAGCAATTGTGCCGCCAAATAAATGCCCATTTGACTACCCTTTGTAATCAATATATTTTCGGCGGAGATAACCAGCCCCCTGGTATCACCCAGGTAATTGCAAATCGCCTCGCGAAGATTTACTGATCCTTTAGGCCCACCATATTTCAAAAATGTTTTGCCATAAAATCTCCGGGAAATACTCCGGTACTCGCGCATTAGTAAATCAACCGGCGCCAAACGCACATCAGGAAAGCCGTCATCAATAGTAAGTGTTGTTTTCTGGAAATTTTTGCCGGGTACTGCGTTTTTAAAACTATTTGTCCAAATAAAAGCCTCCTGGGGGGGACTGTTTTTACCCGGTTCGGGTAGTATCTTTTTGGAACGTACAGGCAGCCGCGAAAGTACAAACACGCCCTTGCGCTCAACAGATTCGGCCCAGCCCTGGCTAATTAATTCTTGATAGGCCAATTTAACAGTGTTTCTGTTAATACCCATCAACTCTGCGAGTATACGTGTGCCGGGCAATATATCTGCCGGCTGCAGTGTGCCATTGGTTATCAAGGCTATAAAACTATTGCACACCTGGATATATAGTGTTACAGACGCCTTTCGGTCAATTTGGATTAATGATTTGTAGGGTAACATCTGGGCTGTTGTTTTTCTGATAACTGGTATGTAAACGCGGCCCAGCAAGGTACTAATTTTACCCCTATAAATTATTAACAAAAAAAATTATGAAAAATTCATTTAAAATTCCGCAACTGCTTTTGCGCATCGCATTAGGTATGGGCTTCCTCGCAACAGTATCAGACAGGTTAGGCTTATTGCCATCAGGAACCCGAAATGTTGAATGGGGTAACTGGGGTAGCTTTATCAATTATACGGCAACGTTAATGCCTTTTCTTGACAGACCCGCTGTTAACGTTATGGGCGGAATCGCCACCTTATTAGAAACAACTATCGGACTTCTGCTCATCACCGGATTTAAAACCCGGCAGGCCGCAATAGCCAGTTGCGGGTTAACATTCGTTTTTGCATTGGCTATGACCGTGTTTTTGGGGATAAAAGCACCACTCAATTTTGCTGTATTCTCAACTTGTACCGGTAGTTTGTTATTGGCAACCATCGCGGTTTACGATTGGAGTATTGACAGCTTTTTTACAGGAGCCGGTAAGTAAAATGCCGGTTTGGGTTATTTAACAGTGTACAGATAATTGCAATTCCGGCCATTTTATGAAAAAGATATTTGCTCTTTTGTTTATTGCTGTGCCCTTTTTAGCACAGGCACAATTGGAAGTGTATGGCAGATATACCGCCGGCGGCTCAATTGAACCCAATATCAATTATTTTGCATCAAAGAAAGTTACGGAGAAAATCTCTTTAACTTTCTTTGGCCTGGTTGAACAAAAATGGAGCGAGGCGCTTATTGGTGCTACATTCGCTCCGTCAAGTTCATTTAGTATAGGTGCAAGTACCGGTATTGAACACGGGACAAACAGTCGCAGGTTCGGTTTAAGCGTATGGACAGGAAAAGGGAAAACCTCGTTTTCTATTTTAGGAGAATTAGGTAGTGGGAAAAGCAATTATATGTATAAGGCTAACTTACTTTATAAATGTACCGACTCATTTACCCTGGGTGTTACTGCCTGGCGATTCCACGGCGCAGGACCCAACTTCCGGTTTACTATCCCAAAACTCTCCTCAACTATTTGGGCGATGCCGGCTTACGACTTTGAAGCAAGTAAATGGAGGCTTATGATAGGTGTTAGTGCGAACATGTAAAAAGTTATGAGCGGACTATCTCCATTTTTAGCCGAAACTTTAGGGATTCCGGCTAAAAATGGATGATTTATTTTAGTTAATTGAGAACAATGCTCTCAATCCCTTTTTCCAAAGCAGTGTCCTTTACACCCGGGATGTTTGTACCTTCTACCCGGAATATCGTAATATCGGTTAACCCGATAAAGCCTAATATGTGCTTTAAATAAGGCTCCACAAAATCAAACGGTTTCCATGGACCCTCGGAATAAATGCCACCGGAAGATAAGGCGATATAAATCTTCTTCTCGTTAATTAACCCGTGTGCGCCTGTTTCGTCGTATTTAAAAGTAACACCTGCACGCACAATATGATCTATCCAGGCCTTTAAACTGGAGTGGATGCTGAAATTATAAAGTGGCGCACCGATCACGATAATATCAGCATCTAAAATTTCCTGTATAGCCTCGTCCGAATGTTTTACGGCGGCAATATTTGCCAGTGTTCTGCTTTCTGCAGGTGTAAAAAACGAGGTAATGTGGGATTCTTCGAGGTGAGGGAATTGCTTTGTAACCAGGTTGTGCTCTTTTACGGTACTACCAGGGTATTCGGCTTTAATTTTATCAATAATGGCATTCCCTAATTGAATACTCAAGGACGCACCGCCACGTGGGCTCGAGATAATATGAAGTATCTTTTTCATTTGATTTAATATTTATGCGGGCAAATCTATGTACATTTGCTTATAAAATGTTAGTAGTATACAAAAGGTTAGTGGTAACCTTTGTGTTAGTTTTTTGATAATCAATTATTTATGGATATTGACACGCGGCCAACAACGGAACAATGCACAGGGCTACTAAACTCAATGGGCGATGCGCTTTATGTAATTGGCGGTAAATGGAAGCTGCGGGTGATAGTTGCTTTGCGCGGCGGCCATAAGCGTTTTAATGAAATACAACGTGCGATTGACGGCATTTCGGCGCGCGTATTATCCAGCGAATTAAAGGAACTGGAATTAAATGGTTTTGTGAAAAGGATTGTGCATGCCCAAACCCCGGTAATAGTGGAATACCAGTTAACTGGTTATGCCGATACACTTAGTCCTGTGCTAACCTCGCTGGCCGATTGGGGTGCAATGCATCGCGATAAGCTTAGACGAGAACGGTGAGATCAAATGCTTTGCACTCTTTTTTTACTTAAATAGTTGCGCACCGGTATATCATAAACCGTCATCATTACCCAGGCAAATGCAAGCAATAAAATTACGCCGCCTGTAATAACCAATGTTAACCGGCCGGTGCCAGGTTTATAGGTAGTAAAATAATTTGCAAAAATCCATAATGCGGCGTAGTGCGTCATGTACAAGGGATATGAAATTTTTCCTGAGAATATACAAAGCTTTTTAAGCCCCGATGTTAATGTAGCGCCGGCGCCCAATGCAATCAGTAAAGGAAAATAGCATACAACAACCAAAGGCTCGGAAAGCCAGTTCCATTTAGAAAACGGCATAATGAATGCTAATAATAGCAAAACAGCAAGGCCGATAAATCCGAGCCTGTTTTTAATGATCCAATTAGAACGATAAACTAACAACCCGGCTAAAAACGAAAAGCAAATACGTGCGCAGCCATCCCAAAAGGTAGGGCCGCTCCAGCCTCCTAATAACGAATTGGACCGATAGCAAATAAAGCAAAGCGCTGCTGCCGAAATCAAAATTAACAAACCGAGGTAACGCCGCGCAATTTTATAAAGCACAAAAGCGTACACGATATTAGCCATATACTCCCAAAATAACGACCATGCAGGTGCATTGAAGCTGAAGAGGTTAAAAAAACGGTCGGGCATTATGGGTAAAGGAATAAGAAAAATAGAACCGGAGAATATCAGCGCAATCTTCCCTGCTGAATATAATTCCGGATGATCGCCAAATGGATCAAACAGGAACCCCACTAAACCAATTATCGAACCCAAAATAACCAATGGATGCAATCGTATCATCCTCGATTTGAAAAATTCCAGAATCCCCATCTTTGCTATCCTGTCATCATAAGCATAGCCGATAACAAAACCGGACAAACAGAAAAAGAAATCAACGGCCAGGAAACCGTGTCCGATAAAATTTTGGCTATAGTCGGAAAAAACGATCTCCATAAAATGAAAAACAACAATAGACAGGGCCGCAACGCCTCTCAGGCCGTCGAGGATTTCGAAATGTTGTTTTGTTTTTAGAATATCGGGGCTTAGTTCTTTGGCGGTCATTGAATATTATTGGTGGCGTCAAGATTATCGAATAATAATAATCCCGCCAAATAATATAATAATTATTTTATCGATTGCCTTATAGCTGTTAAATGTGCAAATAACACCGCCGGAACAACAAAACAAGGAAGCCAGATAAACGGGAAGTAAAACAAGGCAATATTAGGCTGGCCAAACCCAAACTTTTGAAACGGAAATGGAGCAGATAACAGGGCGGTTACGACAATGTTTATCAACAGCAATAAACAGATCACGTTCCACGCGATAATTACTTTATTTCCCAATACATTTTTAACGTACCCGAAATAGTAAACCAAAGGTGCCGTTAATCCGCAAAGTATATCAAAATTCCGACCCTCAAACGTCATCACCTGCGGCACTGCTTTATACAGAAACAACCAGTATAAGGTAAGTTCAACAGGTATCCTTACTATGTGGAGCAGGGTTAGAAGTTTCAGGTCAAAACTGTTGATAAAGGCTCTCCCTTTCTTCACTAAAAATAACAGCGCAATAAAAGCTACAGGCGGTATCAGCAAAAGACCAAACCTGGGCGGCATAGCTTTGGTAACAGTGTAAAATCCCGTAAGGCTAATGGCAGCTTGTATCGCCAGCCAAAATATGGATAAGATAATAAGCGGCTTTGAATAGTGGCCTGCTTTAAACAACAGCAAAAGAGTGAGCAGGGTGGTGAGTATGAATATGATGATAATGTAAATAGGCAATTGTTCCATGGCGTTTTTTTTAACAAAGGAACAATAACGCTTACAGGGACATCTTACCAAATGGCAAGAAATACGGAAGGCTATTTTTTTGATAATTCTTTGCGAATACGGCTGAGTGACGTATCGGTAATACCGAGGAATGATGCTATGTATTTTAATGGCGCATGCTGAAAAATTTCGGGATTGGTTTTTAGTAAAGCAGCATATCGTCCTTCGGCGGTTTCGGTGATGACGGAAAGCGTGCGGGTTTTCAGCGATGCAAATCCTTTTACAAGTACCGATCGTCCAAACTCCCTAAACTCCGGCAGTTCATGGAAAAGCGCATTTAGTTGCGCGTAGGTGATGAACCAGCCCTCGCAATCGGTTAGCGCCTGGATGTTTTCTTTTGACCGGGTGCGGTTAAAAAACGAGGAAACTTCAAACACAATTTGCCCGGGTAAACAAAAATTGGTAGTTACCTCGTTACCTTCCGTGTCGTGTGCAAATGCGCGCATACAGCCTTTTTCCAGGAACAAATACTCATCGCTTATTTTGCCTTCGGTAAGCAGGAACTGGTTTTTTGAAATGATTTTGCTGCTGAAATGCCCGGCAATCTGCTGTGCTTTGCCGGCGGAAACGAGGTTGGTGTTTTGCAGGAATTCAATCAGTTTTTCTTTATTCATAAGGATATACGAATATAAGTATTAATAAATATGTGCTATTTATCAATCAGGCTTTTAAATTCCTGAAATTATCTGCCTATTTTTAAAGCCAATTATACGGCAAAATATGAAAACAATATTCGATAAACCTACCCGCGATGCATTAATCACGCGCATCAATACCCTTAATGAAAACAGCACCGCCCAATGGGGTAAAATGAATGTTTACCAAATGCTAAAGCACTGCACCCTGGCCGAAGAACTGTATTTGGGTAAAACAAAACACAAACGGGTGTTTTTGGGGCGGCTAATAGGAAAAATGGTATTGAAAAGTTTAATAAACAGCCGACAGCATTAAATTTCGGCGGACAAAAAACGGAACTATGGTGCTACGGCGGCGAAGCAGGCTTTATA
>Ga0206947_1209_pt1 | contig 12534 bp, 11 predicted proteins | sample Alteio_BWOrgHeat_3_FD_153239 | JGI IMG/M metagenome (GOLD analysis project Ga0206947, IMG submission 153239) | Enriched cells from forest soil in Barre Woods Harvard Forest LTER site, Petersham, Massachusetts, United States -... | ecosystem: Environmental > Terrestrial > Soil > Temperate forest > O...
GGCTATTGCTGATGGCTACAAACGTTTGCTGAAACCATCAATGGAAACCGAAGTGCGCCTGATTACCAAAAAACAAGCGGATGAAGAAGCTATCCGCGTTTTTGCCGAGAATGCACGCCAGCTTTTATTAAGTGCACCGCTGGGCCAAAAACGGACCATGGCTATTGACCCGGGTTTCCGCACAGGCTGTAAGGTGGTTTGTTTGGATGAACAGGGCAAACTGCTGGAATATACTGCCATTTTCCCGCACACAGGCCCCGGCCAGGCAAGGGAAGCTGAGAAAACTACCAGACATCTTTTTGAAAAATATAATATTGAAGCCATTGCCATAGGCAACGGAACGGCAGGCCGCGAAACGGAAGTTTTTGTGCGTAACCTCAACCTGCCAAACGTAGCCATTGTAATGGTGAATGAAAGCGGGGCATCTATTTATTCGGCCTCGGATGTAGCGAGAGAGGAATTTCCTGATCAAGATGTTACCGTGCGCGGCGCCGTATCTATAGGCCGCCGCTTGATGGACCCGCTTGCGGAGCTGGTGAAAATTGACCCGAAATCTATCGGCGTAGGCCAGTATCAGCACGATGTAGATCAGAACAAACTGCAAACATCATTGGATGATACCGTAATGAGTTGCGTAAATGCCGTTGGCGTGGAGCTGAATACCGCATCCAAGCAAATATTGGCTTATGTATCAGGCCTTGGTCCAACGCTGGCACAAAACATTGTGGATTACCGCGACCAAAACGGCGCCTTTAAACGCCGCGACCAATTAAAGAAAGTAGCCCGTTTGGGCGATAAGGCATTTGAACAGGCAGCAGGCTTTTTGCGCATTCACAACGCCGAAAACCCGCTGGATACCAGCGCCGTTCACCCCGAGCGCTATGCGCTGGTTGAACAAATGGCAAAGGACCTGAAATGTTCAATTAAAGAACTGATGGGCGATGATAAACTGCGCAAAAGCATCCCGTTATTAAAATATACATCAGACACGGTAGGCCTGCCCACCCTGAACGATATTATGGCCGAATTGGCCAAACCCGGCCGCGACCCTCGTGAGCAGTTTGAAGCCTTTAGCTTTACCGATGGTGTAAACGCTATAGGTGACCTGAAAGTGGGCATGAAACTGCCGGGCATCGTAACCAACATTACCAACTTCGGCGCCTTTGTAGATATCGGCGTCCATCAGGATGGGTTGGTACATTTAAGCCAGATAACCAACCGTTTTATTAAGGACGCTAACGAGGTACTGAAAGTTCATCAAAAAGTGGAAGTAACGGTAACTGATGTGGATATTAACCGTAAGCGCATTGCCCTATCCATGAAAGAAAATGAACCGAAACCGGCAGAAGGCGCCAGGAGAGAGCCATCAAACCAAAATAACAACCGGCCGGGGCAGCAAAAACCATTTGTAAAGAAAAGAGAAGAGCCGGAAACGGATATAGCCATTAAGCTGGCCGCGCTGAAAGATAAGTTTAGGTAGAGTCGCAGGAAAAGGCTGGTATTGCCAGGCAAAAAAGGATCATTGCCGTTGGCTTTAGCCAGCGGACTTTATATAAGATGGGCGAGGCTTTAGCCAAAATAGTTGCCATAAAGTGGTTAGGCCTATTCGCTATTTCGGCTAAAGCCTCGTTTGTTTGCCAAGAGTGCCCGTTGGCTAAAGCCAACGGAAAGGTAAAGGATTCGCAATTTTGAAAAAGCGCGTGATAAAAACTAAAGTTGCAAGACCTGTAAATAAGCGCCAATTGGCCATTGTAAACGCTTTGGTGAAAAAGCCAAAAAGCGATTTCAAGAAAGGCAGAAATATTTATAACTCTGAATTTTTATTGAAAGCAGCAAAAGCTGAAGAACAAATAAAGGCGGGAAGATATCCGACGATTACGCCGATAGAAATAATCGCATCAATTCAACAGGTTGTAAATCGCTCATAGTCACATCCGATCAGTTTCAGGTGAATTGTGTTGTAGGGACGCAATATATTGTGTCCCTACAACACATTGTAGCAAGTAAAATTTTATTCCAAAGTGATCTGCCTCCTTATGCTTTCTTCTAACGAGATAAACGTTTCGGTACGCTGAATGCCCTTTACACCTTGTATCTGTTCATTCAATACTTCGCGCAAATGAGTGGTATCATGGCATACAATTTTAGCAAAAATGCTATAGCTGCCGGTGGTATAATGTAGCTCAACTATCTCCTTTACGGTTTTTAACTGTTTAACGGCCTCGTTGTACTGCGAGCCCTTTTCCAGAAATATTCCCAGGAAAGCGGTAATATCATACCCTAATTTCTGCGGATCGACTTCTAAGCTGGCGCCTTTTATTACACCCATCTCTTCCAACTTTTTCATCCGCACGTGTATAGTTCCGCCGGAAACGATCAACTCTTTGGCTATCTCCGTGTAAGGAGTGGTCGCATTTTTCATTAATATTGATAAAATCTGTATGTCGAGATTATCAATTTCTAAATTTTGAGCTTTTCTGTGGGACATAAATTCGGAATATTTTATTTATATACAAGAATAATTAAAATCTGATAAAAATACAAATATTTTGTTGAAATATTTGCAACAAATACAAAGGTCTGTTAGATTTGTATCAAGCAAATGACAAAAGCTTAGCGTTCTTTTAAATACAAAAACATTGTTGGGTGGTGAAATTTTAGGCAGACACACCTCCTTGTCCCGGTGGCGGAGATTATGGAAAACCCGAAGCGGGCTAACCACTCTGTGAAGGTTCGAATCCTTCCCCAACAGCTTTTTTAAGTTTGTAGATGAGTACGGACTTAAGAATAACAAAAATGTAGGATGGTGAAATTTTTGGCAGACACACCTCCTTGTCGCGGTGGCGAAGATCATGGGAAACTCTTAGCAATAAGAATAACCACTTCGTGAAGGTTCGACTCCTTCTCCTACAGCTCTTCTCATAATTTAGGTTTATAATTGGTTAGCAAAGGCCCCTGCCCATCAGGGGCTTTGCTTGTTTTAAGCGGTTTTTTTCCCTGCGAGGGAATGAAGAGGTTTAATCTTAGAAACAAGTCGTTTTTTATGGTACCGTTAAGTGTGTAATATTGGTGGAAAAATAGAAAAAGGATAGCGTGCCATAAGTACAACATATTAGCCAGATGCCGATGCGGTATTTTATGCCATGCTACCCATATTTGGTGCCGATGGGGCCGCTGTTTTATACTTAATTGTGATAGAGAAGCCTTGTAAAGCGTGTTTTATTCAAAACGCTTATTATAAAGTTCCAAAGCCTTTTTATTATGCTTTGCGGCCCTTGCAAAGTTAAATAGGGTACTGAAAATAAACCCCGTGGCAATTGCAGTAAACACGTACGCACCCGTATTGCTGTGTTGCTGATAATTAAAACCGGTGGTGCCATTAACTAAAGCAGGGGTAGCACCGGCGTATTTGTTGTTGTTTTTAAACTCAATAAAAGCACCAACACCCGATGCGGTAAAACCAGCCAGAGAGAGATAACTCCAGGTAATGTTATTTTTTAATAGATGAAATTCCTGAGCCGATGGCGCATAACTAAGCAACCTGAGTTTTACGTCTTCAGGCGATTGTAGTTTACCACCAATTGTATAAACATAGCCGGTGTGCGCGCCATCTGTAATAGGAATTATTTTGATAACGCTGTCCGGCTGCGCTTTTTTAGCTTCTTGCGCATAGGTGAAACGGGCTGCTAACAGGATTAGCGGCAACATTAATAAATGCTTTTTCATTGTCTTTTTTTAATGGTTGAAATTATGTGCGGTTTATTAATTTGACCTGTTATAATAGTTAAGGTTTACGCCTGTAGTACGCCGAATTAGTAAAAAGGCCGTTACTCTTTAAGCAAAAAAAGTCCTGGCTGCATAACAACCAGGACTTTCACTTGGGATAACCGATAGTTAAACGTTCACGACATTTTAACCATTTTAACTTTTACCCTACAGAATCTTTATTCCAATACTCAACGCCCAAAGATTTTGACGCTGTCCATAATTCTGGTCAATATCGGTCAAATCGCCTTCGTAACGTAAATCGGCCGATACAGCGCCTATATCAACACCAAAACCTGCCTGGTAGCCCAGGGTACTGCTTTTGTAATGCCCAAAATCGGCATAAGCGGCATTCACATTGGCCGAAAAATTATTACTGTTGTTTAATACCGAGGTATAAATTGGTCCGGCCATTACCCTGAAATTCAAATCTTTTGAACCAAACTTTGCACCCAGCAATACCGGTACGTTTAGGTTGGTAAACCGCACATGTGCGCTGTACGAATTGTCGTTCGAATCAAAATGACCGCCTGTGCTGCTTAAGTATAACTCCGGTTGCACATAAAAACCGTTACCGATGCGTGCAAATAAGCCGGCCTGGTAACCGGCGACGCTCGAATTTTTAAAATTATCCGAATTAACTGTCGAATAATTGACCCCACCCTTGATTCCTAATGAAAATTGTGCCTTTGCGCTAATAGTTACAGCGATTAATAATGTGGCACTTAAAATAATTTTTCTCATGATAGTTTGTGTTTTACGTATGAAACGCCTGTGTTACTAATAAATTACATTACCTTAACAATCCCCCTGCCAACTTTTTAATAATATGCAACTTGTATTTTTATATTTTTGCTGAAAATAAATTAACAATGGCCGAAATAAGTATTACCAATAAAGATTGGGAACGCGTAAAAATTAAAATTCAACGGAAGTACAACCATTTAACGGATGAACAGTTAAAGTATACCGAAGGACAAGAAGACAGTTTGATTAGCAAATTGATGGAACTGGTAAAACGCGACAGAAACTATGTACTATTTACCCTGAAAAAGGCGTTAGTGAATATCGACAATAACCGCCTGTAAATGTGCAGCGCCGGCTTTTTTTTGTAGCTTTATATTTTAAATAGATTAATAGGATGAACAAGGGCAAAGTGGTGTTTAATAAATATAAAAAGCTGGCACTTTTTGCCGGTATTGGTGTGCTGGCACTAACAGCGCTTGGGTTTAACGACGACCTGTTTCAGATTGCCAAAAACCTGGATGTTTTTTCGTCGGTTTACAAGGAAGTGAACATTAACTATGTTGATGATATCAATTCGGCCAAGATGATAAAAACCGGCGTTGATGCCATGCTCGACCAATTAGACCCTTATACCGAGTTTGTTCCCGAATCGGAAATTGAAGATTATAAGCTACACTATGTAAGTACACAATACGGCGGCATTGGCGCCAGTATTTTTGTGCGCGATAATAAAGTATACGTTTCGGAAGTATTTGCCGGCTTCCCCGCACAAAAAGGTGATATACGCCCCGGCGACCAGCTGCTTAAAATTAACGACATCGCCCTTGATGGTAAGGATAACGACCAGGTAGGCCTGTTGCTTAAAGGCTCAAAAGGCGCATCCATAAAGCTGCTGGTAAAACGGGATGGCCCGGGTCAGCCTTTTGAAAAGAACCTGGTACGTGACGAGATTAAACAACCCAACGTATCGTACTATGGCATGGTTGATGGTAATATGGGCTATATTAAGCTCGATAAATTCCTGGAAAACTCGGCCCAGGAGGTTACTGATGCCCTGGTAGCCGTAAAAAAGAATAACCCAAGCGGAATAATTTTAGATCTGCGCTCAAACGGGGGCGGTATTTTGCAGGAAGCTGTAAAAATTGTGAACCTGTTTGTTGCCAAAGATGTTGAAGTGGTATCGCAAAAAGGGAAAATAAAAGATAAAAATTTTACTTATAACACGGTAAGTGCGCCGTTGGAGCCTAATTTACCCCTGGTAGTATTGGTTAATAACCACTCGGCTTCGGCGTCCGAAATTGTGGCCGGTTCTTTACAGGATTTGGATCGTGCTATTGTAATTGGTCAGCGCAGCTATGGTAAGGGTTTGGTGCAGCAAACATTTAACCTGCCTTATAACAGTTTGGTTAAAATTACCATTGCCAAATATTATGTGCCATCGGGCCGTTGTATACAAGAGATTGATTACACCCACCGCCGCGATGATGGCAGCGTTGTAAAAGTTGCCGACTCGTTGATTCATGAATTTAAAACCAAAAATGGCCGTTCGGTTTATGATGGCAGCGGCATTTACCCGGATATTTTTGTAAAACCCGATCATTTTGCCAATGTTACCCAGGCGCTGGTAGGCAAACTGCTTATATTTGACTATGCTACGCGGTATCGAGATACGCATCCGGCACCGGCCGACATACGCACGTTTAGCCTATCGGATGCGGACTATGCAGATTTTGTAAAATATCTGGCCGATAAAAACTACACCTATAATACAGGAACGGAGAAATTATTAGCCAGCTTAAAAACGGAGGCCACCAAAGAAAAAGCATTTGCCGAAATACAAACGGAATACGATGCCTTGAAGGATAAAATGGCAGCCAGCAAAAAGAACGATCTTCAACTGCATAAAGACGAAATAAAACAGGTTTTAGGTAACGAAATTGCATCACGCTATTTCTACGAAAGGGGCCGCTACGAAACCAATTTTAAATACGACAGGGAACTTGCCCAAGCAATAAAAGTGATGCAGGACAAAGAGCAGGTAGCATCAGTCCTTAAAGGCGAAGGCACTTATAAAGTGATTGGCAAACCGGTTTTGGCAGCTATAGGCGTCAAAAAGGGTGATAAGGATGAGGATCAATAGGGCAGTTTAAGTTGCTATTTCACGGTTTCCAGTATCCGTCTTCTTATCCGCGAAAGCGAAACCGGCGTTATCCCTAAAAAGTGCGCTATATAATGCTGGGGCATGCGCTGTAAAATATCTTTGCCGGTGCTTAGCAAATCAAGGTAGCGTTCTTCGGGTGTTTTGGTAATGAAGGATGTCATGCGGTCTTCATAGCAGATGAGGTAATATTCGCCCACCAGCCGGCCAAAGCGCTCCATTTTGTAGGCGAGCATGGGGTTATTCAACATCAGCTGCATGTTTGTATGGCTGATGGTAATCAGCTCCGTATCTTCCAGGGCTTGTATATAGCCATAACATGGCTGCTGGGTTAAATAGCTTTTGTACGAACTTACAAACTCATGTTCAAAACTAAAATAACCGGTAATTTCCTCCCCATCCTTAATATGGTAATAGCGCACCGAACCGCTGGCAATAAAACCAAATTCTTTACAAACTGCGCCCGGCTCAATAAAGTATTTTTTCTTTTTTATTTTGCGGAAATCGAGATGGGGTATAAGAACTATCCATTCGGCCTCGTTAAACTCAACGTATTTTTTTATCTGCTCCCTGAAAATGTTTAGCGCAGCCGTTGTTTCCATCTACTCATTTTTAGGTATAAATATATTAAATATGCACACCAAAAAACAAACCATGACTAATAAAAACCCGGTCTAATAAAAACAGGGCGGCAAACACCACACTGGCAATACCGTTGGTAGTCATAAAAGCAAAGTTTACCCGGCTTAAATCATTTGGTTTTACCAGCAGGTGCTGATAAATAAGCATAGAACAAAAGAAAACGATGCCTAAATAATAGAGTATTCCCACATGGGTAAAAAATATGGGCATCATTACAAACCCGGCTGAAAGCACGTGTAAGAAAGTTGATAAACGTAACGCGTTCACTTTCCCCAGCCAGGCAGGGATAGAGTGCAGATTTTCGTTGCGATCAAAATCCTCGTCCTGCAAAGCGTAAATAATATCAAAGCCGCTAACCCAGCATAAAACCGCGAAAGAGAAGAATAAAGGAATAACATTAAACTCGCCGGTTACCGACAAATATGCCCCAATTGGCGCTAACGATAAACCCAAACCCAATACCATGTGGCAAAGCGCCGTAAACCGTTTGGTTGCGCTGTAGCCTAATACCACCAGTAAAGCTATAGGCGACAGGTAAAAGCAAAGCGTATTGATAAACCAGGTAGTTGCGATAAACAACAGGCAATTAATAATAGTAAAAGTTAATGCTGATGCAGCGCTAATGCGCCCGGATGGAATGTCGCGTTGTTTGGTACGCGGGTTTTTTGAATCGATATCCCTATCCAAATAGCGGTTAAATGCCATTGCGGAGTTACGAGCAAATACCATACACAAAACCATCATCACCAGCTTGGGCCATTCAAAACGGTGACTGGTGGTGCTTACCGCCAAAAAAAAGCCGATGAAGGCAAACGGCATGGCAAAAATGGTATGCGAGAACGTAACTAAGGAGAGATATTTTTTCATTTCGGCCGCTAATTTAGCGTTTAATGGTGGTTGTTTAAAACGATAGGCGCATTTTCAAATTGTGCATGAATAAAAAGGATTTGTCATCCTGAGCGCAGCGGAGGATCTTCTGAACCATGCCATAGCACACCTGTAAAGTTCACTATACATGTCGGAGAAGGTCCTTCGCTGCGCTTAGGACGGCAAAGCTGATATTATTTAGCCGGCCATTTTGCCCGTTCATATTGCGACGGCCATTTCGTTTCGTAACCCAGCTCATGTGCGGCACGTAGCGGGAAATAAGGATCGCGCAATAACTCGCGGGCCATAATTACCATATCAGCCTGACCTGTTTGTATAATAGCGTCGGCTTGTGCTGCTTCGGTTATTAAACCAACGGCTCCTGTAAGTATATCTGCTTCTCTTTTTACTTTTTCGGCAAACTCAACCTGGTAGCCGGGTTTTAAAGGAATTTTAACGTTAGGGATATTACCGCCCGATGAGCAATCAACCAAATCAACACCTTTCTCTTTCAATATTTTCGACAATGCCACAGAGTCATCGGCCGACCAGCCGCCCTCTGTCCACTCGCTTGCCGATAAACGTACAAATAGCGGGTTTTGCACAGGCCAAACCTCTTGTACACAAGCAACAACTTCCAGCAAAAAGCGGATACGGTTTTCAAACGGACCGCCATATTCGTCGGTGCGGTGGTTGCTGAACGGCGATAGAAATTCGTTGATTAAATAGCCATGAGCGCCATGAATTTCAATTACTTTGAAACCCGCTGCTAAGGACCGCAAGGCTGCGGCCTTAAAATCGGCCTTTACTTTTTCAATATCAGCTTTATCCAGCTCCAGCGGCGCTTCTTCGGTCTCAGCAAATGGTATCGGGCTTGGGGCCACAGTCTTCCACCCATTTGGCGAATGCGATAATATCTGCGCTCCGCCGTCCCATGGCTTTTGGTGACTGGCCTTACGCCCGGCATGGGCCAATTGAACGCCCGCAACCGAGCCATGCAGGTGAATAAAATTGGTGATCTCTTTTAGTTTTGCAATGTGTTCGTCTTTGTATATACCCAAATCACCATACGATATACGGCCCTCGGGCGATACGGCGGTGGCCTCTGTAATTACCAAAGCGGCCCCGCCAATGGCGCGGCTACCTAAATGTACCAGGTGCCAATCGTTAGCAAAACCGTTCTCGCTGCTATATTCGCACATGGGCGATACCACAATGCGATTTTTAAATTCAATACTTTTTATTTTTAAAGGGGAAAACAGATTTGGCATAGCTTTATATTTTACACTGCAAATATGTGAAGTAGCAGTTTAGCTTATAACATGCCACTGTAATTTTTGTGTGGGTGAAGGGAGTCAGAAAAGTCGGAAAAGTCAGTAAAGCAGCTGCAAAGAAGTCGGTCGTTGATGTTCATCCATCCTCTTCTTCTTTCGGACTTTTCCAACTTCCGGACTTTCCGGACTCCTCCCATCAGAACGTCGCGCTCACGCCAGTGGTAAATAAAAAATAATTACCGTTTTGGCCCGAGTTATAAGGCTGTATTAAATAGGGCGTAAAGCTTATCTGCCAGGTTTTAATGGCATAAGTTATCTGTATGGAACCGCTTAACGCCAGCAAGTTGTACCGTTTTATCTGTGTTTCGGTTTGCGGGGTTGGCTGCCCTAAAATGGTATTTAGCGCCGAAGTGGTGGTGTCATTCGGCTGCGTAAATGATTGGGTGCCGCTGTATAGGGTTATAGTGGGGGTTATCTTTAAACCATCTTTGGTGGTTTTGCTGGTTCTTATTAACTGTATTTCTTTAGATAGCTCCACATCGTTTACAATATCATGCTGCCCCTGTTTGCCAAACCGGTAGCCACCAGCAATAGTCAATTTAGCTATGTCATTGGGGTTAAAGTGCAATTGCCCGTCAATAGTGGCATTGAATGAAGAGAGTATGATCGGACTATCATTTGTAATAAAATACTTGGTAGCCGAAATAGCGCCGCCATATTCCTTTTTTGCATCGAACGAAAAAACATAACCGGGTGTGATGCTGAAGCCTTCGGCATGGCTGGCACTGCCGGTTAAGTCAAAGTAGCCTATGCCGCATAAAAAAAAGCCATGACGGGATATGAACGTTAGCGTGGGCAATAAAACCGGCACACTGCCCGGATCGCGCCGACCGGCATAAGTTAAACTCGACAGATATTGCAAGCCTGCATTTATAAATATTTCTTTTACCGGCTGTTTTTTTACGGTGGTATCGGCAGGGAGTTTTTGTGCATTTGCGTTAAATGCTATCGCAGTAAAAAGCGCAAAAATTATAATAAGTTTAGGATTAAACATGGTTGATGATTTAATGAATTGTTCCAAAAATCAGAAAGGCCATTACGGCCTTTCTGATCTGTTATATCTTAATAATTACTGTTTAGCTGCCGAAGCACTGGTTGATGATTTGTCGGACGCACTCAGGCTGGCTTGTCTTTTACCGGCTTTTACACTGGTTGATGATGATAAAGAATTTGCCGAGTTTGCGCTGATTTTTTTAGAAGAAGCAGTTGCTTTAGTACTTCCGTTGATTGAAGTGCTGCTGTTTGCGCTTACTTTTTTGCTGCTGATACTTTTACGGGTTTTGCTTACCGCCATAGCAGTTGAACTTTCGGTGGCATTCTTTTTTGCGTTTACAGATGCCGAAGCTTTTGATGCATCGCTGGCTGTAGCGGAAATTGCCTTGCTTCCGGTTGCTTTAGCCGATGATGTAGTGGCCATAGCATTTCCTTTAAGCGTTGAAGCACCGGTTACAGCAACTCCGTTTTTGCTTAACGAAACACTACCCTTTGAAGCGGTTGAACTGTTTACATCGCTGTTGCCTTTAGCAGCCGATGCATTGGTTACTGCCATTCCGCTAACATCGGCGCCTGTTTTTGAAACGGCTGCGTTTGACGAAATGGTTGAACTTACGCTACCTGTTACCGCATTTGTAGCCTGGTTTTGAACTGCAGTTTGAGTTTGTGCTGCAACGTTAGTGGTGGCTTGTGTAGCAACACTTGCTGCCTGGTTTTGTGCTGCCTGCACCGCCGCCTGCGATTGATTGGCGGCCTGTGTTGCTACGTTGGTTGCAGTATTTGCTGCTTGTGTTGCCACATTTGTTGCGGCGTTGGTAGCCTGGCTAATCACTTTTTGGGTTGTAGCATTTGTAACCGCAGGAATAGTAGTTTGTGTTACAATTTTAGTGGCTGTTTGACCGCCAATATTCAGCTGTGCCATACTTGTTTCAGCCGCTAATACCATAGCTGCAAAAACTAATGTTTTCATTGCGTTTTTCATAGTTGTTAATAAATAGTTAAAAAAATAAATTCATTATACAATCCTTGCTGTAGGGTGTATAGTATTGCAGGAAATACAAACGGTATGCCACGAGGACTAAAATTGCTAACGGGCTTAGTTTTAAATGAATTCCGTGTGTCGGATTGAAGGAAAATTGAATGGTTTTCTATACATTTTATGGATTATTGAGCCGACGGGGGTACAAATAACAAGGAAAAACAGCCGTGTTAAAAAGTATAATTTTGTCCCTTTATCCCGGCTTCAACCGGCACCTGCGTTTTCTCAAACAAGTCGTAGCCTGGTTTCATTGTTTTCCAAAACGGCATGTTAGGGTTGGCGGCATAGGTTTGCATCCGCTTGCTATCCATCCGGAAAGGAAATATATCAACATTTATTTTTTTCTGACCGCCTTCAAAGGCTTTATAGACTAAAGTATAAATATCTTCGATGCCGGAGTCTGTCATGGCGTAACAGCCAATTGATGCACAGTTGCCGTGTATCATAATAGCATCACCTGTATAGCCTTTTAACACTTCAAGTTTATTTGGATAGCCCACATTGATGGCCAGGTAATAATGGCTTACCGGCTGCAGTTGTTTGGGTTCGATGGTGTAAAATCCCTCCGGGCTTTTGTTATCGCCGCTACGGGTTTTGGTACCCAGCCCGCCCGAGAAATAACAGATGTTATAGGGTTTGAAAAATTGATACCTGGCACCCGATTTAACCCAGATCTCCAAATCGTTTTCTTCTTTGAAAATCCGGATATAAATGGCCGAATTGGGTCTGAAGCCCTTATCGGCGAGCTCCTTTTGCAGTCGTGGCCAAACTTTTTCGCGCACTTATTTGGCGAGTTTGCTGTCGGGTAAATTGGGCTTGGATGGGATAAGTAATAGAGGCAGCAGCAGGAGGCAAAGGAATTTTGGCATTGAAATATTGTTTAAGACTATCGCTTAAACGCAATTTTGTTGCATATATGATTGTTGGGTAAAGAAATATTCCCAGTTGGAAAATGCATCTTGCGGACGCTGGCCTTAAGGGTATTTCAA
>Ga0206947_1169_pt3 | contig 12530 bp, 8 predicted proteins | sample Alteio_BWOrgHeat_3_FD_153239 | JGI IMG/M metagenome (GOLD analysis project Ga0206947, IMG submission 153239) | Enriched cells from forest soil in Barre Woods Harvard Forest LTER site, Petersham, Massachusetts, United States -... | ecosystem: Environmental > Terrestrial > Soil > Temperate forest > O...
GTTCCGACCGCTCCGCTTCAGTCGAAATCACAGAGGGACTCCTTCTTTCGCGAATGGGATGAGGTGCAGGAATTTTTTTCGGCTTGGGAGTACAAGCAAGCGTTTGCTGACGCGTGCAGTGGCTACTCGGACCTTGAGGAGTTTGAAAGCCTGTTCCGCGCACATTTTCGCGACTTTCTTGCCAGGCAATTGGAAAAGGAAATTGTTCCGCGCAAGCAGCGGAAGATAGTGCCTTACTGGAAATCGGAGCCATTTCGGGGGTTGCGATTTTTCGATCTCGAGCACGCACCGATCTTTCATGGCAGAACCAAAGCCGTCGGCGACGTGCTCGACGCCCTGACCAGGCAAGCGAAGTCCCAAACGCCTTTTGTCCTGGTGCTGGGCGCCAGCGGTTCCGGCAAAAGTTCCCTGGTCCGTGCCGGAGTGCTACCGATGTTGACGGAGGTTGGGACGATGACGGGCGAGGGTCCTTGGCGTTATGCCATCACGCGGCCCGGTGCTGGAGGCGATCCCTTTGACTCGCTTGCCGCTGCCCTGCAGGCCGACACCGCTCTACCGGAATTGAAGAGGGCCAACACGCCCGACGATTGGCGCGAACTGGCCGCATTCTTGAGAGGAGATCCAGAGAAGGTTGCACTCCGGATTAGGGAGCAGATCGATCGGATCAGCGCGCAAGAGCTGGATCATTTGTTGAATCGCAAAGAGGATCCGTCCTCGGTGCACGGCAGGATCGAGAATACCGAGCTTGTGCGCCACAGAAAGTTGCGGCGCGGCAAACCGAAGGCACAGATTGCGCTGTTCGTCGACCAACTTGAGGATCTGTTTACGAGCGGTTTTACGCTCGACCTCCAACGCCAATATCTTGCCGCGATCGCCGCTTTGGTGCGATGTCAAAGAGTCTACGTTATTGCAGCTTTGGGAAGCGACTATTACGCGAGTTATCAGCAATTTCCCGAGCTGATCGCTCTCACCGAACCGAGCGGGCGGTTCGATCTGCAGCCGCCGACTCGGGCGGAACTGAGAAAAATGATTCGTTCGCCCGCCGAAGCGTCCGGCTTGAGTTTCGATCGGCAGGCGAAAACAGGCCAAGGCTTGGACGATGCTCTTCTCGACGCGGCCGTCGGTTCCGCCGACCAACTCCCGTTGCTTGAGCACCTTCTTTTCATGCTCGACCGCAAACAGTTAGAGCGGGGCGATGGGTTACTGCGATGGTCTGATTATGCGGAACTAGGGGAATTTGAAGGCGCTCTGGCCCATCATGCCGAAGAGGTCTTCACGAAGCTGAGCAGCGATGGGCGACAGGCTTTCGATTTTGTGATGCGGCGACTTGCTCCGGTTGACCTCGACGAGAAAGCGTTCTGCCGCACCGCGTTGTACCGAGAACTGGTTTCTTCTCCGGAACTGGAGAGTCGATTGCGGACAGGCGCCAAAGAGCTAGTCGATCGCATGGTCCACGAAGGCCTATTCACCTCAGAAACCGATTGTCGGCAGCAAGTCGTTATCAGCGTCCCGCATCCGGCACTTTTCCGGAATTGGCCAAGGGTTCGGGAATGGTTGGCTGAGGACCAAGAGTTCCTGCGCATGAGAGATCGTGTGGAAGGATGTCTCAAGTCTTGGCTCAAGCGAGGCCGCGTGACCCACGGTCTTCTTAGTCCGGGCGCCAGCCTTGCGGACGGAGAGACGCTGCTAGACCATTTTCGGTCTTCTCTCTCGAATGCTCAGATCGAATACATTCAAAAGAGCCTCGCGGAGCAAAAACGAGGCCGACGGATTGGATATATCCTTTGGCTGGCTGTACTCGTGGCCGTGCTTTCGTTAGCCGCCGTGGTTGGAGTCCGGTGGTTCAATGACCAAAGCCTGCGAGCGAGTATGCAGGAATTTGGCAAAGTAGAACGGAGACTCGCCGAGCTTGCGAAGACCACCCGCGGCGGAAATCAAGCCGAGGTCAAAGAAGCTGAGGAAAAAGCGCAGCTCGCCCAGCGTGACGCAGAGCTTTCTGCCGCGCAACTGAGCGCGATGGAAGCGCAGCTGACGAAAGTCCAGGAACTGGCAAAACAAAACGGAAATCTTGCGCAGGCCCAGCGGAGTGCGTTTGAGGCGCAACTCAAGCAAGCTCAGGAAAAGCTGCAGTTGGCACGGCAGGATAGCGAACTGGCCTTAACCGAGCGTGCCGCTTTGGACGCTCAGCTCAAGCAAACCCAGGACAGGCTCAAGCAGGCGGTGCAGAACGCGGACACGGCTTCTAACGAGCGCGCAAACTTTGAAACGGAACTTAAGCAAACCCAGGACAAGCTGCAGCAGGCGGTGCAAAACGCTGATCTAGCCTCCAGCGAGCGCGCCGACTTCGAGACACAACTCAAGCAGGCCGAGGACAAGCTCAAGAAAGGGCAACAGAATGCCGATCTAGCCTTGAGCCAGCGCGCGTCCTTGGAAAGTCAGCTTAAGCAGGCCAAGGACAAGCTCGAGGAGGCGCAGAAGAATACAGATTCGGCCTCCAGCCAGCGCGCGTCCTTGGAAAGTCAGCTCAAGCAGGCCGAGGATAAGCTCCAGCAGGGACAGCAGAATGCGGAACCAGCCTCAAAACAACGTGTCGCCTTGGAAACTCAGCTCAAGCAGGCTCAGGACAAGCTCGAGGAGGCGCAGCACAATGCTGAACTGGCCACGGGCCGCCGCGCGGCGTTGGAGACACAGCTTAAACAAGCCCAGGACAAGCTCGAGGAGGCGCAGCAGAATGCGGAACTGACCTCGGACCAGCGCGCGACGTTGGAAACTCAGCTCAAGCAAACCCAGGGCAAGCTCCAGCAGGCGCAGCAGAATGCGGAAACGGCTTCGAATCAGCGGGCCAGCCTTGAAACGCAGCTAAAACAAGCTGAGGATAAGCTCCAGCAAGCCCAACAGAATGCGGAGGTAGCTGCTAGCCAGCGCACTGCCCTCGAAACGCAGTTGAAGCAGGCTCAGGATAAGCTCCAGCAGGCCCAGCAGAATGCCGACGCGGCTGCTGGCGAACGCGTAGCCTTTGAAACGCAGCTCAAGCAAGCCCAGGACAAGCTCCAGCAGGCCCAGCAGAATGCCGACGCGGCTGCTAGTCAACGCGCCGGCTTTGAAACACAGCTCAAACAAGCCCAGGAGAAGTTACAGCAGGCTCAACAGAATGCGGATGCGGTTGCTAGCCAACGAGCTGTCTTTGAAACGCAGCTCAAGCAGGCCCAGGAGAAGTTACAGCAGGCGCAGCAGAACGCGGACGCGGCTGCTAGCCAACGCGCCGGCTATGAAACGCAGCTCAAGCAGGCCCAGGACAAGTTACAACAGGCGCAGCAGAGTGCGGATGCGGCTGCTAGCCAGCGCGCCGGCTATGAAACGCAGCTCAAGCAAGCCCAGGACAAACTCCGGCAGGCGCAGCAAAATGCCGATCTAGGCTCCAGCCAGCGCACGGCCTTGGAGGCCCGGCTGAAAAAAGCCGAAGAGAACCTGCAACTAGCCCAGCAACGAGCAGATCTCGCTACATCGCAGCGGGCCGCCTTGGAGGCTCAATTGAGAGATGCGCAAGAAAAAGCTCAATTAGCGCAGAAGATTGCCGACCTAGTTGCTGCTCAAGCTCGACCTGAAGAGAATGGGTCCGCAAAAGGAGAGGCGGGAACGAAGAACAGGGACTCCGCAAACCAACCGAGATCAGGACGAGCTCTGCCCCTCGATGCGGGACAAAACCCCGAACCGGGGACTTCAACTCAACCGTTGGTTCAGCCGGTACAGACAGGGACGCATTAGACCCATACTCCGAAGACTGGTGGAGAAGCGGAATGCCAGGAAGTTCGAAAAATTCGCCTTAGACCTATCATCGATGTTATGAAACCAAAATCCTATTCGTTTTGGATTTTTGCGATTGTCACAATCCTGTTATTGCACCCGTTTCGGAGCGTTTTTGCCGGGGATATTCTCTATGAGGATGACTTCACCAATTTAGATCCGAGCTGGGGTACCCCCGGCGATATTCTGAGCGTGAAGGATGGCAAATTAGTTTTGAAACCTGCGCTCAACACGACTCAGAGCGTATTGAATCAATCGAATGTTTTCGATGATGCCGACATCGCGGTGGAAGTCACCTTAGCTTCCGGTGGTCCGACCGTGGCGGGTGGACTGATTTTTTGGGCGAAGGACTACACCAATTTTTACTGTTTGTGTATCGACGCGAGCGGCTCCTTTAAAATTAGCCATTTCGTGACCGACCGCTGGCTCACTCCAGTCGGATGGACGGACAGCAACGCCGTCAACAAAGGAGTTGGCCAAGTCAACAAACTCCGGGTCGTCACAAAAGGCCGTCAGGTAACTGCATTTATCAATGATCAGCAGGTCATTGCAATCAACGGCCAGCCGCCACAGGGCGGGGGTTGTGTCGGAGTTTCCGGCGGTTCTGCGCAAGATTTACAAAACACCTGGCAGTTTGCCAGTTTGCGGGTCATTGCCACGGCCGTCGCCGCGGTCTCCTCTTCCCCGGTCGCTACGCCTTCACCTGCGCGGCCGGCTCCGCAGATCGTCTTGCGACTCCATGGGTCAAACACGATCGGAAACGAGTTGGCCCCGACACTCTGCGAAGATTTCCTGAAATACCAGGGTGCCACGTCCGTTCAACGAAAACCTGGGTCGAAGGAAGATGAAGTGGATATCGACGCAATTCTACCGAGCGAATCCAGCGAACAGATCACCATCGAAATCCAGTCTCATGGCTCTAGCACTGCCTTCGAAGATCTGGCTAACGGTCGCTGCGACATCGGGATGTCGTCCCGCCGGATCAAGCCTGATGAAACTCGACGGTGTGCTGCCGCTGGGCTAGGCGATCTCACCTCCCCGGGCTGCGAAAACGTGATTGGTCTGGATGGCATTGCTGTGCTGGTCAATAAGAGCAATAGCGTCAGCTCTCTAACGAAGCAGCAACTAGCCGACATCTTTAGCGGCAAAATCACCGATTGGTCTCAAGTCGGCGGTCCGGCCGGCCCGATCTATCTCTATGCGCCCGACGAGAAATCCGGCACTTTGGATACATTTAAGACGATCATCCTCAGTCCGAGACTAATCTCGACTCGAGCTTCGCGCTTTGAGGATAGCGCGAAACTTTCCGACGCGGTGGCAGCCGATGCGAACGCGATCGGCTTTGTCGGAACCTCGTTCACCCGTAACTCGAAGGCGGTCCCCATTTCGGATGGAATCGAGAAACCTCAACTCCCGACTCCCTTTGCGATATCGGCCGGCAATTACCTGCTCTCCCGTCGTTTGTATCTGTACCTGGCCGCGGACACGCAGAACAAATGGACGCGCAAGTTTGTCGAATTCGCACTCCCGAAACTGGAGGTCTTTTCTTGGTGGACCTCTGGCAGCGAAGCGTCAGCATTGAATGCCTTGTTTGACAGCTACAAAAAGCAATATCCCGGAGTCGGTATTATCAATGCCACTGTTGCGGGCGGAAGCGGATCGGGCGCTCGGCCGGTCCTCCAAACCCGTTTAGCGGTCAATAATCCGCCGGACACCTGGCAAAGTCATCCCGGTTGGGAACTGCTCGGCCAGTATGTTCTACCTGGCTATTGTGAGCCGATTACCGAACTTTATCAAAGCCCGGGTTGGGATAAGGGATTTCCAAAAGCGCTTGTAAATTTGGTCTCCCAAAATGGAAATGCCTATGCGGTCCTAACCGGCGTCCATCACGGGAACGTTCTCTGGTACAATAAGAAACTCTTGGATAAGAATGGCATCAAGGTCGGCGATAATATGACCTTTGACGAATTCTTTGCGATTTGTGACAAATTGAAAGCGGCCGGTATCCCAGCCATCGGTGTGGGCGATTCCGGCATATGGGCGTCCTCTCAGCTTTTCGAGAACACGCTTCTCGGCGTCATCGGCGCGCAAGGGTGGGTGGATCTCTTCAGCGGCAAGATGAAATGGGATGATCCCAAGGTGAGACAGGCGATGAGTTATTTCGGCAAGATGCAAGAGTATGTAAACATTGATCATGCGAACCTGACCTGGGACCAGGCGGTGAAGGAGCTAATGGACGGTAAAGTCGCGTTCAATTCGATGGGAGACTGGGCGGATGGAGAGTTTATCAAGGCGCATCTGAAAGAGAACGTGGATTTCGGCTGGGTAAATCATCCAGGAACTGGCGGTTCCTTTCTGATCGTGGCGGACGGTTTCACCCTTGCAAAGGGAGCTCCGCATAAAGAATCGGCCATCGCATGGTTGAAAAGCATCGGAAGCAAAGAATCTCAGGAGGCATTCAACCCCTTGAAGGGTTCAATTCCTGCCCGAACCGACGTGGACAAGTCGAAATTTGATGGATATCACCAATGGTCGATGGAGGAATTTGCCAAAGACAAACTTCTCCCGAGTTGCGTCCACGGTGAAGCTGCTCCGGACGCTTTTCAAAAAGTCTTGAACAACGCGGTCTCCGCTTTCCTGGTGGATCGGAACGTGGATGGTTTCTCGACCGTTCTCGTGCAGGAATCGACAAAGGTGGGTCCAAGTACGATGGGTAGGCTGGAGTTTGGGAGCCAGACCATTGCTTTGGTTAGCCCGGCTGTCCCTCCGGACGCACCGCCCGGCTACGCAGAGGACGTCAACGGTGCCGCCAAATTGAACATCATTTTTCATTTTCGCCCTGGAAGCACGCAATTGGACAATAAAGCCCAGGCGGATTTGAAGCGCTTGGTTGACCTCCTTCAGAACCCGACCTATCAAGGACGACATATTCTCCTCTTCGGGTTTTCCGACAACTACGGAGGAAACCGAACGAATCTTAGAATTTCGAAAGCGCGCGCTCAGGCATTGGCCGATCAGCTCCAGAGCCGCGGATTAACTCCATCGCTGGTGACTGGCTATGGAAAGGCGTTGCCGATCGCTGAGAATGAGACCCAGGACGGGCGGGAACAAAATCGACGAGTCGAAGTCTGGCTGCGAGCGAAATAGTGAGAAAGCGCCGCGGATTTCTTGAATTGCTATTTCCGGTTCGAGTGGAGAAAGAGAAGAACCAGGCTCATCAGGAGACCTGTGACAACCGCAGCGATGATCGTATGGACGGCCTGTTCGTGCAGGTAATCTCCAACTTCGGATCGCCAATCTTTCGCTTTTGACGCGGCACTGCTTAATGCCTCCTCCGTCGCTCCCTGCACATCGTGGATCGTTTTCCGGGTTGCGCGTCTGATTTCTTCTGCGGTCGCGGCTGCCTGTGCTTTCACGGTTTCGATCGCAGCCACGACATGATCCTTCGCGTCATCGCTAACTCTATGTAGGTTATTCACTTTGTGCATATTTCTTGATCAGTTTCGATCTGATCGGCGGGTTCCTCCAATACCCATGTCAAGCTGTCACCGTTGCTTTCGCGTATGACAGTGGTTGCAACCAGTGCTCAGAGAGAAGGATATAAGAGAAATTGAATAGAAAGTTAGCAGAGGAAGCAAAGGGACGGGCACCGAGTTTTGAGCGACAATTTCTGCAACTGACACTGCGCAGCTCTACGCGAGATGCCAACTGACCAAAGTGGCGACGGCTGGGCTGCGCCTGATTTCTGGCCTGACCACAAGTTGAAGTATCCGAACCCCATGAAGATCCACTTCGTACTCTTCAATCTGCATGGTCGATCCGGGTGGACTGAAATTCCACTGTCGCCGGACTAACGGACGCGGTGTGGCGGTGTGGTCCGTTGACCAATGCAGCGTGAACTGTTGCGTGCGTTCCGTGTCGGGTTCGACAAAGCAAAGCCGGATCCTTTGGATGCGCTGCGGTTTATCGAAGATAAGCCGGATAGCCTGTTCGCCGACCTCGACGGCACGCCAACCTTGCCCATCTTCCTCGAATGCGGATTCGATCGGATACCGCGAATCTTCAGAAGTCGCTTCAAACCGCGCCAGGGCTTTTACGTCAAGCCAGGAGGCCCTCTCGTTTCCAGGCTCTACATCCGACATCGCTATTATATTTCTCATCTGTGGGTAATTCTTCGAAGCGTGCGACTCCCGCGTTCCCCTGATCCAAATCCCCTTTTGGTCGACAGCGTCTCTCGAGGATTGAGGAAGCCGAGTTACGAGTGCGTTTTAGTGAGATGCCAAATCGGTGGGCGAGATAAGTTGCGCGCGACCGATGGCTGGCGGTTGAATTTCGTCAAGACGCAGTCTCGTCCAAGTCCTCTGACCTCTCCCATACCTTTTCGATAGGAGTGCGATTCCATTTTCGGTATGTCAAAAGAACAGAAGGAAGCTCCCCCTCAAATTCGGTCTCCTTCCCTTTGTTCCCTTTGCTACCTTCTGTTCAAATCCTCTTCAAACCTTCTGTTGAGATTGGTAGTATTCCGGATTTGCAACCACAGCCCGAAATCCTTCGGGGTGAGCAAGGCAGCTATCATCTCTTCCCCAAAACGGCAGAGACATCCTCGAGTTGGACGGAGTCGCCGATTGATCGCTCAATCCGATTTTGGCTGACTTTCGCCCGTTCAGCGCCGGGATCGCCCAATGCCGAAACGACGAGGCGTGCCTCCGAGAAATCCTCACCCGTGGTAAACCAACTCGTTGTTACCAGCACCGGAATACCAGCAGAATCGGCGGATAAAAGACCGTTTCGGGAGTCTTCGACCGCAACGCAATTTTCCGGAGGGATCGCCAAACTTTTGGCAGCCAGGAGGTAAATGTCCGGGGCCGGCTTTTTCGCTGCGACGACATCGCCGGCCAAGACCGTGAACTGACTGGCGGTGGATTCTCCGACCACATGGGTTAGCACGGCATCGACGGACGGCTTGGCGGAAGTCGAAGCTACCGCCAATTTCCAACCGGCTGCGAGAGCAGCTTCCGCGATTCTCTTGATCCCCGAGCGTGGCGGGATCGCGCCGGAAGCAATGATCTCCTGGTAAATGGCCGTCTTCTCTTGATGCCATCTGGCCAGGAGAGCCTTGCGATCTGCCTCACTCTCCGGAACAGGGAATACTTGACGGAACGCCTGTTCCGAGAACAAGCTCGCCATCCGTTCTTTGCCGCCGCCAATTTTAAGCTTTTCAGAGTATTGCTCAGGCGACCATTGCCAGCGAACGCCGAGCTTTTTCCACATTTGATTGAACGCTGCCAGATGTCCGTGGAGTTCCGTGTCTGCCAGGACACCATCGCAGTCGAAAATCAGCCCCCGCTGCATACGCTCTTCACGCTCTTCCCGCGCTTCCGAAGGTCTCCATGAATCCCTTGGCCATCTTCACCAGGTCCGCATGGACAGCCTTCTGAAGCTTCATTGGGTCGTATTCTTTTGGTTTCGCCTCCAGATAGGTCTTCAAGCTATCCGCGAACGTTATTTTCAACATGGTCGAGATATTGACCTTGGCGCAGCCGGCGGCGATCAATTTCTTGAAAGTCTCGTTCGAAAGGCCCGTCCCACCGTGGAGAACGATCGGTGTCGGGCATCGGGCCACGATCGCCTCCACCCGTTCGAAATTGATTTTCGGCTCCGTCTTATATAACCCATGCGCGGTGCCAATCGCCGGTGCAAAACAATCAATCCCAGTTGCTTCGATGAATTCGACGCACCGTTCCACTGGTGCCAGTTCACCTTCGGCGTCGCTCCCAACATCGTCCTCAATTCCTCGGACGGCTTCGAGTTCGCCTTCAACCCCAGCGCCATGTTTTTTGGCAAAGGCCACGACTTCTTGGCAAAGTCGAAGGTTCTCCTGATAACTTAAGCTCGAGGCATCGAAAAGAGCCGAGTTCCATCCCGCATCCAGGCAGATCTTGATCATTTCAATATCCGGACAATGATCCAAGTGCAACGTCGCCGGGACGGGCCGGTGAGAAGCCATTTCCACAAACATCCGTTGAAGCAGTTTGGCTCCCCACATTTTGACCGTCTTCACCGAGACTTGGATAATTACCGGGGACCTGGTCTCCGCTGCCGCATCCAATACCGCCGCCATCGTCAGGTCATTGACGATATTGAATGCGCCGACGCCGTATCTGGCTTCAAAGGCCGGCTGCAAGATGTCTCTGAGAGATACGGCTGGCATAGGTCGTTGTCCGCTTGTTTACGCTCGTTTTAAAAGACGCGCCATGCGATCTCTGCGGGTGCATCGAGCAGACGAGAGAGTTCGTCGTCCAGGCGGATCAGAGTCAGTGAAAAACCTGCCATTTCGAGCGAGGTACAATATTCTCCGACATAATTTCGTACGACCTTGAGTCCCGCATCTTTGCAGCGCAACGCCGCCTGGCGATAGAGCACGTAAAGCTCGCTTGGCGGAGTGCCGCCCAGACCGTTGATCATCAGTCCGACATTGTCCCCACTATTGAATGGCAGGTCTTTGGACACAGCGTCGAATAGCTCGTCGACCACGGCATCTGCGCTTGGAAGCTTGTCGCGGCGACGGCCTTTCTCGCCGTGGATTCCGACTCCCATCTCCATTTCACCGTCGGCAAGCTCGAAGATCGGTTTGTCTTTCCCGGGCGGTCGACAACCGGAAATGGCAACGCCCATCGTCCGCACCACACTGACCACTTTTTCACCGAGCTTTACAAGGTCTTCCAGACTTGCGCCGGCCGCAGCCGAAGCGCCGCATGCCTTAATCACAAAAAAATTTCCAGCAACCCCGCGGCGGCCGACGGTGTATGCGCTGTTCGTGACCGCTACATCGTCGTTGATCAAAACAACGCCGATCTTGATTTCTTCAGCTTCAGCGAGTTCCCGCGCCATGTCCCAGGCGGCGCGATCGCCGGTGTAATTATTGATCAGATGGAGCACCCCTTTTTTCGATTTCATCAACTTCGTGCATTCGAGGACGTAGTCCATTGGAGGTGCAGCGAACACATTGCCGGGGCAGGCTGCATCCAACATCCCTGGCCCGACCGCCATGACGTGAGCCGGTTCATGGCCGCTGCCGGAACCCTGGATGATCGAGACGAAGTCGTCATTGGGTCGATCAGCGCGGTGGATGATGTTGTAGCGTGGTACGTACTTGAGCCTCTCCGGGTTGGCGAGCGCGATGCCTTCCAACATCTCGGCGACGAAGCGGTCCGGCTTATTGAAAAACTGATTCATAGTTGTGGGGGTATGGGGTTCTGGCTAGCTTTTGGGAGACCGATGAGAACGGAAATTCTTGGAACCGCCGTTAATCCGGCTGGGCGTAGGTTCGGCTTAGTTCAAGCGATATTTTCAGCTGTGATTTAGTCAAAGTCTTGGGCGACGGCGGTCATCATCATTGCTACAGCGACGATCCCGGGATCGAGGGTTCCGATCGTGCGATCACCGGCGTAAGACTGGCGACCGCGCTTCGCGGGCCAGTCCCGAGTTCCTTCGATCGCAGCGGTCGCGACCTCGGACGCCGCTCTAAACGCAGTCTTAAAATCGCATTGCCCATCTCGACAGAGTTCTTCCACTTTGTCCAAAGCCGGGACGATCGCGTCGATCAGTGTCTTATCGCCGACCTGCGCGTTGCCTCGAGCCATCATCCCTTGAACTGCTGCTCGACCCATTTGGACGACGTCACCCGGCGTGAGCTCGGTTTTCCCTTTTGCCTTCAGACCGGCCTTAAGAAATGCGGTGCCCCAAATAGGGCCGGATGTGCCGCCGGCGTGCGAGGCGAACACGGTGCCGACCTTAATCAGGAAGGTTCCTATGTCGGCCCGATCGATTGACGGCAGTTCGTTTAGCACAGCGCGAAAGCCGTCCCAGATAGATTTTCCGAAGTCCGCGTCGCCCATTTCGCCGTCCAAGTCACAAAAGTACTTTTCGTGTTCGCGCGCAATTCGGGCCACCGTCTGCAAAGCGCGTTCCACCTCAAGGAGGTTCAAGGTGTTCATTTTGGGTTCAAGTGAATCGTTAAACGATATACTGCTCGATTCGGGTGATCGGAACCAATATCTCAGTCAAACTGTTGACTTGCCGAAGCGGAGGTCGAGGCGTATTTCCCCTGCGGCTTGCGCAGAGTGTTACCTTCCACCCAGGAACCTTCGACCATCAACAAATAAGGCCGGATCGGGATTCCGCGTTCGTTCCGATGAAGCATGTCGACCAATAGATCGACCGCCATCACTCCGATCTGGAAAGAGTTTTTCTTCATCCCTGACAAATGACGGCTCTTTTCGTCTAGCGAGTGGTAAGCGATGCCGATGTCGCCGGGGACGTTGTAACCAGCGCGCTTCAGACTCCGATGAACTTCCGGAAGCCTGGTCACGATGGCGTCCGGGTGATAGTATTCAACCCAGGACAAAAAGGTCTTGGTATTCCACTCCTCAAGGACCAACGGTGGGAGTTGATGCTCTGCTTCCAGGCGGGTCTGTTCAACCAGATACGCGGCCAACCAATTGTTGTCGACTCGTTTGTCGTGTTCGCGCAGATTCACTAAGCCGACTCTTTGATAATATCTCTTTTCCAACTCGGCGAAGAGCGTCCCCATGGTCCGATATTCATGGTTAGACACCAGGTGCAAACGTGGGTGCACCAGTGTGTATCCAAATGTCACCACAGAGAGTTCATCCCAGGCCAAGTCGATGGCACTCAAACGTTCCTGAGGCGGGAGAAGTACCCCT